>ERZ1292645.117-Hain-H14-02um-R2-117-length-37345-cov-6_pt1 | contig 37345 bp, 41 predicted proteins | sample MGYA00564401_ERZ1292645 | MGnify/ENA primary metagenome ERZ1292645 (study PRJEB36523, sample SAMEA6512644) | groundwater metagenome | collected 2019-01-09 | study: AquaDiva: Metagenomics assemblies of 32 groundwater samples | reverse complement strand
GAGTACTCGCGGAAATGGAATTGGCAATCAATGCAGGGCGTGATGAAGCGGAAAAGGCTACGTTTGCTCAGATTGAAGAGAATCCCGTTGTATCTGAGATAGTACAAGAAGTAGGTGGTGAAGCGTTCGAGCAAGTCATAGAACAAGCGACGCAAGAAATAGTGCAAACTACGATAGCAGAACAGACAATTCTTGAAGAAACAGTAACACAAGTGCAAGAAGAAATATTCTCAGCTCCAGTAAATGAACCATCGGCCGTTGAGGAAACTTTGCCGGAATCAGTTGAAGAACAAATTATTGAAATCAAACAGGAAATTCCTACAGAGCAGGTTATTGAAGTAATCGTCAGTACTGAAACAACTGTTACAGTAGAACCAGTACAAGTATCTGAACCTGTCGCTCCTGTGCAAGAATCAGCACCAGTTATTCAGGAGACAGCGCCCGCTCCTGTCGAGCAATCTGCTCCAGCCCCTCAAGAAGCTGCCCCTGCTCCCGCAGAAAGCGCGCCACAAACAGAATCAGCACCGCCTCCAGCTGAAGCACCTGCCGCTCCTGCAGTGGAAGCTCCGGCAGCACCAGTATTATAGTGTCTCATTTGTCTTGTTTTGCCTTGGCTTTCCGGCCAAATAACCCACCTCGGATTCGAACCTGTTATAATTCTTTTAATGATAAATAATATACATGACTTGCTGCTATCTCATAACCCTAAAAATGAACGCTTCTATACGATTGCTATTGATGGTCGAGGTGGTTCAGGAAAAACTGCTTTTGCAGAATATCTAAAGACTCTATTCCCAAATTTTATTTTCCTCAATGGTGATGACTATTTTGAACCTGTAAATAACCAAATAGTATGGGGAGCATTTAATGATAAAAGATTTGTGAGAGATGTCCTTGAACCATTAAAAACTACAAACAGCTTTGTATATAAACCATTTAACTGGCATACAAAACCACATATTTCAAATAGGTCAATTAAAGTGGATAAGGGACTTTGCTTAGAACGATGTTTTATTTTTGAAATGAATTTAGATTGGGACATGAAGATTTGGGTAGAGACTCCAAAAGAAATTTGTCTTGAAAGAGGAATTGCTCGAGAGCATATGCCTAAAGATCGTGTACTTGCTGCATGGAAAGAAGTCTGGCAACCAAAAGAAGATGAGTACATTCGAGATAGTAAGCCAATAGAACAAGCAGACATTATTATTGATGGTACTAATTCATTTGAGAATCAACTTATAAACTAGTTTAGTTTGCGTAGTTTGGAATATAGAAAGTTTCAGTATTTTGAAGCCAAAAAGATGGAGATACACTTGTAAAATTTGCTGAAAATAATGGGAGGGGGTTGATGTAGTGGGTAAAGAAAAAATTACTGATGGTAAAACAAAGATAAAAGAACTAACCACCAAGTATGGTATTAACAAAGTTTTGAAAGGATCTAGAAAAGATTACGAGTATAATGGTTACAAAATAACTTTTAATCTGATAGATGAATTAGGAGCATTTTTAATAGTAACTGGCGATGGCTCTCAAGATGAGTTTATCAAAAAGATCCTAGAAATAAATAATCCAGAGTATATAACTGTTCCTTTTAATGAACCACGTCTTAAAACTGTGGATGAGCTAATCCTGCTTTATTAAAACTTCCTACGTTGTCAGTAACTACCAGCATTACAAATAATTTGGAATACAAAATTTCGATATAGTCTTCCAATTAACTAATTTCTAAACCACTTTGCATTTGTGCCGAAGCAATAAAAACTGCTTCTTCCAAAAGTACCTGCCGAGAAACATTGTATAAGCTTTTTTGAGGATCAGCAGGATCAAAATTCAACATTTCTTTCATTTTTTTTCCTGTTGTAACATCTTCTAATACAGCTAGCCTTACATATTCTGCGGGGAATTCTGTGCCGGCACTTACACTTGAGTAATAAGATGGCGAGCCATCTTCATTAATCTTTTCAATAAGAACTGTTGCAGCATCAAAAAAACGAAGCTCTGCGTCGAGAACTACAGGTATCAGGCAACTTTGAATAGAAAGAGTTACGTCTCCTGGCGTACGGGGAACTCTAAGATCTCTATGAATGGTTTCTATACGAGAATAAGCTGTCTGGAATCCATCGTTCAAGCTCATAATCTGTCGTGAATCTGCTGGCGTAGTGCCATCATAGCTCTCAACTGTTGCTGATGAAGCGTTAATCATCGTCAGAACATTATTGATCGCAGCATTTTTGAGACCTTGCGTTGAAGTACTTAGTATCTTCACATCTCCCGGCAGCCGTACTTCTGAATTTCTTATACGCTCCCTGATGTTATTTTCTATTTTTGGCCCTTGAGTTTCTTTATCATTCATGAGTATGAGGCTTGCCGGAACAGTAAGAAAATCTTCTCTACGATATGCACCTTTTGTATAGTACTGGTGAGGATCTTTAGCTACACCCATTGCTGTTAATGCCGCATCTTCAGCGAGCACTTCTCCAACGGTGTGTCGTGCAAATCCTCTCCTATTGGCTTCATGATAAAAGCGCTGCGGAAAACGTACTCCGGAAGAAGAAGCAATTCTGTAACTTCCATCAGGATTTTTCCCTACTACTGCACCGATATCGTGAATCATAGTTCCATTCCACATTACAGCGTCTGGTCCAACAATTGACACTTGTTCGGTAAAATTCTCAATAGCAACGGGTTCATGAGGTGTATCTAATCCTTCTAATCTATTTGCTCCTCCTGAAAAGCCTAGTTGGACTGAAAATGGTTGTTCGGGTACTCCTGAAGGAATCCCTCTATGACCTTCTACATCTAGAGGTGTACCTATTTCATCACCGGCACGCCGTAGTACTTTTATTTTAATACTTCCAGCAGTGGGTGTATCCACTCTTCTATGAGACACTCCCGGTTCAGGAGCTGAAGGTCTATCGAACTCTTGCATAGAATAATTATAACAAAACTACTTTGCAAAAGATTAACTTTTTGCAGGAAACTAGGTGGGCTAAACTGTTATAATTACATAGTGAAAAGCATGCATCTTGTGGTTCAAATTAAACCTCCAGTTTCAGAAGTATTTGCTTTTGCTATACTAATACTATGAAACTTATTCTTGCATCAGAAGGTTTTTACACGGAAGAAATTGTGGCCAAATGCGAAGAGCTTGTAGGTAAACCCAGACACTCAATAAATATTGCAATCATTAATGAAGGCTATGCTGTCCAGTCGGATAATCTCAGATGGGTTCTTGTTAATCTCAATGACGTTGTAAAAAATTTTGGAGGAAAACTCGAATTAGTCAATTTACTTGCGCTTGATAAAGAAACGGTAAAAGAACGAATTGAGGAAGCTGATGTTCTTTTCGTGGTCGGTGGAGACGCGGACTATTTAATGACTCTCTTTAACAAAACTGGTTTCACTCAATTACTCCCTGAATTATTACAAAAGAAAGTTTATGTAGGCAGTAGTGCTGGTTCAATGGTTATGGGGAAACGATTACCTACTAACATATCTGAAAAGCTCTATCATTTAGAGGCTGCATATACGGTCGAAAAATATATGGAACTAGTAGACTTTTCGTTTGTAGCACATCTGAACTCTCAATCCAAAGACAGACAAGCAAAACTCATAGAAGCGACTAAAGATAAGAAGAATCTCACAGTTTATGGATTACACGATGATAGCGCAATTGTTATAGATGGAGGATCTATGACAGTTATCGGAAGCAAACCTTTAATGATCATAAAGTAAATCTACTTAGTATATGGAAGACATTAAAAATACTATTGGCATTATTGCAATCTCTCTCACCTTCTTTGGATATATTCCGTATATCCGCGATACCCTCAAAGGAAAAACAAAACCACATATCTATAGCTGGTTTATCTGGGCCTCAATAGGAGCTATTGCCTTTGCACTTCAACTAAGTGGAGGAGCCGGTATCGGTGGCTTTGTGACGTTAACTGCTGTAATTATCGCATGTATAATTTTTATCTTAGGACTACGTAGTGGGAAAAAAGATATTACTAAATTTGATACACTCTGTCTTGTTTTTGCTTTGCTTGCCCTCCTGATTTGGATTTTTGCAAAACAACCTGTCTTTTCTGCAGTACTTTTGACAGCAATAGAAGTCGTAGCTTTTATTCCAACTATCCGAAAATCATGGAATAATCCTCATTCGGAAACGCTCTCTTTTTATCTTATGAATACGCTGCGATTTACTCTTGCAATAATTGCATTACAAAACTATTCAATTCTAACGACGCTCTATCCGGCAGTCTGGCTCTTGGGGAATGGAGCATTTAGCATTATACTCATTGTGAGAAGGAAACAACTAGCTAACTCCAAGATAAATGAGTACGTTCGATTGTAACAATCTCGTTTTTAGAAAGGAGCGTCTTGAGTGTATCTTTATATTTTATGTATAACTCACAAAGAGCCTCTTTATGGTTCTTGGGATCTTCTGCATAACGTTTTGAAATATTATTGTCGTGGATGCGATACATATAAAGTGGTGCTGGTAAATAATAAGGGAAATATCCCTGCATAAGCATACGGAGGAACAGGTCAAATTCTTCTTCAATATGTCGGCTACCATCATAACCGCCCGCTTCAGAAAAAGCTTTCTTTGAAAAGAGACAGTTCGGTTGAAAAAAATGTTCATTTTTAAACATTGCTGTGAGAACGTCGGTAATTTTTTTAAATTTCCAGCCAAAAAAATCTTCCCCAATAAGATACCGTAACTGAGCATCTCCCCGAATAACGTCACCGTAAACCCAATCTGCTTTTTTTTCAAGCGCGAAGGTAAGAAGCGAAAACAAGCTATTCTGGAAGAGTATGTCATCAGAGTCAAGACAAAAAATAAAATCTGCATCGCTACGATCGATCGCATAGTTTCGTGCGAAAGCAGGCCCTTTATTTTCTTTTAGCTTCAATAATTTCAAATTTGCAACTTTTGATCGACTGAGGACATTCCAGGTATCATCGGTTGAAGCATCATCAATAACAATATGTTCGATTTCAAAAAGACCAAACGTGTTTGAAAGAGAGACTGATTGCAAGCATTCTGGTATAAATTTTGCTCGATTATAGCATGGAGTGATAACAGCAATTTTATACATATATACTAGTTATTCTTTGTCTTAAGTAATTTTTCGTCACGTTCTCTGTATTTTGTTTCTACTTTCCCTGACCAATGATACTGCCAGAGGTTCTGTAAAAAACGATAGTACATTTTTTCAAGGCGTGATTTTTCTTCGTTGGGAATGGACATCCTTCTCACTGCGCGAATCAACTGAGCTGCACCGCTTTCTACCAAATCAGGATGCCACCATGGCCAATTAGATAACCAGTATAAATAACAAGAGGAATAACCTTGGTCAAGAAAATCCAACACTTCTTTCCCCGAATGATCTAAGCTTAGCTCGTAAATTTCCTTAAGAAATTTGAGATACTTTCTTTGCAAAGGAGTTTTTGTCCATAGATTAAATCCTTGACTATCTTGCCAGGTAGAAGCCTTAATAGACGAGATTGAAATGGCGCTGCTTCCAAACATTGTAACTACCTCTGAAGCCTTTATAAAGGTTATATTTTTTCTGTCCAACAAATCAGCAAGAACATCTAATCTTTCAGAATAATGATGACCAAACAATTCTGCATCATTTGCGATGATTACCAAATCTTTTTCATCACGATTCCTTTGAGCCAAAGTCACTACCCGTTCTGCTGAAAGTCGTTTCGGATATGCTCTCATCAGTTCGCAAACTTGTCGATTATTTACCAGTAAATATTTCTTGCCATATTTGATAAGTGACTGAGGTTTAGATTTTGTTGGCAACGCTGTTTCATCTATTACGATATAGGGAGTATTTACCAACTCAAGACTCACAACATTCACCGCTAACTCTGGTGGAAAAAACCCTTCTAACTTTTCTACCCCTAACAAATCTTTTAGTGTTTGGCTATTTTTTTCGATTTGTCTGATTAGCACATCCTTTGGTGTAAGTGGCATGAGTGGATGGTACATAACACTTGTCACGATTTCTATTTTTTTCTCTTCAATAAGTCTTTTAACGAGATCAAAGAATTCATTTGCATCAAGTTCTTTCAACTGCACCAAAAGGCTTCCACTTATGTTAAATGTTAATCCTACATGAGATTTTTTTGAAAGCATCCGTAATAAAGGCAAATAGCACGATTCTAATACTTCTTTAGTAATAGAAAGCTCCTGTGTTGGAGGTTGATAAAAATGGAGTATAAGAGACCAATAGTTCATTTATATTCGTAAGTATACACTGTTTTTGAAGCAAAGCCTAATAGAACTATCGGCCGTATGATACAATAAGTTATGAAAATATTATTTCTTGCTGCAGAAGTTGCCCCGTTTGTTACGGTTGGTGGTCTTTCTCAAGTTATGTATTTCCTTCCCCGAGCGATCAATAAACAAGGGCATGATGCTCGTATTTTTATGCCGAAATATGCCTCCATTGAACATCTACAACGCAATCAAAAAAAGAAATGGAAGCTTAAAAAAGAAATTGAAAATTTGGCAGTACCAATCGAAAATATCGAAACAAAGTCACAAGTATTGACGACGCAAGAGTCACTCCTTTGTAACATTAAATCGTATCCAAAAACACGGACAACTATTCATACCTATTTCCTTGAAAATCAAGAATACTATGAACTTCGAGCAAATTTGTATGGATATAGTGATGACCATATCCGTTTTGGTCTTTTATCAAAAGGATGTCTTGAGTGGTTGTTATATATGGAAGATTTACTGGCCAAAAAAGATAAGCGGGGTTGGCTTCCTGAGGTTATTCATTGTAACGACTGGCATACAGGGTATTTTATTGAATGGGCACGACAATCAAAGAGGTATAGCGATCTTCTTTCAAGAATACCTATCGTGTTTACCGTTCATAACTTTCTTTATCAAGGGAACTATGATTTTCGATATGGTAATCATAAAGAACATGATACAGGAGCTACTCCTCTCGCTTCGTTACTCTCTCTCAAATTACAAATGCAAAACGCCTTGCTTCGGGGAATTCTCTACGCAGATGCCGTTAATACCGTCAGTCCTACTTATGCAATTGAGGCACAAACGCCACAATATGGTGCGGGACTTGAAGAAGTACTACAAGGTATACGAGGCAAACTAGCTGGCATTCTTAACGGCCTTGATACAAAAGAATTTAATCCTGAAACAGATCCCATTATTCACAAGAAATATTCGGCAGCAACTTTTTCTTCACAGCGTCGTGAGAATAAACTTAATTTACAACGGCTATTTGCACTTGAAGAAAACCCGAATAATCCAATGTTTGCTATTTCAGGAAGGCTTACACAACAGAAAGGGTGGGATTTATTACTCAAAGCACTTCCTCAGTTATTTGCACAACGAAAAGATGTGCAGCTTATTGTATTGGGTAGCGGGGATGAACAATATCGAGATCAAATCAGTAAATTACAGAAAGTATATCCAAAGCAAATTGGACTGCACCTTCGTTCTGATTTCCGACTACCAAGAAAACTCTTTTCTGGAGTTGATATTATGCTTATGCCAAGTACTTTTGAGCCAGGTGGAATTGTCGCTTTGGAAGCACTTCGATATGGTGCAATTCCGCTCGTCCGAAGGACAGGAGGATTAAATGATATCGTTGTTGATTTTGATCCGGTAACTAAGGTTGGCAATGGATTTTCTTTTACCAGTAATGATCCCTGGGCACTTTTTGCTGCTTTTATCGAAGCACTCAGCCTCTATAAGCAACCACAGCTTTGGAAGAAGCTTATACATAACGCCATGTCATATGACTTTTCTTGGAAGTATTCAGCGTCGCTCTATGAAGATTTGTATAAAAATGTTGTGGAAGCAAGAAGACGAGTGACAAGTCATACACCCCATCCTGCATACGAACAACCATCTGTCGTTTAACTCTGTTATACTGACTACATGACTGATCAACTTTGGTTTGATGAATTTAGATTATCCTCTGAATGTGAACTTATGAAAAGTCGTCCTATTGTCTATTTTTGTGCGGAATATGCATTAGATGATCGTCTCCCTCTCTACGCTGGTGGACTTGGCATTTTAGCCGGAGATATTATTCGTGAAGCTGCCGAGCAAAAGATTCCTTTCATCGCTGTCGGGTTGTTTTATCATGAAGGGTATATATTAAAAAAATCTGGTCGGGTAAATCCAGCGAGTCTTAATTTGACTCCAGTTCTTGATGGACAAAATAATCGTCTTATTGTTACTTTACCTATTCAAGATATAACTGTTTTTGTTCAGGCTTGGTCTTTAGAAATTGGTAGTGTTTGTGTCTATTTACTCGACACGGATATAGAGCAAAATACAGAAGAAAATAGACACATTACTGATCAACTCTATTCATCTAGCAAAGAAATACGATTCAAACAAGAAATAATCCTCGGTCTTGGAGGCCTACGAATACTTGAAGCATTGCAGATATCGCCGATTGGTTATCATTTAAATGAAGGTCATTCCGCACTTCTTGCGCTTGAAATTGCACGTCATGAAATGAAAAAACACAAACGAACATTTGCGGAAGAACTGGATAATACGAAACAACATATTTTTTTCACCAATCATACGCTAGTCCCTGCTGGAAATGATACGTTTACTGCAGATTTAGTTTCAACACTTCTTTCTGGCTTTGCCAAAGAACTCCAAGTACCAGTAAGTGATATTATTAAACTTGGCTTAATAGCTGGATCAAGCATTTTTTCGATGGCACTTCTCGCTCTTCATATGGCAGGGAAAATAAATGCTGTTAGTCGTCTCCATGCTCAAAAAGCTCAAGAAATTTGGAAAGAGTATCCTATGGTTCCGATTACCAATGGTGTTCATATCAAGACGTGGGATAAAGTTCAGACAAAAGAAAATATCTGGGAAAAACATCAAGAAAACAAGCGTGCATTGCTCGAATATATTCATTCACAGACAGGTGAAACATGGGACGAGCAGACACTGCTTTTGGGTTGGGCAAGAAGGATTGTTGGGTACAAACGTCCACTTGCACTTTTTGATAATCTTAAACAAGTCAAAAGTCTTGCAACCTCATCTAATCAACCATTCAAAGTTGTTCTTTCAGGTGTCGCTCATGAAAATGACACGGAGGGTGTGGCAATATTAAAGCAGGTACACAAAATTGTTACCGAGGAACTCAAGGGCAGTGTTATCTATTTGTCAGATTATACGCTGTCAGTCGCCAAATTACTCGTGTCAGGATGTGACATTTGGTTAAATACCCCAGTTGTAGGATTTGAAGCTTGCGGCACAAGTGGCATGAAAGCTGCACTTAATGGAGTATTACCTTGTTCAACACAGGATGGATGGGTTGCTGAGGCAAATTTATATCAGGTTGGCTGGTTGTTGCAGAGCGAGACTTTATCAGATGATATTTTATCGGTTTTAGAGCAACACATTCTTCCACTTTACTACGATCGTGATCCCAAAAATATACCTGAAAAGTGGGTCCAGATGATGGAAAATGCTCGAGATATGACGATCAATCAATTTAATACAACAAAGATGCTTCGAAAATATATTGAAGAGTTTTATCTTCCAGTAATACACGCTCATCAGGCAAAATTGCCTCATATAAAGGAGTAGGCATTACTATGTTATAATATACTTATAAATATTATGGAACCAGCAATACTTATTGATAAGAGAATAGCCGAATTTCCTGATTGGAGAGGAAAAATTTTTGCCCAACTTCGAAATCTCATTAATACATCTGATCCAACAATTGAAGAAGGGTGGAAATGGGACACGGCAGTTTGGTCACACAATGAATTGGTCTGTGCAATTGGTGTCTTTAAAGAGACCGTCAAACTTAACTTTTTCCAGGGAGCAGCGCTCGACGATCCAAAAGATCTCTTCAATGCAGGACTCGAAGCCAAAAAAACTCGAGCTATAGACTTTCGTGAAAATGACCCCCTTGATGGAGCTGCAATTCAAGAACTTATTAAGGCTGCAATTGCTTTTAATAACGCCAAATAATACCTCAACTACAGATTGTATAGAGTCGACAAGCCGTTTTTGTTTCTATAGCATATTTTGTATTTCTGTCTATCACGACATAGTCATTTTTCTGACATATTTTCTTTATGGCTCCATGAGTTATGGTAAATTTGCCATTTATGACAAAAATATATTGATCAAAAGTATGGTTATTTTCATACGTCACTCCTTTAGTTAATTTTATTATCTCGAGGGTATAATCATAATATTTATCTTTAATAGTAAATTGTTTATGGGTTTGTGTTTGGTTAATGCTAGTATTTCTCCCCTTTATTAATCTTGCACGCTCAATTTTTACTTTGTTCAAACTGGTAACAGGTTTCCAATCAGTGAGTCCCAAAGGTTGTTTATAGGTTATATTTCTGGTGTATGTTTTTAAAGGATTTCTCAATGTATGTGGAGTTGTTGCCAAAAAATGTAGTATTTGTAATCTACGTGTGGTGTTGATTTTTTCTTTTTTCCCATGAGGGAAAAACATTCCTTCAGTTCGAGAATCTAAAACAAGACTATATTCTGAAAGTGTATGATTATGAATACTTTGGATATAATGCGGTGGCATGTCAGCTATCGTAACAGAATTACCCTCTTCATTGAATGGCTTCTTATGGAGACCATATCCCCAGCGTTGTTCCCTTCTTCCATAAGAGCTATATGAATGTCGTATTGGGACATCAGCAAATTTGATAACATCAAGAGGAGCGACTGCCTGCAATACAATATTTTCTCTGAGCACTTTATCTGCTTTATACGAGATTCTTGCCATTGAATCTTTCCTTCTCTGCGTAAGCTGAATGCCATGTTTCGTAATATAATTATCAATCTGTTGCAGGTAGGACGAAAAATATCTCCCTATCTCTGATCTTCGTATTGTATCTACTGGTTTGACATTTCCTCTCACTTGTAGTGCTATTTCTGTTAGAGCTACATCAAGGAGGTGTTCTTTTCTTGCCAATTTACCACATGCCCTTATGATATCCACTTCGTCTTTAAATTTTCTATACATTCCGCTTATTATACTCTATTGAGTTGCACTTTATCTGATATATAAAATACCATTCGTTTGCCTTATACTAATACTGTCATGAGCAAGATACTCTTTCATATCAAAAAACGATACATGCTCTGTATTGGGATACTGCTTATCGTATCTCTTTCTTGTTTTCTCTTTTATGCAAAAAACAAAGATGATAGAATATCTACCATCCAAAATACAGCGATTAAAGCCGTGTACAAAAAACCTATTGAAGCAAAAAAAAGAGTAGCATTCACTTTTACTATCTATAATCTTGATAATGCTACACAAGTGACTTCATTTGATAAACTTCAGGGGAAATTGATGCATCTTCTTATTGTGGATAGTGAATTAAAATATGTTGATTATCAGTACCCAGAACTACACAACGGTGTTTTTACTGATTCCTTAAGGTTCCCTAAAAATGGGAAATATTATCTGTATCTTAATTTTCAGCCAACAGAGGGTGTTGAGCAACAAGAAACAGTACCAGTACTCGTCGGAACAAGCTACAACGTAACAGGCTCTTTTCATAAACCAGATACCATACTCACAAAAAACGTAGAAAGCTATCAAATAACGCTCGACGCACCAGAGGTATTGAGTGCAACCAAGTTGGCAAAAGGTGAACAGAAACTAACCTTCATTATTACAGATAACTCAGGCAATCCGATTACAAATCTTACATCTTACTTCGGCTCTTTTGGGCATATGGTAATGATTAACAAAGAAACCTACCGATATCTCCACATCAATCCAGAAACAATCGCAACAGAGGACGAGATAGGTGGACCTGATGTTTCTTTTTATACTATGGGGATAGGTAAACCAATAACTCCTGGCATATATCGAATCTTTGCCCAATTTAATCCAAATAACGAAATTTTAAACGTTGATTTCACGATTAAAGTAAACAAATAAAAAGAGCTTAATTTCCTCCTATAGTGTATAATACAAAGAGTTATGGAAGACAAAACAATTAGACTCAATAAGTATTTGGCAAATCTTGGTGTTTGCGCAAGGCGAGATGTTGAACAATTACTGAAACAGCAAACAGTTACCGTCAATGGACAACGAGTCAAAGAACAGGGGATTCGTATTGACCCGCAGAAAGATGTGATTAAACTGAATGGCAAAAATATTAAACAACCCAAACTCCTCTATTACCTACTTAATAAACCAAAGGGCTTTGTCTCAACAACCGATGACGAATTTGGAAGAGAGGACGTCCTCTCGCTTATCCCCACAAAAGAACGTGTGTATCCTGTGGGGAGATTGGACAAAGATACCACTGGGCTTCTGATAATAACCAATGATGGGGAACTGACCAATCTACTCACCCATCCCAAATACCATGTAGACAAAGTATACAGAGTGACCATTGAAGGCAGGATACTGAGACCTCAATTTGAACGACTCGAAAGAGGAGTTAAACTGGATGATGGCATGACTGCACCAGCAAAAGTAACGCTTCTTGATAAAACAAAAACTACCACGAATCTCGAAATAACCATCCATGAAGGAAGAAACAGGCAAGTGCGCAGGATGTGTGGAACAGTTGGACTGACCTTACTCAAACTTACCAGAATAGGCATCGGATCACTTACCATTGATACTCTTAAAGAAAGAAAATATAGAGAACTTACGACAAGCGAAGTAGCAGAACTTAAGCAAACCGCAAAAAAAGCCTACCTGAAGCAGCTAGGAAGCACTATCGTTCTTCATTAATTGCGTGTATTTGCTATAATGAGTACATATTCCTATGGAATTTATTATCATCTTTCTGCTCATCATCCTTAACGGACTCTTCGCGATGGCAGAAATAGCCATAGTCTCTTCTCGAAAAGCAAAGCTACAACAGCAAGCCCAAGAGGGCAATAAAAGGGCTCAAGCAGCATTGGAGTTGGCAAAATCGCCAAATAGATTTCTCTCAACCGTACAAATAGGCATTACGCTGGTCGGTATTTTTGCCGGAGCCTTCGGAGGAGCGACTATTGCCGAGTCATTTGCCAAACAACTGGCAACTATTTCTGTTATCGCTCCATACAGTGAGGCTTTGGCACTAACTATTGTCGTTTCTCTGATTACCTATCTTTCTTTAGTTATTGGAGAGCTTGTCCCAAAGAGAATTGCTCTGAATAATCCTGAAAAAATAGCTAAGATGGTAGCTCGACCTATGGAGATACTTTCCCATATTAGCTATCCACTTGTAGCGCTTCTCGGTATTTCAACTGATTGGGTTGTCAATATATTGAGGATTAAGAAATCGACAGAACCTACGGTGAGTGATGAAGAAGTAAACATATTGCTCAAAGAGGGGACACAAACTGGTGTTTTTGAAGCAGCAGAGAAAGATATTGTCGAACGGACTTTTCGTTTGAGTGATAAAAAAGTGAAAACACTCATGACACCTCGGAAAGAAATTGTTTGGCTTGATGTTGCTAGCACTTTTAAAGCCATACGAAGCAAAATTACTAAACATCCCCATGCACATTTTCCTGTTTGCCGGGAGACTCTTGATAAAGTTGTTGGGATCGTCAGGACAGAAAACCTGTTAACTGATTTTCTTGCTGAAGAAAAAATAGAGCTTAAAAAGATTCTGCACAAACCACTTTTCGTCCCTGAAAGCATGGATGGGTTAAAAGTATTGGAGCTTTTTAAGAAATCAGGGATTCATATGGCACTTGTTATTGATGAGTATGGCAACGTGCAAGGTCTCGTATCTTTGGCTGATATTCTTGAAGCTATTGTAGGTGATATCCCAACCATCAATGAACTGGAAGAAAAAGAGATAACCAAACGGGACGATGGCACCTTTTTGGTAGATGGACTAACTCCCATTGATGAATTTAAGGAATACTTTAAAATACGAAAACTTCCCGAAGAGAAAAAAGGTATTTTTCATACTGTTGGTGGATTTGTCACCAACAATCTTGGTCGCATTCCACAAGCTGGAGATAGCTTTGAGCTGGAAACATTCCGCTATGAAGTAATGGATATGGATGGTAATAGGGTAGATAAGATACTCATTATCCCTCTTCATAACGCAGTAGAATAAACAAGAAAGAAAGCCTTATTGCAAGAATTTCCAACACATGGTATGTTTGGTACTATTATATGAATCTTCCTGACAATCTCTGTTTTGTGGATCTGGAGACCACAGGAACAGCCACAAATTATCATCGTATTATCGAAATAGGAATCGTTAAAGTAGCAAACGGTCAGATCGTTCGTGAATACAAACAGCTCGTTAATCCGCAGACGTATATCGATCCATTTATTACTTCAATGACGGGAATTACTGAAGAGGTACTTGTGCATGCACCGACATTTGCACAGATAAAAGATGAAGTTTTTGAACTTTTGGATAATGCCGTATTTGTCGCACATAATGTAGGATTTGATTATGGTTTTCTTCGAAGTGAATTTAAACGATATGATATCTCTTTTATTGCAAATCATTTCTGTACAGTCAGGCTTTCTCGAATCCTTTTCCCAAACTGGGAGAGACATAATCTTGACGCTGTAATCAATCATTTTAATATCCCTTGTACCAATCGGCATAGGGCTTATGATGATGCAAAGGTTCTTTATGAATTCTGGAAAAAAGCCCAACAAACAATTGATGAAGAAACGTTTCAACAAGCTGTTCTTCGAACTCTCAAAGAACCGACACCGCAACAGGAATCAATATGTTTTGCATGCTAAAGAAAGCTCTGCTTTCAAACATAACCAATCCTAAAAAAACTGCCACATCCCCATGAATTATTATTCTTGAAGATTAAGGTAGATACTTCTTTTTTTCTTTTACTGTCTCTTGACGAACTCTCAAATTATTTATACGATATTAGTATGTCAAAAGGAATGCATAAAGTAACAAAAGGTTTCCTCTTCGTACTGGCGACACTAATATTCTTCTTGGGATTGTCTCTAAACAGTTATACAGAGGCACAAACGAATCTTTCTGAATCACTCACAACGGAAGCAGATACTGTTGAAGATAAAATGGGTAAACGCAACCATATCATTGAAACAGCGACAACCAATGCTAAAGAAAAACTTCAGGATACGTTTGGCGGAACGTACTTGGAGGAAAATAAGCTCATCATCTATACAAAAGGTGCATTACCCGATAAGCAAAAAAGTGAACTTCAAAAAACTGTTATGCAGCAAGATATTACGGTTGAGTACCGAACGGTAAAATTTAGCAAAAAAGAGCTGGAAGATGTCGTAGCAAAAATGACGAAAGACAGAGAGTCATTATTGAACAGAGGCATAAAAATCTTTTCAATTTGGGTAGATGAACCTGAGAATAAAGTCTATGTGGGAGTATCTGCGGAAGATAAAGAAAGGGCGAACGGACAATTACCCACGCTTTATAACGTGCCACTTACTATTGAGGCAGAAGATCCTCCTTCATTGACATCAACCAGAGAAGACAGTCCAGGTCTCTTTAAAGCAGGACTTCGTATTGGTATGGGATTTAATGATGATCCAATTGACTGGTGTACTTCAGGTTTTACTGTCCGTCATAATACACTGCTTACCTATTTTGTGCTTACTGCAGGGCATTGCGCTTTGCAGACGGAAGAAATCAGGCATGCTGGACTTCGAATAGGAGAAATCGGTGCAAGACAATTTCAAGGAAGTATTGACGCTGCGGCTTTTAGTCTGGAATGGGGACAGAGCAGTAATTGGCTCTTTCGTGAACCGCATTGGTTAGAACCAATTAATAGCTTTAGCACAGCACCTGTTGGTGCAACAGTTTGCGCAGAGGGAGCAACATCAGGTCATCGCTGTGGGGCAGTCGTATCAACAACGGCGAGCTTTTTCCCCAATAATAACGTTACGTTAACCAATATGCATGCTGCAGCTTTTTGTAGTCAGGGAGGAGATTCTGGGGGACCAGTTTATCAATATGGGACGGGTGTCGGAATTGTTAGTGGACGACGTGTCGTAAATGGCGTCTGCACTACGACATTTTATACCCCAACACAACGAATTGCTAATGCCTTTGGTGTCTCTGTCCTTGGAGATCCTTGGCAGCCCAAAGTACTTCTCATCAAACATTCGCAAAAGTATGTCGATGCGGATATTGCATCGGGGACAGGCAATGGCACTCGAATGCAACAATGGACATACAATGGCTGGGACAATCAAACATTCTATCTCTGGCCAATATTTATCAGCAATGGGAGATATAGCGAATGGTATAGGCTGCAAGCAAAACATAATGGGAGATACATCACCTATGGAATAGATAATTTAAACGGAGGCTCAGTAATCCAATGGAATCAAATTCCCAGTAATCAATTCCGACAAAATTTTCAGTTTCTCCGTGGCACTGATAGAACCGTTAGTTTACAATCACAATATAATAGTCGCTGTTTGGATATAGATGTTGCATTTGCACCCTATGCTGACAGTACCAAAATACAACAATGGGACTGCAATGGTTGGGACAATCAGCGCTTTACGCTGATTAATCGGTAACCATATTATATGTGAAGTAAAATACAGAGACATCAACCAAGTAATAAATTTTTCACCAAACAATAATATGATCAAGGAAAAATGTACACATAAAGATCAAATGAACACATTTCCGCAGAAAGATATCTCTGTCTGTGAAGATTGTATAAAGACTGGTGATTCATGGGTAAGTCTCCGACAATGCCTCAACTGTGGACATGTAGGATGCTGTGATGACTCCAAAAATACACATGCGACCAAACATTTTCAAAAAACAAAACATCCTGTCATGAAGTCGGTAACACCAGGAGAAGAGTTTACCTGGTGTTATATTGATAAAATATACCTTTAGTTACAGATTTGTTTCTTATGGTTGATTACCCAAATACCTGAAGTTCTATGCCATAAACCATTTCTTATAGATTAATCATACCTTTTAGTATGCCATAGACGTAATTGAATAAGTATCTGTTGAAGGATAACCGTAATCAATAAAACCACGCCAAACAACACCCACCAACTCCAGTTTAGCTGTGGTAAATATGCTACAAAAATAGTCAAAACAAAATAGTGAATAAAATAAATGTCATAGGAGTAAATACTAAAAAAATGGATGAGTTTACGAATAGTAGCAATTTTTGAAAGAAATGGTGTAACAAAAGAAAGTAACAAAATACATGCCATACCAAAGGAGAGGTACATCATATTTGGTGGATATTTATTTTCCCGAAAAGAGACACTCTGTCCAAGGAGAAGATCTTCAATATAGGTCAAAGACGCTACCAGTATAAAGAAAAGTAATGCCAGAACTATGTGCTTTCTTTTTTCCTGATAAAGACTATACCAATAGGCAAAATAGAAAAGTAACGACCAGGGAAGCCACATAATCCATTTATAGGAAAAATCTGGTGTTTCAAAGAGAAAAAAGAGGGCACTTGAAAGCGACACAACAAAGTAACCCCAAAAGATTCCTTTATTATGCTTGTGCGCCCATCCCAACAAAGGAAATAATGCAGCCAACATAAGGAAAAGTAATACTAACCAACTAATATCTACTCCTCCTATGACAAGGAGACTTTCAAGTAAATAGTTGAGGGTAATAACATCAGGCGTTAAAAAGAAAACAAGTGGGATAAAAAACAGTAAGAAGACATAATAGGGGACAACTAACCGTACGAGTCGTTTTTTAATGTATGAGAAGAGTTTAATTTCCCGCTGCATATCCCGCTGAATAAAAAGATACGCAGAACAAAAAAGGAAGATTGGGACTGCAAACTGGCTCCAATTCCAAAGCGTTGAGGCGATCATATCAGAAGGGAAGAACACCGTTACATGAATTAGAATCATGGCAATGATGGCGATCCCACGAATAAAATCAATAAACTGGTTCCTTTCAGACATACTTTTTATCATAACAGATACTATCAGATAAATTCCTTAGCCAAAATCTTAGACATTTTTCTGAAGGCTGGATCTCTTCGTACCAGAGTCAAATCTTCTCCCAATCCTGCTGCAACATCTCCAACCCCAGGAAGCTTAAAAATTTCTTCTCGCTGCTTCCACGCTGCTACCGCAATATCCGGGTTAAACAAATCCATTTCCCCAGCTTCATAAACTGAGGCAAAAATTGCATTTTCTAATGCCCAATACTTGTCAGTTTCATTAATTTTAAAGAGAAGTGCCATACAGCCTACTGTCGGACCGGAAGGTTCTGGATCGCCTTGCATACGCGGTACGAATTGTCCACCAAAGTTATCAAAAACATATTCACGGTCTTTTCTTTCTTCCAACCGCAAGCTACCCCAGTCAGCTAAGTCACTTACTCGTCTTCTGGTCCAAAATGTATAGTGCAAATTCTGTACAGCTCGATAGCGCAATGATCGTTGTGATAAAGAACACGCTAAGTTATATCTTTCTTTTTTTGCTTCTTCTGTATCTCCTAGGAGATGCGGTACGTTATCTTGACTATTATGAATTGCCAAGCCAACAGGTAGAGCAAAATATGGGACTTCTGAGTCTAACTCTACCCCTGTTTTAAAATGCTCAGGTCCAACGGGGACATCTGTATCCCTACCTGTAGTATCCCTCTTCAAAAACTTTCTATACCGTTTTCTTATGCGCTTTAACTGTCTAGACTTTATATCATTTTCAAAACGTTCCCAGCCATCACCAAATGTCGCTTGCAGACTTCTACGTAGCGTACGATAGGGATTTTCTCCTTTTTCAGTTGGCAGGAGGATAAACTTTTTAAAACGTGCTGCAGGACCATCCCCCTCGATGACATAAGGCATGGCCAATTGCAATTCTTCAACCTGTGCATACCGATTTGGCTTCGTTAGCCAAGGATCATCTGGATCAAGATTGAGCGTCGTAGGTAAATGGTCGACCAATGAGGTACGAGGATCTACAATGTGTGCCCTTGCTGCTTTACGAATCTCTCCTGATGAAAAAGGGCAGCCTTCTCCTCTTACCATACGAAACATCTTATCATCTTTTTAACAAATCTGTATTACCGCTCCCGATACAAAGCTAATAGATATGGTACAATAGCTTTCGTTATGCCTGTAATTATTCATAACCTTGTCCAGCAATACCGCATTCAAAGGAGTCTCACGCAAGAGGAATTAGGAAATGCAATTGGTGTTACAAGACAGACAATTATTGCTATTGAAAAAGGTAACTATACTCCTTCGGTTCTTCTAGCGCTTAAAATGGCTGATTTCTTCGAGACAACTGTCGAAAAATTGTTTACAATACAAGAACTATGATTACACAAATTATCAGTGCGTTTCTTATTTTGGGAATCGCAATACTCTTTCTCAATCCAGGTCATCTCGCTATGCCCGATAGTGCAGTCTCAATGATGATAGTGAGTCTCATTGTATCATTTCTTATATTTGCGGCTTTTATCCTTAAGGAAAAATCTTCTGACGAAAGAGAAACAGTTCATATTCTCACAGCAGGAAGAATTTCGTATCTGGTTGGTGTAGCGTTATTGGTTCTTGGGATTATCGTCCAGGGGCTTGAGCATGACATTGACCCCTGGCTTATCCTTGTTCTTTGCGCAATGATCTTCTCCAAATTCCTCTCACGAATTTATACTCATTTCAAAATGTAAAGAGTCCTTGACATTTAGTTCTCACATGGTGTAGGATAAAAAAAGATAAGCATTTAATATATGAAAAATACAACAATCGTTCTTCTCCTTACTATAGCTGCTCTTCTCTTTGGTGGAGGTATCTATTATTTTTCACAACGGCAATCAGAAGAGACAATGATGCCCAAAGAAGATGTCATGATGAAAGAGGAACAAAAAAATGATAGTACGATGACAAATGATGCTGCAATGATGGAGAAAGGGAGATATGTCACCTATACTCCAGCAGTTTTTGAAGAATTAGCAAATAAAAAGCGTATCTTATACTTTTATGCTAATTGGTGTCCTACCTGTATCCCTGCTGATAAAAACTTCCAGGAGCAACAAGCACAGATTCCTGAAGACATCACCCTTATCCGCATCAACTACAACGACCCTGATACAGATGAACAGGAGAAAGCCCTTGCGAAGGAATATGGAATCACTTATCAACATACCTTTGTGCAGCTTGATGAGCAGGGGAATGTAGTGACAAAATGGAATGGTGGACAAATAGAGGAACTATTGTCTAATATAAAATAAGATATGATTTTACTCGTAGCATTTGCTTTTCTTGCCGGAGTCGTAACAATTTTATCTCCTTGTATTCTTCCTATTCTTCCTATTATCTTATCGTCTACCATTGGAGGAAAAGTAATAGGTAAATCCCGTCCTATTGGTGTTATTACCGGGTTTATTGCTAGTTTTACTTTTTTTACCCTCTTCCTCTCAACACTGGTACAAGTTAGTGGCGTTTCAGCAGATTCACTGAGACTTTTTGCTGTGGTTGTCATTGCAGGGTTTGGGATATCATTTCTTATTCCTTCATTTCAAACACTTCTTGAAAAACTTTTTTCATCGCTTTCCCGATTAGTTCCACAAGGCAATACCGGCACAGATTTTTGGTCAGGACTCTTTATCGGGTTATCAATAGGATTACTCTGGACGCCATGTGTAGGCCCAATTTTGGCTTCAGTTATCTCACTCGCTATTACCGGTACCGTTTCTTTTGACGCCTTTATTATTACTTTTGCGTATGCACTCGGAACAGCTATTCCGATGTTTGCTATTTTGATCGGTGGACAAAACCTCCTCAGGAAAATTCCCTGGTTACTGAGCAATACTGCCAAGATTCAAAAGATATTTGGAGTGATCATGATACTAACGGCGCTCGCAATATTTAACAATCTTGACCGTAAATTTCAAACCTTTATTTTACAAACCTTTCCACAATATGGTGTTGGCCTTACCCAGTTTGAAGATAACCAAAAGATTCGTGAAGAACTGGATAAACTTCATGGGACAGATCCTACCAACACACCGACTATACAGAAGGACGACCTGCCTGCCGGCAAGCAGGATATGGGAAAACCAATGTTTGATTTACTTGCGCCAAAAGGAGCACTTGCCCCTGAGATTATCCCTGGAGGGGAATGGTTAAACAGCAAACCACTACAAATTGCCGAATTAAAAGGCAAAGTGATTCTGGTCGATTTTTGGACATATAGTTGTATTAATTGTCAGAGAACATTTCCTTATTTGAAGAAATGGCATGAGATGTACAAAGATAAAGGTCTTGTTATTATCGGCGTCCATGCACCAGAGTTCGAATTTGAAAAAAATAAAAGCAATGTCGAACAAGCGCTCAAAGATTTTGGATTAACCTATCCAGTAGTACAGGACAATAATTTTGCAACCTGGCGAGCATATGACAATCATTATTGGCCAGCCAAATATATTATCGATAAAGATGGCTACATCAGATATTCACATTTTGGCGAAGGGGACTATGATGAGACCGAGCAGGTTATTCAAGAACTATTGAAAGAAACCGGAGCCAAAGACCTCCCTACACAAATCAAAAACAATAGCTATACTAACTACGGAAAAACACCAGAGACCTATCTTGGTTACTGGAGAATAGATAATTTTGCTTCAAACGAACACATTGCCAATGATCAGCTAACTACCTATACAGCACCAGCAAGCGTCCCAAATGACAATGTGGCATATGTTGGCAAATGGAAAGTAGCCAGACAGTACGCAAATCCACAAAAGGGAGCAAGCCTTCTTCTTAATTTTGATGCAAAAGAAGTATTTCTTGTCATGCGTCCAACTGATAAAACTCCTGGAAAAGTAAAGGTATTTCTCGATAATAAGCCACAATATCTCGGTGAAGATGCTACGAGTGGAACCGTCACCATTACTGGAGACAAGCTTTACAAACTAATTAATCTACCAACACCTGGAAGACACATGTTAAAACTTGAATTTGAAGATACCAATACAGAACTCTACGCATTTACTTTTGGGTAACACTCTATCCAACTATGTTTCAAGCTATTTATCCTCTATAATATATCTTCATGGCAAAGCAAACTCACGACCTCTTAAAACGATTAACTCCTCTCTATATTGCAGCGTTTTTTCAAAGTTTTGTACTTTGGTATGCAGTTGAAAAACTGTTTATGCAGAGTATCGGATTTGATAATACAGGTATCGGTGTGATGATAGCTGTCTATTCCACAGTCATGCTTCTTGTGGAAACCCCTTCGGGAATTTTGGCCGATAGATGGAGTAGGAAAGGTGTTCTGATATTAGCTAGTATTGCATTGGCAATAAGCTCACTTCTCGGGGGCATAAGTGAAGGCATCTGGTTATATTTGGTATGTGCAATAACATGGGGAATCTTTTTTGCACTCTATTCCGGCACCTATGATTCAATCGTCTATGATACCGTCTATGAAGAAACGGGTACAAGCAACATGTTTGAAAAAATCTATGGGAGAGTTAAGGTAATTGAAAGTATAGCCCTAGTTACGAGCTCCATTCTTGGAGGAATAATTGCAAACTTCATGGATTTACGAAGTGTCTACATGATTGCTGTACCTCTAGCAGTCGTTGCGATACTACCGCTTCTCATATTTCGAGAACCGAAATTGCATAAATCAGAAGTTTACCAACCCATCAAGGAACATATTACTGAAACATTTAACGCAATACTAAAAAACCGAAACCTTCTAGCCGTACTTAGTGTTCTGGTATTAACCTCAACGCTTTTATATATGCTTTACGAATTCAGTCAGTTATGGTTGATTGCATTATCAGTACCAACGCTATTCTTTGGTGTAGCAAATGCATTATTGCTTACAAGTATAGGAACGGGAGGTTTCATGGCATCGTGGATAACAGCACGTAAACACATAGTATCCATTATGTTCATAATCTTATTATTGAGTATCGTTGGTATGATTTTTCTAAGGAATACATTTGCTGTAGTATTTGCACAAGTTCTACTAGGTACAGTCCTAACAGGTCTTACTGTCGTATTTCAACGCTTACTGCATGATGAACTGTCACCCAAAATACGCGCTGGTGCCGCTTCTGCAGTCAGCACCATAAGCAGGCTAGTAATTATCCCTTTGGCACTCTTGTTTGGATATATAAGTAGCATTTGGAGTGTTTTTAATGCATCTTGGCTGCTGTTTGGTATTGCACTACTCATTGTTCTTGTCGTATACGCGCGTTCGAGAAAGAACAATCTATTGTAAGTTTTGTACATCTTTTTTCTTACACACTGCTTACCAAATTTGGAGGTAAATATGACACTTCTCTGCTAGGTTCAGATTGATAAGAAACAGAAGAACACATTAAAGACATTATGGCTTAATTAGTTGGGCAGAGAAAAGCGATTATCTACGATCGTCTCGTATACCACCCTGCTCTCGTGTTCTTCTTGCTCTATCTCCTCCTCTTGACCTACTATCTGTGTCTCTTTGCGCCTTTGCTTCCCTTGCTCTTCGCTCTGCCAACTCCTCATTCTGTTTTTTTACTAAAGCGGCAAGATCTTCACCTGATATTTCTGAATTTTCTGACATATCTTAAATATAGAGTAACATATTATCCATTGATAAATACACTCGCAAAAACTCGTCCTTTCAAGCCACCACTGTTGTAGGCATGTCGAATAACACTCGTAACCCTGTACCTTGAGGTAAATTCTGATTTTGACATATTATTTTTTATAACAAGGATTTATAGATTGTTTTTAGAGTCGCCACTGTGAAACTGCAAGATCGACAACATCAGTTCCCTGCTTAAACGTTACTCCTTCTTCAAGCAGCATTTCTTTCTTTCGAGAAACCCCTCCTGCAGAATAACCAGTAAGCTTTCCGTTTGAAGCTACAACTCGATGACAAGGTGTTCGTGGCACATCAGGATTTTGTTTCATACACATACCAACTGAACGCGCAGCCCCTGGACTTCCAGCAAGAAAAGCAAGTTGCCCATAGGTCGCAACTTTCCCTTTTGGAATTTGCCGAGCAAGATTATATATTTTATCGCGAAAACTAAGCGGTGGCATAGACAAAGAGAAGTATCCTTAGTATACTAAAAAAGTATTTATGATAACAGCACTACAACTACTCAAAGAACAAATCCACTATTTACTTTCTGAATATATTGCAGGACACACCAATAGTCTTGCTGGAGAAATTTCCGTACTCAAAGGTATCCAGGGACTCAAGGGATATCCCTTCTAACATGCCACACCTGCATGACAAAATAGATTTTACTGTCGAGGTATTTATTGTGTTTCGCAATAAAGTACTCTTACGTAGACATGACAAATTTGGCATCTGGTTAAGTGTGGGTGGACATATTGAACCAGATGAAGATCCCAATCAAGCAGCAATTCGTGAGGTAAAAGAGGAAGTAGGGCTAGATATTACGCTTGATGATACACGCAAACTACAAAAAGAGAATCCACATGAATTGATTCCCCCATACTTTCTTAGTCGTCACCATGTTACACCTACACATGAACACATTACGTTTATTTATTTTGCTAGAACAACTTCGGATAAGATTACCCAAACAATGCTAAAAGAACAAAGTGACGAAATTCGTTGGTTTACCAAAAAAGAGCTACTCGTTGATACTGAAATACTTTCTGAAATCAAAAACTATGCTTTGGCGGCTCTCACTAACTTCACCTTATAAAGTCTATTCTCAGGAAACTATGCTATACTTGGTGCCATGAAAGAACCAACATGTCCGGTAACGAGAACGGTTAAAATTATTGGAAGTAAATGGACGATTCTCATTCTCTATCAATTAAGAAGTGGTGTTAAACGTTTTGGGGAACTCGAAAAAATATTAGTGGGAATCAGTCCAAAAACCCTTTCACAACGGTTGCAAGAACTCGAAAAAGAAGCTTTTATAACAAAAAAAGTATTTCATGAAGTACCACTACGTGTTGAATATTCACTTACAGAGAGAGGGAAGTCAGTTGGAAAGATTATTGATGAAATGGCCAAATGGGGGGAAGAACAAAAATAGTTTACTTCCTTTGAGATCGTTTTTTTAGCTGTTTAACACACTGAGTGATAAAAACCTTTCCTTCGTCATCAAAGATTGCTGCACCCACCCCGACACCAATATAATCAATACCTCGTTTCATAGGTTTATTATAATTTCGTCATTCTGGCTCCCGCCTGGCACTGGCGGGCAGGTGGCCAGAATCTGGAATCTGATCCTGGATGCGCTTTGCTTACCAGGATGACAAAGAAATTCTCATTCTAAAGTTAAGTTTATTGCTGAATCAACAGAATACGCCCCAACACTCGTCCGCATAATCTCTGTAGCAACAGCGTAACAACCCAACGATTCTCCCAAACGGTTTATAAAACTCCGTATATAAGTACCGCTAGAACACGAAACATGCAATCTTGCTGTCACGAAAGATGACTGTGTATTGGTAGTGAAAAACGTCTCCCATCGCTTTTTAATTGCTTCTTGTCTGAAATCTCCCTGGACGCTTATCGCTACAGATACTTTTTTCTCTAGCTCATTTCTCGAACAAGCATTGAGAGACAAAAGGGTGAAATCAGTAACACTTATTTCTCGTGTAGGAATCGTGATCTCAGAAAGCCTGTCTTGTTTTGCCCACCAAAAAAGTGGCTTACCGTGTACTGCTTTTGAAGAAAAAGGGGGATAGGATTGTTGCTGTTTACCCACATAACTTTTTATCGTCGTAGCGATTTTTTCTTCTAACAGATCTGGGACTTTTTTAATAGAAAGATTTTGCACAAGACCCAAAAGATCATAGGTATCAGTAGCAAGACCAAAAAGAGCTTCGCATTCGTATTCCTTTGGAAGTGATAAGTAAGCTTCTCTCGTATTGTTTGCTGCTCCAACGGTGAGCAAAAGCACCCCATGAGCAAGTGGATCAAGTCTCCCGACGTAACTTATTTTTTCTTTTTGATAAGGGGGATGCTGCTCTCGAAGTGTTTGTATAACTTGATAAGGAGTAACACCGATTGGTTTATTAACGACGAGAAGTTTTTGCATCTGCCTAGTATACTGCATTGCTACTATCTTTACTATCGTAAATATGTCATAATCAACAGGTTGAATACTCCGACTCTTACTACGATCAAATGTTCCCAATGTAACTCGCCACTTATTCTTGTCAGTCAAAGTACCGAAAAAAGAGAAGGGATGAGAATGGCTGAAACCGTTAGTGTCTATCGTTGCTCCAATCAAGCCTGCCAGGATGAAAAAGACAAGCAAACAGCACTTAGAATAAAAATTAGAAATGATCGCAAACTCGCAGAACAAAAAAGGCTTGAAGAAAAAGAGCAGAAAGAACAAAAAAGGAAGGAGGAAGAAAATAATGACAAATAAATTATTTGTAGCAGGTCTATCATATGACATAACTGATGCAAAACTTGAAGCACATTTTGCACAGGTTGGAACAGTTGTTTCAGCAAAGGCAATCATGGATAAATTTACTAACCAGGGAAAGGGGTTTGGTTTTGTTGAAATGGCTTCGGAAGAAGAAGCAAAAAGAGCAATCAATAAGCTCAATGGAACACAACTAGATGAAAGAACTATCGTAGTAAAAGAAGCAAAGCCCCAAGAGAACAGAGGCTTTCAGCCACGAAATGATCATCGAAACTAACTTGGTAAGCTAAACGTGATACAATACACACATGTTAGTTGATAGTGTTGAAGTTTATATTAAAGCAGGTGATGGAGGAAATGGTTCTGCCAGCTTGCTCCGCAATGGTCTGACAGCGAAGGGTGGCCCTGATGGAGGGAACGGTGGTAACGGAGGACACATCTATTTCCAAGGGTCACATAACCTTACCGATCTGAAAGAATTTCGTTTCAAAAAGAAAATCATTGCCGAAGATGGTACCCCTGGCAAACACAAAAAGCTTTTTGGCAAAAACGCACCACATACAACTATCTTTGTCCCACTAGGAACCCAAATCACCGATAAGAACTCAGGAAGTAGTTTTGAAATACGCAATACAACGGTGCCAGTACTGGTTGCACGGGGAGGCATTGGTGGACGAGGCAATGTAGAATTCAAATCAGCAACCAATCAAACCCCACGCTATGCAGAAAATGGAGGAATAGGAGAAGAAAAAACGCTTTCTTTGGAACTCAAACTTATTGCTGAAATTGGATTTATTGGACTACCCAATGCTGGAAAAAGCAGCCTTTTGACTGTTCTCACCAATGCTACACCAAAAATTGGCAATTATCCATTTACGACACTGGAACCAAATATCGGTATGCTTGGTACCCATCCAATTGCAGACATTCCAGGACTTATTGAAGGAGCTGCTACGGGCAAAGGGCTTGGGGCAACCTTTCTTAAACATATTGAAAAAACAAGCTTTCTTGTCCATTGTATTGAGTCTTCCGCAGAGAACGCTTTAGAACGATACGAAATGGTTCAAAACGAATTTAAAGCATATAATGAAAAACTTCTTGAGAAACCTGAAATCATTCTCCTGACAAAAATAGATCTTGTCGATGAGAAAACGCTTGAAAAAAATAAGGAAATGTTTGAAAAGACAGGCAAAAGAGTACTGACCTGTTCTGTTTATTATGACAAAACGATTGAAGCACTCAAAGAAACACTCCTTGATCACCTCACCAAATAATCGGTATACTTGTTACTAGAAGATGATTATCAAGATACTTGGTCATGGTCCTTGGGGGAAAGCGCTTGCGTCGTTACTTAAGCATAATGAGAAAAATGTTTCCTTTCTGAAACGAGAAGAAAGAAGTAGTAATCAAGATATACTTATCCTTGCTCTTCCTACACAATCGATACGAAAAGCACTTTCATTTGTCATCTTTCCTGACAAAACTCCTCTTATTATTAATACGTGCAAAGGGATTGAACAAATAACCCATGCATTCCCTCATGAAATTGTGTCAGAACAGTATGGAGAAGAAACGAAATACTATACATTGATGGGACCAAGCTTTGCTCACGAAGTGAAGGACAAAATGCCGACACTTGTCAATCTCGGATATCAGACAGAAGACGAAATGGATGAAAAAATTCGGAGACTCTTTCTTACTGATTTTTTTCGGGTACGATTAACCAAAGGTGTTAAAGCATTGGAACTCGCTGGTGCTTTTAAAAACATCTATGCTATTGGTTGTGGAATAGCTGAAGGACTCGGTTATGGGATTAATACCAAAACAAAATGTATGGTGCTTGCAATAGATGAATTACAACATTTATCTAAACAACTGCATTTCCCCTCTGATAAAGAAGCAACAGCTGGAACAATAGGGGATATTATCCTTACGTGTTCAAGCACAGCAAGTAGAAACTTCAGGTTTGGGACGTTGATTACCAAGCATTCGGTCACCGCGAGTAAAGAAATCATTAACAGTACCGTCGAAGGATTTTATTCCCTTCATTCTTTGCTTTCACTGGAAGAACGGGCAAACATACGATTACCTTTTGCCGACTTTGTTACCTCCGTGGTACAAACAGATAAACCCACACAGGTCAAACAAGCTTTTCAGCAATTTATCAAGACATTATGAGTAAGATGATACAAACAGCAACTTTTGCAAATGGATGCTTCTGGTGTACTGAAGCTATCTTTAAACGACTCAAAGGAGTTTTATCGGTAACACCTGGTTATACTGGTGGTAAAAGACCAAACCCATCTTATGAACAAATCCATACAGGTGTCACGGGACATGCTGAATCACTACAAATAACCTTTGATCCACAAATAATATCCTACAACGCGTTGCTTGATGTCTTTTGGGTTACCCATGATCCAACGACCAAAGATAGACAAGGAAATGATGTCGGCTCAGAATATCGATCAATGATTCTTTATCATACCGATGAACAAAAAGAACAGGCATTTGCTGCAAAGAAGAAGCTTGAAGAAAACAAAACTTATTCAGATCCAATTGTTACTGAGATCGTACCATATACGGTATTTTATCCAGCTGAACAGTATCATAAGGATTATTATGATACAAATCGCGAAGCACCATACTGTCGTGTTATTATTGATCCTAAAGTACATAAACTCCTAGAGAAATTTAGCGATAAAGTGAAAGAACAATATCTTGACAATACGAGGTAAAAAAAGCTTAAATAAGAAGAGATGGCTGTCACTAAAAAAACTAACGTAAGAGTTTTCGCTTTTTTGGCGCTTCTTGCCCTCCTCATAGGAATACCCGGAACGCTCTTTCTCAATAGACAAACGCAAGATGTCCGTACACAAGCCGCAACCGGAACTGCCAAGCTCTACTTTACCCCTGAGACAACACAAACAACACCACTCAAAGCAGGAGTGGATCAACCGATTTCTCTTGATGTTATGATCGATCCAAATGGACACTATATCTCTCTTATCAAAATGGAAATAACCTATGATCCGAGTCTTTTTACGGCACCACCACAAGCGGCATTTACACCAAACCCACAGGCTTTTCCTGTCACTATAGAAGGACCCAATATCCAAAATGGCAAAATACAGGTAACACTGAGTATTGATAGAGGAGATACCCGAGGCATCCAACAAATAACCAAAGTAGGAACGCTCCAATTAACGACTACAAAAGAAACAACACAGCCAGGAGCAGTTAGCTTCAGTTCTCTGACACAAGCGCTTTCTATCAAAGAAACTGATAGTGCAACAACAAATGTACTCCAGACAACAATTCCAGCATATATTGCTATAGTAGCAGAGCCAACAAGTACCCCAACGCCACTCCCAACCAATACACCATTACCAACAGCAACGCCGTTACCGCTTCCTTCACAGACCCCACTTCCTACAGCAACGGTTATCCCAACAGCCACAGGACTAAGCCCAACAACGTCGGGGACGACACTCAAACTAAACCTATTACTTCATGGCCTTGGAACGGGAGGAGACAATGCTAACCCGACTGCTACAGGAAACTTTAATCCTTTGCGACCAAATAAGCCAGTAACTATCGAATTTTATAACAATCAAAACACACTTATCGGCACCAAGCCAACAACTGTCACCTTTAATCAAGGGACAGGCACCTTTACCGGAGAAGTAACTATTGGTTCACTACCAAACGGGAGTTATATTATTAAAGTAAAAGGAGACCAGTATCTCAAAACGCAATTCCCCGGTATTCAGGATATTACTGCAGGCCTGATCACACTTCCACCAGTAGACCTCGTAACAGGAGATATCAACAATGATAATCAGCTTAATATCGTTGACTACAATATCCTTATGGGTTGTTATTCTGATTTCCTACCGGCAAGCAATTGTACCGATCAGACCAAACTGCAATCTGACATCACTGATGATGGAGACGTCAACCAATATGATTACAATCTTTTCCTCAGAGAGATAGGGAATAGAACAGGGGAATAAAGACTTCTTATTAGATTATCTTCCTTGGATAAGAGCACTAACAAATTGATAGAAATGAATAGGTATTAGTCGCAGCGTCCGCCACCTTGAATATTCACTGGATCTCCATCATTGGCACAGACATTTCCACTCTCATAAAAGGTAGAGCTTCGTGGGTAAAGTAGACCATAAAGGGTATCACTTCCTAATTTATTATTAATAACCTTTATATTTGTTCCCGATAAGTGGAAAATTCTATTACCACCATTTATCCAATTATTTTCAATGACTGCATTATTATTGCCACCATTTGCGCCTTCCAAGAAGATTGCCACATTCCAACCACCGCTACCAGCATAATCGACAAAAGGAACATCAATATTGTTCCCACGTAAGGCAAGATTTTCTGATCCACGGAATTGCATACCGTCAAGATGGCTGCCATCTCCAGGATTCATCCTTACATCATGACACCATGAGTTTTCAATCAAGGTATCTCTTGCTACAACTGTCGTCCGATAAACCGGCGCACTCTGAATACAGTCTTTTCCTCCATGCATATTTGTTTTTCTGACTGTTACATTCTTTGTCCCATTGATAAGAAGGCCTTTTGTATCAACATTTTCTACAGTCACATTGGATGAACCATAAAATCCAAGGCTTCCATTAATTTTACTATTCTTTATGGTGATGTTGTTGGCATAAAATTTAATATCCCCGTTAATCTCTTTATTTTCAATGGTCACGTCACTCGTACGAATTGATCCACCATTCATGGCAGTTAATGTCGTTCCTGAGATAACACCAGTGTTGTGATCTCCAGGTTTGGGATCAATGGTTTGAGTAGGAGTTGCTGTTGGTTCGGGTGTAGCAGTCGGGGTAGGCGTAAGCTCTTCTTCTTTTATACCATTTTTTATTTCAACTGGATTACCAGATTTCATCCAGGTATTACCACTTTGAGAAAATTCGGTGAATTTAGGATAGAGAAGCGTATAATGTGGTCTCCCGATTTTATTGTTGGTAACAGTGAGATTATTTGCTTCCAAATAAAACATAAAACCACCACCATCAACACAATTTCCTTCAATCGTGACATTGTCATTACCCCCATTGGCATTTTGCAATGCGATAGCAGCGACTGTCCCACCACCTTCAGGGAGTTGGATAAAAGGAGTTGCATCAAAATAATTATTCTTAAGTGTTAAATTTTCTACGCCTCGCACATGGACAGAATAATAACTTCCTCCTTTTTGTCCGTCAATAGAAGCGATGTTTTGCCCATGTACCCAAGAATCTTCCACAAGGATATTTTGTGGTCGCTGGTCATTGGAACCAATGGCGATATAGATACCGCGGCCATTTACATTGCCACCAATGTCCGAATGACGAATAGTTACATTCTTTGCACCTGACACAGATATGCCACCAATGCGACTATTTTCAATCACGATATCACTATTGTTCCGTAAGATTAACGATCCATCGGTGATCCGTGAATTTTTAATCGTAAAGTTATTTGCATAAACGACCACATCTCCCGTAATATCTTGCCCTTCAATAATAGTATTATCAGCACGAACCGTTGTAGCAGCCATTGAAGCCAATGTTGTCCCGGAAGGTACTCCAACATTTTTTGTAATATTTTCGCAGTATGCAGGGATAGGAGTATTGGCTCTGCTATTAAGCTGTGTTTGCTGCTGCGAGAGAAAGACTGCTGATATAGTACTAACGACAAGGATTGCTGCAATGATCATAGGCATAAGAAAGTTTCTCTTTATAATTTTTTTACGCGATTTATATCGCTTTGGGGCAGGTCTCTTCAGTTGCATTTTTTAGCTAGTACTATAATGCCTTATTAAGAAGGCAGTTGTCAATAGAAACCTAGTGTCTTGCATACAGACCTATTAATTGCGCAGTATCGAGTATATGACCTTGCATCTTTTCTTCCAAGAGTGTCTTATCAACGGATTCACCAGGTTGAACTGTCACCATCACATCAAGTGCGTAAAGCCTAAAGAGATATCGATGATTGCCAGACGGAGGGCATGGTCCACCGTAGGCAGCTGCACCAAAACTTGTTATTCCTTGCTCAGCAACCCCATCAGAAATATGCTCGGGAATAGTTACGGTCGATGGGGAAATGTTATACAATATCCAATGCACCCAGTCTCCAGAAAGAGAATTAGGGTCATCAACAATAAGTACTAAACTTTGGGCTCCAGAAGGTACGTCAGTAAAGGATAGCGGAGGATTTATATTCGCTCCATCACAGGTATATTGTGAAGGAATAGGAGTATTGTCTGCAAAGGCTGGACTAATGATTTTCATAGAGACTTTATGGTAACATTTTTTATCAGTAAACGTCAAGAGTTCTTGCCAAAATCGACTGTTGCTATAATTGGCAAATGATCAGATCCTGGAAGCATCACCATTTCACACCCTGTTACTGAAGCCTTTTTCACCCAAATATAGTCGAGCTGTCGTTTAATATGGATATGAGATTTTTTGATCAACGCTTCAACAAAAGGAAGCCCTTTATCAAGATCCATACGAGCCCAATCAGCACTCCAATTGATAACCTCCGTTGCATTAACAAACTGCTCCCCAAAAGTTTTTTTCAAACCTTTTTTCTCCTTTCCTGTTTTAAGCAAATCAAAACTATTAAAGTCACCACAGACGATTTCATATGCAGGAGGATCTTTTCGGACAGTCTGTAAAAAGTATCGTAACTGCCTCAGCCTATGAGAAGGTCCTCCTACATGGTCTAGATGAATGCTCGTAATACCAATTTTTTGTTTGCCAACGAGGAATTCTCCCATAATTGAACGACGGATTAAAGGATTTGTCCTCCCTCCGACAAGCGTAAGGAACGTCTTCTCAATAAAAGATAGATGATCAATTTGAGGTAAAAAGAATTTTGTCTCTCTCTGCAAGGTAAGTTTTGTACTATCCCAAAGGATTGCATTGCCCATCTCAAAAGGGGCATCTTCAATATGATAGATCGCCCGCCAGTCTTTGCCGAGGCTTGCAAGTAATGCATCAATGATAAAAGGCCTATCAGGACGCGTGAGGACTTCTTGAAGACAAAAAACAGACACACCTTCTTTGACAAAGCGTGAAAGATTCTCAACCAGTTGCTCGGTATTTCTGGAGAGTTGAATATTGTAGGTGATAACTTTGAGGGTCATAGGCTAGTATAGCATGTGGTTTTTCTTAGAGGCAATATTTTTTAGACACTACATCCTTTCAAGAATGAGTTCTGAAGGAGAGATCGAAGGATCCGTTTTGAGCAAGTGTACAATTTGCTCAGCAACTAACTTCGGTTTGATAAAATCTTTTGTATCTACCTCGGGTGAAATCTTCCAAAAGTTTTCTGTCTGCATTCCACCAGGGAAAATCGCACTCACTCTGATGCCCTTTTTGCGTGCTTCTTGACGCAATGCTTCAGAAAAACCACGCAACCCCCATTTACTTGCACAATAGATAGTTTCAGATGCTTTGCCTTTTATTCCTGAGGTGGAAATAATATTGACGATATGTCCTGACTTGTGACGAAGCATTCGTTTGTATCCTTCTTGAGCCATCAAAATATTACCTTGTAAATTTAGACTGAGAGTTTCAATAATTTCTGCTTGAGTAACACTTTCAAAAGGTTTAATCAGACCTTGCCCGACACAATTAATGAGGATGTCGATCCGTTGAGTCTCTTTATCAATTTGTTCAAAAGCAGAAGCAATACTTTTGGTATCAATAATATCCACGGAAATTTTTATTACAGAGGAGGGAAGGTCACTATCTTGGATAGAGCGTGCAAGAGCAAAAACCTTGACATTTTCCTTTACTAAAAGGTTGACCATTTCTTTACCAAGTCCTTGTGAAGCACCGATTACTAGAACTATTTTACCTGAAAGATTCATCATGAGCATAGTATACCAAGAAAGCATTTTATTGCATAGAAGCATGCTATATACTAACATCAATGACAGAGTATCTAGTTGTCTTTGCAAGCGTACAGCTCAATAAACCAATTACTCTGGTGGTTCTGTTAGGACATCCAGAGCATCCAACAACCGACGAGCCGTTGGTTCATTCAAAATTAGTGAGCTCTCTGGATGATTATTATCGACATGTGTTCCTGCAATATCGAGAATACCATGCCATGCATGAATAGCAAGTGTCTGAGCATCCACAGATTCTATCGTGCGAATTTCATCAGGAGAGCGATGTGATAGAACAAAACCGGGAAGATTAAACGGTAAACGTAAAACATCAGCAATAGTTTTCTTTTGACGATCAGTAAAAATCCTGGAGTCCGCAAATGTGGGAAGAAATTTTTGCTGTTGTTCTTCGTACTCTGGAGAAAACAATCTTCGTACGGCTTCGTCATGACTTCCCATAGCAGGATCGAGCCCAACTCCGCGCATCACATCTGGATTTTTTCCAATATTATGAATCAACATACTATACATCATCATGTCGTAGTCCCCAGGAGAAATTAATGTCTGCCGAAGCAGATCATGCATTTCACGAAAGGTATCAAAAGTTAACTTTCTTTTTCGCGGTTGTGCTTCAGTAAGCTTTTTCCAGTATTCGTTCATTCGTGGCTTTTTATTGCCTTCATAAAGATTTCGTAAGGTCATGAGAGAAAGACTTGTCTGCCTCTCTTCAGGGGAATAGATGAATCAGATCCAACAGCACTTGCCTCAGGACTCGTAAGCATAGCTGGATGCATGAGCGATAGCCATTCAGGGCAACGCTGAAGATCAAACTGATGAGAAGCTTCAATCGATTGACGAAGAAAAGCATCAGCATCTCCAAAAGCTAATCGAGAATCTCCTGAAATAAGTGCACCGGATTGCGTCTCAAGATGGGTATTATAATTTGGAAGAATTGTTGTCACGCGGCTGTAGGGCAAACGTTGTACCTTTTTTCTAAATTCTTGCGCATTTGCAGAGACATCATCAATCAAGACTGCCGTAACAGGTTCCTGTCGATGAGGAATTGCTTCTAATAAAGCAAGAGCAGCATCACCTTTGTCTAATTTTTGTGGATTTTGCCCCTTATCACAAAAGATAAGGGCATCAAGACAATCTGGCACATACTGCTGGAGAAAAGCAAGTGTTCCAGATTCTGTTCCAGATTTGCTTGCCGTAACGGCTGTTACATAAATTCCTTGCTCGCGCCAGTGATGCATTATTGTTGCGATTTCTTCTATCTGATCGACAGGTGGAGCCTGATTGTTGGCAAGAATCGTGTGGAATAATGTTCGACGGACAGTCTGTGCTATTTTGTCCTTTTGCTCTTTGGGAAGTCCTGCCAACGTAGGATCTTGCTCCAATACTTTCTTTACACGTGGTGCACTGACTGGGAGATGTTCGTCACGATCAGGCTGATAGGGTCTGACCAATCCTGATGCAGACTCATGGATGTCTACTAACTCTTCAACAGCAACTGGACCTGCTTGAGGTTTTTCAAAATAATCCCGTACTCCTTGAGAAGCTCCTCGCAAGATCTCATCGACATCAACAAAAGCATATGCTCTGGGTGGGACCTCTGGTAAACGCATCGCACCATACACTCCTTCGATACTTCTTGTGGAATCGCTTCCTGTATACCTTTTCCATTTGTCCAAAAATGCTTCACGTGGCAGAACTTGAGGAGATTCATACGCCTGGAAATCCAATACAGACAGCTTTCCTAGACCAACCTCCCTAAGCAATTCTCTGGCTATTTGAGGTTGGTCATTGCCTGGGCTATGTCTTTCGCTTCGCTCACTCATAAAGTAATTCTGCTATTATGTAACATGTAACAAGAAATTAAAAGAGTCAATATAAAAACCTTGTGTTAAGGCTAATTGTTTCAGTTTATAATAGGAGATAATCAGTAGCATCATGCGTTGCCCAGAACTCTCGTTCTTCGTCTTCATTAATGGAAAGGTATCAAGCCGAGGAAGATAAAATAAATAAAACTCTAAAGTAATTTTCTATATCTAATTCCAGCACCTTCACCAATTCGTTCCACTTTTTTCATTTCAAGTAGTTTGTTCAATACTTGGTTGACTGTCGGTCTTGCAACATCAGCTTTCTCTGCAATCTCATTTGGCGTTGCTTCCTCGACAGTTTGTAAATATTTCCATACGGCTAATTGCTTAGGAGAAAGAAGTGTCTCTATATTTTCAGCTGTAATTAATCCAATAGCCATTTGTGATTGCTTTAAAAAGATGGTTAAGAAGAAATCTAACCAGGTGTTAACATCTTCTTTATCAGTTTTGAATGTTTTTTGACTCTTTCTCAAAGCTAGATAATAATCTGGCTTGCTATCTTCAATGAGTTTTTCGTGAGAGACATAAGGCATATAAAGATATCCTTGCTGTAATAACAATAGGTTGGTTAAGATACGAGAGAGTCTTCCATTACCATCCTGAAACGGATGGATATTCAGAAACTCAACAATGAAATTACCAACTATGAGTAGGGGATGATATTTTTTTTCAGTTAGTGCTTGTTTTGTCCATTCAACAAGCTCTGTCATTTCTTTAGGCGTAAGGTAGGCAGGAGTGGTATCGAAAAGTGTCCCAATAGATTTACCCTGCGCATCTATCATTTCTACTTTATTTTCTTGTTTTTTATAATCACCTCGATGCGGTGTATCTTTTTCAACATGCTTCAAGAGCTCTTTATGAAAGTGTTTAATGAGGCTTTCATTAAATCCTTGCTCTTCCCAGCTTTCAAACACATTTTGTAATAGTTCATAGTAGCCCTGTACTTCTTGTTCATCTCGATTAGTAAATTTCTGTATGGAAATACCACGAAGTATTTTTTCAATGTCTTCATCAGATAGTTTTGCACCTTCAATACGAGTAGAAGCACCTGTTGAAGTTATGAGAACAGAACGCTTTAAGCGTCCAAGTGTTTGAGGACTAAGTTGCGCTCCAGCACTCCATCTGCCCTTTAATTCTTCAATTTGAGTTATTTTTGCCCAAATTTCATGTGATAAATTGTCTA
>ERZ1292645.116-Hain-H14-02um-R2-116-length-37348-cov-10_pt1 | contig 37348 bp, 60 predicted proteins | sample MGYA00564401_ERZ1292645 | MGnify/ENA primary metagenome ERZ1292645 (study PRJEB36523, sample SAMEA6512644) | groundwater metagenome | collected 2019-01-09 | study: AquaDiva: Metagenomics assemblies of 32 groundwater samples | reverse complement strand
ATCAAGGCGGCGCTGGCGGAGGCGCCGAAGCAGCCTGAGGCGGTGCAGGAATATGCGCTGGCGGTGAAGCAGGGCTACACCAAGCCGTTCATGGATTACCAGATTGAGATGAAGCAGGCGGGCCGGCCGCAGACCAATGTGAGCGTCTCGGGCGACAAGAAGGGCGCCGAGGAAATGGCGAAACTGCACGCCAAGGAATATGAGGGCATCCGGGCTGGCGCGAATGCAGCGCGCGGCAATCTCGCCAATCTTGACGTGCTTGAATCGAGCCTTGATGCTGCCGGCACGACCGGCGCTTTTGGCGAGACCGAACAAGACCTGCGCAGGGTTGCTGCTTATTTCGGCGTCGGCGATGCCGACAAGGCCGCATCCGGCGATCTGGTTCGCTCCATCTCCAACAAGCTTGCGCTTTCAGTGCGGTCGCCAGGCGGCGAGAGTGGCGGCATGCCGGGGGCGATGTCCGATGCAGACCGCGAATTCCTTCGGTCGACAGTGCCGAGCCTTGGCAAGTTGCCTGGCGGCAATCGCCAGATGATCGACATAGCGCGTAAGGTGGGCCAGCGCTCGATCGACATTCACAAGATGGCGGTGAAATACGCGAGAGAACATGAAGGTCAGCTCGACCCCGGCTTCGAAGAGCAGGTGAACGAATTCGCCGACCAAAATCCTCTCTTCACGCGAGATCCGAATAAACCGGCAGGCGCGCCCGAAACTGCTCCGGCGGTCGGGGCGTCAGTGAGCGCGGACGGCATCGGTTCACTTCCTGACGGCGCCGTGATCCGCGATGCGGCCGGCAAGCGCTACCGCATCCAGGGCGGCCAGCCCGTGCCGCTGCAATAGGTGAGCCATGCCTGATTTCACGATCGAAAGTCTGCCTGGCACTTCGCTTGCGCCCGATAGCGGCTTTGTAATCGAGAGCCTCACCCCCGAAGAGCAGTCCGAGGCTGACGTGCGCGCCGGCAGGGCGCCTGAGTATTTCAAACCCATCTTCGGCAAAGGCCGGCTCGACCGCTTGTCGGATCAGCTTTCCGACCCGATCGGTCTCCAGGACGAAATGGTTGGCGTCGGCCAGGCATTGAAGGAATTCGTAACCGGCGCACGCGCCAAGAAAGCTGGCAATCCATCGATCTGGAACAGCGCCGGCGACGCCTACAACGAGGCCGCGAATTACGTCCGCGCGGCGCGGCGCGTCGCCAGGCAAGAAAATACCATCGCCCCCGAGATTGTGGGCGGCCTTGCACAGACCGCCATTTCCAAGGTGGCCGGACCGGCGCTCACCTGGGCGCAAGGCCTGAAGCCGGCGGCAAAGGCGGGCGCCGCTTTCGGCGGGGCCACAGGTTACGCACAAGGCGAAGGCGGAGTAGGCGAGCGCGTGGCCGATGCCACTGAGGGGGCGCTAGTCGGGGCTGTGGCCGCCCCCGTGATTTCCAGCGTGATCGTTCCTGGTGTCGTTCGCACAGTCAGGGGTGTTAGAGACGCGGCCCGTTACGCCGGCCGCGAAATAGCTGGTGCCCGCAACCCGGAAGCGGCTGCGATTCGGAACGTTGCCGACCGCATGGTCAATGCCGGTATTGATCCAGCAGCCATGCGAGCGAGTGTCTCGCCGCCACCGAGCTCGCAGTTGGCTGGACGGGTGAACCCGAAAACCGGGCAGAATTTCAATGCCGAGGATATGGCCAATATCATCAGCCGCAGCGCAAAGGGTGAGACCGATGCGGTGATTGGCGCGGACTACGGCATCCATCCGACGACAGTTGGCAATTATGTCAGGACGTTTGAGGCCAATAACCCGACACCGATGAACCCGATCGACCTCGCCAAGGAAATGGTGGGCCAGGGCGGCGCAGGGCCGGTTACGCGGCTTGCACGGGCTGCCCATAGTCTTGCGGGCGATGAGAGTGGCGCGGCTGCCCAGCGGCTTACTGGGCGGCAGGACACGCAAGCGGGGCGCGTGCAGAATATCGTCCAGCGCTCTGTTGCCGGCGGCGATTTCGAGGCCACACGGACGGCAGGGCTGAAGAACCTTAAGGATGAAGCGGAGACGGCGTACGGGGCATTCCGCGCTGAGCCCGATCTGGCCACGAATGCGCTTGATGACCTGATGGCAGACCCGTTGTTCAAGCAGGCCGCCGCGGCGGCCCAGCAGCAGGCGCGGGTCTCCGCGATGCGGCGCAACCAACAGCTTGAGCGCAGTAATGCCCAGGCTCGCGCCAATGGCCAGCCAGAGCAGCCACTTGAGCCGGTGCCGTATTCGCCCAAAAACGATCCGCAGCACCAGGCACTACGCATGGAGCGCGAAGAGGCGAAGGATGCGCTGACCGAAGCGAGGCGCCGGAGGCAGGATGCAACTTCGAAGGAGGAAAAGCGTGCAGCCTTGGAAGATGCGCGGATCCACGAAGACACCATCACCGCGATTGACCGCGAGTTGCAGGAGCTTTCCAGCGGCGATACCGACGTGTTCAGCCCCCAGCTGCTGGACAATATCCAGCGGCAGTTGCGCATCATTTCGGAAGGCAAGTTAGGCAACCCGACTGCGGCCCAGCATGCCCGCGATCTGCGTGAGGTATTCCTTGACCGGATCGAAAAGCATTACACGAATTTTCGCGACATCAGACGGAACTATGCGGCGGGTAAGGGTGAGTATGGCGAGGAAGGCGCGCTCGAAGCGGGGCGGGAACTGACCACCAAACTGGGTGCCAAGGCTTCTGAAGCGCTGCGCGGTTTTGCCGAATACACGCCTGCTCAGCAAGAGCTCTTTCGACTGGGCTTTGCCCGCAAGCTCATGGATGAGGCGGCCAACCCGCAAATCGGCGGTGCCGTAGCGAACAAGTTCAATTCACCGGCTGTTCGGGAGATCGTCGAGACGCTCTATCCGAAATCGGATGCCGCTCTCTACAAGCAAGGGCAGAAGCTGCTACGCGATCTCAATCGTGAAACCATTACAACCAGCACCAAGAACGATGTCATGGTTGGCGCCCGCACGGCAGAGCTCGGCTCCGATATGGGCCGCATGATGGAGGGCGCGCAAGCGGCGGCCGATCTGACGACCGGACGATGGGGTAAGCTGCTTGAAAATCTCTCGACCCGGCTGACGACGCAGCTCGGGCGGCGCGGCGCGAAAGAAGTGCTCAACATCCTCACCGAAACCGATCCTGCGCAGCTTTTGCCAACCCTCAACCGTCTCGCCCGGGCGGCAGCGACGACCAAGGAGCGGCAGGCCTATGTCTCTGCAATGCGGGATGTCATATCAGGCCAGATTGCCAGAACGGCTCCCACAGTCGGAATCGGGGTGGGCGAGTACGCAACGCGTCAGTGACCGAAAATGAACCAGCGCAGAAATTGGGAGAACCAGTAAGTGCCTGCGATCGAGGCAACCACGGTGATGAAGTTGAGGACGCCTTCGGAGGCAAGAAGAGGCTCGCCTTTGGTCGGCGGGTCAAGCCGGGGGGTGTAACCTTTTTGGGTGGCCTCGCCCTGGCTCATATAGTGGTTCTTGCCGACGCGAACCATTTCGACTTCGGTGTTTTCGCTCATTGAAGGCGATCTCCAGGGGCAGGATGGATAGGCTGGAAACAATCCGTTGGAAGGTCGAATGCTATCCGTCCGTCTCTGCAGCCTTGGATTTATGCTTTTCGATTTCCCGAAGCGCTTGGCGATAAAGAGACTTCATGCGCATTAGGAAAAACTCCTCTCCTTCTTCTAGGCGGCAGGTGTGGACGACTTGCAGGACTTCCCCCGCGTCGCAAGGACAGCAATATCGAATGGTGGTTAGGAGGATGCCTTTACTCATTCGCCATCCTTTCTCAGGGCGGCCCATAGGCGCCGTTCGATGTCATGCTTGGCTTTTTGAACAGCGATCTGAGAGCCAGGATTATCAATCACGGGCTCGACGCCGATCACGCCCTTGATCATCCTTATCGCGTTCAAGGCCGCTTCGGAGTCGTCCTCGCGGACTGGGCCTTCGAGGGTGACGACGTAGCCGATGTGTCGGTCAGTCATGGATTCATCTCCGTCATAGATTGGACAATCGCAGGCAAACGGCAGCTTCGAGCATTCTGGGCAACGTTCGATTTCGATCATGATCCGTCCGTCTTGCCGCCCTTGAGAACCTCGCGCATCACGTCGCCGATCAGGCTTGGCAGTCCGGTTTGAAAGTCTCTGAACTCTTGGCGGAGGCCCTTGATTTCGCCTTCAACGCGATCAAGGCGACCTTCAACGCGATCCATCCTGGCCTGAATGCCGGAGATGCGGCCGTCAATGCGATCCAAACGGGCGTCAATGCGATCAAGGCGCAATGTGTGTTCGTCCTGAATGGCAGAGATGCGGCCGAGTTTAGCGACGACCCAACGTAGCGTTTCCGTCGTATCTGATTGCGCCGCTTCGAGTGCGATGACTCGGCGTTCGAGGTCTGCGATGTCAGTCATTGGCTGGCTCCTTTCGGCGCGGGCCAGCCGTTGGATCATCGGTGCCAGAGTACCATGTCGGATAATCTTCAAGCGGAAAGACATAGCGCTCAATGGCCTCTATCCGCGTCGGCTTGCCAGCCCTTAAAAGCGCAAGTATGCGAGCCCTCTGCTCGTCTGTGGGAGGGATGACGTCGCTCATGACTGCTCCTTTTCGCGCTTCTCAGCCTGAAGGCCGCGCTGCAGTAAATGGCGCACCGCTTCGGAGCGCGACGGGATGGGGTATTGTTGGCCTCGCCACCTTTCGAGCTGTTCCAGCTCCTCGGGGGAAATGACCAGCCAAAGGCGTTCTGATTTGATGGAGATTTCGCTCATTCGGCAAATCTAGCAAAGCTGCTCGTTTTGCACAATAGCACTTGACTAGCCGTTACACGGGCGTGTAATTTGCACATACCGGCCCAGCAAGGAGGTGGCAGCCTCCAAGCCAGGCCTAACCAAGTCAACCTTCCGTGGAGGCCAACATGGCTGTCGTAGACATACAATCCCATCTCGCCGCGCGCAATCCGGGGCACAGATCCGACCAGATCGCCAAGACGCTGGAATCGCTCGACGAGGGCATCACCATGCTCAGCATGGTCAAGGACAGCGTCACGCTGCACAATGAAGGGAGCGCCACGCTGGAGGCGTTCCATCTCGTCTACACCAATCTGAAGCGCGACGCCCACGCGCTGATGGAACTGCTGTAGGCCGGCGCCGATGACCGAAACCCAGCTCATACTGATGCGCGCCGTCACCGGCACGATCCCCGACCTGCAGTTGCTCATCGCCGAGATCGACGAGCAGATCGGCACCGAAGCGAAGAAGGATTGGCAGGTTCATCTGCTGCACACGCGCGGCGCCATCACCGCGATCGGGAATGCGAGGTGGGGCTCCACTTGGCGCCTGTGACCTGAAGACCGCGCAACACACCAAAAAGCCCGCCTTAGCAGCGGGCTTTTTTGTTGGGCAGACGCGGAAGCGGATTGGGTCAGCTAATGAATTCAATCATGGCCTTATCGCAGGCCATATTTGGTCAGCGAAGACGAACAGAGCGAATATCGCCGCGTAGCCGATACCGAGAAAGCCAAGCCCGATTGCCCCTTGAACCGTCTCGATCCGTTTGGCCCGCTGCTCGCTCGCGAGTTTTGTCCTACGTTTGTCAGCCCGCGTCGGCGCCGGCTCGAAGACACCAGCGGCACTTTCCAGATACACGATTTCTTTCATAGGGACGCCCTTAGATGAATGAGAAGCAGTTCAAAGCGCTTTCGGTCGATCAGCGTAAAGCTGTTCAGCAGAAACTGCAAGATGCGGGGCATTACACAGGCGCCATCGACGGTCATTGGGGCGACACCACCAAATCCGCTTTTGAACTTGAAGACAAGGCCCTGACCGCTGCGAAGGCTGTCGCGGATACCAAGGAAGAACGTGCCGCTGCGGCCAAGCTGAAGGAAAAAGAGCTTGAGCTGGAAGCCGAGAGGCTACGCCAGACCGGCAAAACCAAAGACGTGGAAGACGAAGCCACGAAGGCGGCGAATGCGGAGAAACTCGCGAAGACGATGCTCCGGCAAAAGTACAACGAAGACGCGGCGTCTGGCTGGGGCACGGCAACGCAGGCAGCGGCCGGTGCGCCAGCGATCCTGACAGGCGTTGGCGCGGGGCGGGCTATGGGCCTTGGCATCAACGCCTTGATGGACAAATCGCAGGAGAACAAAAACAAGGTGCTGCGGGCCGCAGCCGAGAACAGAGTCAAAGGGCTGACGACGACGGAGGGCGCCCGCACCGGGGCAAGACTTGCCAGCGCAATGCCGGACGAAAGTGCTTTTCGACGCGTTGGCGGGAGAATGTGGCCTCAGTTTGCGCTCGGCAGTTTCATGGCGGGCAAGGGCGGCCTGATGTTGGACGACCGAGGCGAGGACGATCCCTTTTACCCGGACCAAGTGAACCGCGCGTCCGGGCTTGGGATGATCGGTGCGGGGACCGGGATCGCCGAACGCGGTATATTGCAAGGTGTGGCTCCCGGTGTCGTGCCCGATGCGGATGCCATCGCCATCATCAATTCCAACCAGCTTCGCCGGAAGGGGGATGCCCCAGAAACCCCATCACTGACGGCCAAACAGGCGTTGGTAGCGGAAGCGAAAGCGGCCGGCATCACCGGCACCAGCAAAATGAACATGACCCAGCTGAAGGGCGCGCTGACCAAGCTGGGCTCCAAAACGCCCCTGATAGGCCCAGCAGTGGCGGGGGCGCTGGCCTATGGCATGACACCGGATAGCGCCGAAGCGGCCACGGGTGCCCCTGCTGCGGGCACTGGCACGGGAGGGGCGCTGACGAATGCAGCTGGGGCGGCCGGTGCCGGCTACGGCATATCCAAACTGCTGGAGAAGGCGCCGAACTTGTCTCGCGCCCTGGGCATTGGCGGCGCGATGCTGATGCCGATGGCGGCGGCCGACGCTTACGACCCGACCCCCGAAGAGCTGAACCGGGACCGGAACGACTTCGCCCGCATATTGCCGTCCTGGGCTCGGGCTGGCGGCCTTGAGGAGGCCTTTCAGATGGCGCAGGTCCCCGAGCGCAATATGGGCAAGACGGACGAGTTCGCTACGGCGAGAGGCCTGCAGATCCCGCAAGGCATCCCGGCACCGAACCCGGATGGGTCGTCACCCTATCCGGAGTTGGTCTCCGCGATGATGGCCAATCCGCAAGCCGCAGCACCGCCACCATCATCACCGGCATCGTTTCAAACACGGCGTCTGATCGAGGCGATGATGCAGGGGCAGCGCTGACATGCCCTCGCAAGCGCTGATCGAGGCAATGCTGGGCAAGCAACCTACGCCTCCGCCGGCGCCGCAACCTACGCTGCCCTCGCAGGCGCTCATTGATGCCATGCTGGCCAAGCCGCCCGGCGTGATCAGCGAGGATGAAAGCTATCGCCAGATGAGCCCGATCGACAGGCTTGCGCAAAATATGCCGTCCAACTGGGCGCCTGTGAGCGAAGAGCAGGCAGCGGCGAACGGCAGCCAGAACTTGCGCGAGCTGCTGTCGATGCTGCCGGTGACGGGGAACGTCATGGCGGCGCGGGATGCCTATGATAATGCCGGCCAGGTCGTGGAGGCGTCGAAGGCTGGGGATATTCGCGGCCAGCGCAAAGCGGCGGCGATGACCGGGCTGTCGCTGCTCGGGGCGATGTCGCCGCTGCCATGGGGCGGTGCGGCTCGGCGGGCGGCTGAGGGGGCGGCGAGCCGCACAAATATCTTTGCGGGGCCGAATGCGAAGACCGCCAACCATGTCGCCCTGATGCGCGCGCAGGAGATGGAGGGGCAAGGCATCCCGCGCGATGAGATTTGGAAGGCGACCGGATGGGGTAAGGGTGTCGACGGCAAATGGCGATGGGAGATCGATGACAGCGGAACTTCGTTGAAGGGCGGTAAAGGTGCCCGTTCACGCTTTACCGGACTTGAACATCCAGATCTTGAAGCTGAGTATGGGCGTTTAGCCCCGGTCCATGGATTGTACGCTCCGGGCTTACCCGAAACAGGGTCATACCAGTCGATGCGCGTGCCTTATGTCGCTGCCCAGGGCAGAAATCCAGAGTCTGCAAAAAGCGTAACGTTGCATGAATTTCAGCACGGCGCTCAGGACGCTGAAGGGTTTGCGATGGGGGCTAACCCCAAGCAATTCAACAGCCGAGGCGATCTTATGGCCGCCCTGGAACGAGCCAAGGCAAATGATGGCCTTGATCCAGTTACAGGCGATTTCGACGTTGCCATACAGTCACGCCTTAGGCATGCGGTCGATGATGCATATGAAGCGTATCGCCGCGTTGCAGGCGAGGTCGAAGCGCGCAACGTCCAATCCCGCATGAACATGACTGCCGCCCAGCGCCGCACCACACCCCCGTGGTCAACGCAGGATGTGCCGGACGAACATCAAATCTTACTCAAGCGATGATGCCCAGCAGAGTATGCATCCAAGGAATAGGAGGCTAAAATCCCACGCAACGGTTCCGGCACAATGTCGGTCGTGAATACTTTCACGCCTGCGACAATAATCTCAAGCAGCCAAGTCAACGCCAATTTCACTGACATCGTGGATCAGCTGACCAACAGCCTCGCCGCCGATGGTCAAACCACCATGCTCGGTGCCATCAAGGGGGACAATGGCTCTGCGGCGGCACCGAGCTACAGCTTTGCGTCCGATCTTGATACAGGCGTCTACCGCAAGGCGGCGAACCAGCTCGGCTTCGCCACGGCTGGGGTCGAGCGTGGTTACATCGACGATTCCGGCAATGCGGCGCTGCTTGGAGCGCTCAATCTCGGGCATGCGTCGGACACGACCCTCAGCCGCGTCTCGGCCGGCGTCATGGCGGTCGAAGGCAACGTCGTGGATACTTTCCCGACCGGTACGGTGATGCTCTTCTGCCAGACTTCGGCACCGACCGGATGGACGAAAGACACCACGAACAACAATAACGCCGCCCTGCGCATTGTTACGGGGGCAGTCGGGACAGGCGGCACGGTCGATTTTACTACGGCGTTTGTTTCGCAGAGCGTGACGGGGACGACAGATGGCCACGCGCTCACCGGAGCTGAGAATGGACCACATCAGCACTTCGTCGCGGCCAATGCGACATCTCAAACCGCACTAAGCGATACGACGCAAGTGGCTGATAATGCCAATTTTGGCAACTCAAATGCTTACATCCTGACATCGACAGCGACGGCAGCCACCCTTGGCCTTTCGTCCAGTTCTGGCAGCGGCACCCCCCACACACACACCTTCACCGGCGCGGCCATCAACCTCGCCGTCAAACGCCGCGATGCGATTCAGGCGACGAAGGCGTAGCCCCATGATCCAAGCCCCGGCGAAACCGAAGGGCGTCACCGGCATGATCTGCCCGCGCCGCAATGTCGACTGCGGCGCCGAGGATGGCTGCCAGGTCTGCTACGACTGGATGCATATGGAGGGCGAGGACCCCGTGACCGGCGAGAAGATCGCCGGCTTCGACTGCGTTGCTCACTGGCAGATCAAAATCGGGCTGCATCAGATCAGGGCGATCGGCGGTGGCTTGGACGGTGTGCAGAAGGCGACCGAAAGCTTCCGCAATGAGATGGTGGAGGCCAATAAGCGGGGCTTAGCCGCCACTCTGCTCGCGGCCAAGCCCCAGCGGCAGCTGATCGGCCAGGATAACTGATGGCATCCCCCCCAGATCACGAGTTCGACAATGACGGCGCGCTGATCCTAACCGGGTCGGCAAACGCCTATGTCGCGGCGACGGCGCGCAAGATCAAGGGCTATTACGAGGGTTTGCGGATCTGCGCGCGCGCGAACCACACCAACACGGGCGCAGCGACGATCACCGTCGATGAGGCCGGCAGCGTCGCGATCCGCAAGGCTGGCAATGTCGCGCTGATCGGCGGCGAGATTATCAACGGCGGCTATTACGATTTCATCTATGATGCTGCCAACAACGTCATGCAGGTCGGAACAGCATCGCAGCTTGGCGCCTTTACGAGCGGTCCGCTCGTCATCGGTCACACGGCGCAAGTTTCAACGGAGGTCGGAAACGCGTCCATCACGCCGACGTTTCAAATCCTTGGTACGGGATCGCAAACGTCACAGTTGATTGCCCGCTATTCGACCGGCGGCCCGCCTCGCGCAGCCTTCGCGAGATCGAGGAACACGACGACAGGCCAGCATACCGTTGTCCAGGTCGGTGACCAGCTCGGCATACATACGTGGGCCGGCTCTGACGGCACAAACTTTGCCGAAGGCGCAAATATCGAAGCCGTGGTGGCATCAACGCCAGGCGCTGGCGATATGCCGACCGATTTGATCTTCAGAGTGTCCCCGGACGGTGCGGAAACCCCGACTGAAGTTTACCGGATTACGTTCGACCAAACGCTCAAGGCTGCTGGGCAAGGCTATTTTGCAGGAGCTACGCTGACCGATGCGGCGACGGTCGATTGGAACCTTACCACACAGCAATGCGCAACGCTCACGCTCGGCGGCAACCGGACGCTTGCCGCACCCACAAACATGAAAAACGGAGCAACCTACATCCTGCTGATCAAACAGGACGGCACCGGCAGTCGCACTTTGGCATGGAACGCCGCCTATACATTTCAAGGGGGCACTGACCCGGTATTGTCGACGGGCGCGAACGCGGTTGATCTGCTCACCTGCTACAGCGACGGCACCAGCATGTATTGCAGCTTGGCAAAGGCGTTCGCCTGATGTCGTTCTTCCCGCACCCGGTCGGGCTTTTGGGGGGTGCCGCGCCAGCAGAACTGTCGTTTGTCGGCTTCACAGAGATCACGACTGATCTCGCAGACTACACGTTCGCATCGGTGAACATCGGCGCCGCAGACCCAACAAGGCGCGTGGTTGTTGCCATTCACTGGGCTGACTCTGCCGTCACTACGACCCTGGAGAACAGTGTCACCATCCAGGGTATTGCCGCGACCATTCACGTGCAGGCGGACGGCGGAACCAGTAACTGCGCTATCGTCTCGGCCCTGGTTCCCACCGGCACGACCGCCGACATTGTGTTCGGCACTGTCAGCAATACGCCGGTAGATCGGGCTGCTATTGGGGTTTACCGCGCGATTAATGAGAGCGTGGCCACGCCGCATGACACCGCCGTAGATCTCACAGCCTCTTCCGGCGTGCTGTCCGACACCATCAATATTCCAGCGAATGGCTGGGTCGTCGGTGCGGCCAATTTCAGCAATGCGGTAAGCCCTACTGCTGACACATGGGTTGGGGTGACTGAGCAATATGGGCATCCAACGCCAGGCGCGCCATCCGATGCAGCTGGTCAATTCAGAAGCGGCGGATTTGCTTCTGGTTTGCCTTTGGAAGCAAATAGGACTCTGTCCTGCACACTCACGGCCGGAGCGCCACTCCCAAACGGTCGCCTTGCTGGCGTATCTTGGGGTTAACATACAAGCCCCGCCCAACCAGCGGGCTTTTTTCATTTGGAGCACCACATGGCCTGGCGTCTTGCAAAGAGCCTGGAAACCCTGCGCAAGCAGATCAACGAGGCTGCCCCCACGCGCAGCAAAACCTCTGACGGCACCATCGGCGATGCCGCCCATGCGAGCCGATTGAGCGACCATAACCCCTGGGTCAAAGACGGCGCAGTCGGCGTGGTGACGGCGATGGATATCACCCATGACCCGCGCAATGGCGTGGATTGCGCCGCGATCGCCGAAGCACTCCGGACAAGCGGCGACCCGCGCCTGAAATACATAATCTGGAACCGCCGCATCTGGACGCCTGCGAAGGCGGCGCAATGGCATGCCTATAGCGGTGTCAACCCGCACGACAAGCATGTGCATGTCTCCGTCGTCAGCACGAAGGCCCTATATGACGACGCCAAGCTGTGGTCTTGGGGCGTCGCCAAGCCGAACAGCACAGCGGACGCGATCAAGGATCTGCCGCTCATCTATGAGGGCGTGAAGGGGCAAGATGCCCATGTCGCAACGGCTAAGCTCGCGCTGCTGAAGGCGCTTCAGGCAGAGCAAGGTTTTGGCCCGCTGCTTGACGGCCTGGTGCGCGGCCTTCAGAAGCAGCACGGGCTGACGGTCGACGGCAAGATCGGAAGCTATTCCTGGCCGCTATTGCGACCTTAACCAGAGAAAGGCCTGCCAAATGCGAGTCCTACCAGCGGCGATTGCCGTTTTTTTTATGCTCATTCTCCCAGCGCTCGCTCAGACACCAATCCCCGTAACCGTCCCCGATACGGTCGTCACGGTCCCCTATGGCAGCTGGTTTAACGTCGCGCTCGACTATGTGCAGGTTGCGCTGTTCGGCCTCGTCATGTGGGCGATGCGGCGCATCCCGGCGCGGCTCCAGGCCATACTGCTCACCATGCAGGCCGAGCAACTCCTGAAGCAGGCGATTGCCTTCGGTCTCAACTCCATTGCCGGCGCGGCCAAGGACAAGGTGCTCACGGTCGATGTGCGCAACAAGGTGCTGAAGGAAATCGTCACGTTCGTGCTAGTGCATGGCAGCAAGGCCGTCGTCGACTTCATGGGCAAGCCAACCGAGATCGCAGAAAAGGGCTTTGCGCGGCTTGACGTGCCGGCGGAAGAATCGAAGCCCGATTTCGTGGCGATCGCCGCCAGGGCCGAGGTTGCGGCGAACATCAAGGGGGCGACGTCGTGAGCAGCGTTGAAGTCCATCACCACTATCCCAATTCCGACCCAGACATAGCGCGCCGGCTGGGGCGGATCGAGAAGGCGCTCAATTTCATCATCGAAAGGTTCGAGAAAATGGCATTGGACTTTGCACGCCTTGAGGCGGAAGTCTCCCAGAACAACGACGTGATCCAGTCGGTCATCACGCTGCTCACCAACATTGCGGACGCAATTCGTGACGCGGCCGCCAATCAGGCCAAGGTAGAGGCGCTGGCAACCCAGCTCGACACGCAGACGCAGGCAATGGCCGATGCTGTCGCCGCATCGACGCCGGCGGCACCCACCCCCTGATGCTCGTCATCCTGAAACTGCTGGCGCGGCCGCTCATCAAGGCGGCCGTGTCGGCATTCGGACAAGTGCTGCTCGATTTCTTCGCGGCTTGGCGGGCGCGTGAAGACGCCAAGGCGCTTGGGCGCGCAGAAGCGGACCGTGACGCCATGCTGGCCGCACAAGCCGCCAGGAGCCGGATGGAGGAGGTCATGGAGCTGAGCGACGAAGAGATCATCCGCCGACTGCGCGAGGGCAAGGCATGACGCTGTGTTATGGCATCCTATTTCTGATGTGGTGCGAACAGGCAGCGCCACCCCCCGCCATCACGGTCTGCCCGCCGATAAAAAGGTGGGAACAAAATTACCAATCCAGGCTTGCTGATGAGATGACGCGTCTTCCCAAGGGCTCCGCCGCCCGTGAAGCGCTGCGCGATCACATCAGGCTCAGGGAGCAGATAAGGGCATGCCGAAAGAAATGAGGATTGATGCAGAGCTCTTGGCCCCATTCGCTGATCCACGACCTAGAGCGGCGGATGACGAAGATCGAGACCCAGCTGCCCTATATCGAGGACGATCTAAGGGAAGCGAGGGCGGAAATCGCCTTGATCAGGCGCAGCGCTTTGACGACCATGTGGAGCGTTCTGTTCGCAGTGCTGTTCGCGGTTTCCGGAGCGATATTGAAAAAACTGGGCGTGCTATGAGACGCACAGAGATGGCAATAGTTGTAATTGTCGTGGCTGGCTTCGTGGCGATGCTTGTGCTGCTCTGGTGAGCAACTGGGCGTATGGCCGTTCCGTCCCCCTCCACGCGCTCGGAGCGACCGGCCAAACCCAGCGATCGGAATAATGTATTCTACGTCCCCCTCCACGCGCTCGGAGCGACCCAGACCACAAGATACTCATGCAGATCATAGAAGCGTCCCCCTCCACGCGCTCGGAGCGACCTCTGAGGGCAATGCACCCAGCCCTTAAGATTGACGTCCCCCTCCACGCGCTCGGAGCGACCCAGTTATTGGCTCCCGGCCGGCCGCGGATATGCCGTCCCCCTCCACGCGCTCGGAGCGACCTATATCTGCCGCAGCAGAACCCCGGACGACATGCGTCCCCCTCCACGCGCTCGGAGCGACCAGAAATTTCCCTTCGTTCCTCGTTTGCCACAATCGTCCCCCTCCACGCGCTCGGAGCGACCGCAAGTTGACCCGCGTGCGACCTCCTCGTGACACGTCCCCCTCCACGCGCTCGGAGCGACCTTCGAATGGAGCGAGCCTAAGGCAGATTACAAACGTCCCCCTCCACGCGCTCGGAGCGACCTGTTCTTGAGGAGGTAGGAAAGCACTCGAGAAACGTCCCCCTCCACGCGCTCGGAGCGACCGTCGTGCCCACGTTTATCGCAGATCGTCCACAGCGTCCCCCTCCACGCGCTCGGAGCGACCGCTTCGAGTGCGGTTGCAATCGTGCCTATGTATCGTCCCCCTCCACGCGCTCGGAGCGACCTTGACCGTCAAGCGTGCCAGCGATCGCAACTGCCGTCCCCCTCCACGCGCTCGGAGCGACCACCCTCTCCGCGCTCTGCGGCAGGACCTCTAGCCGTCCCCCTCCACGCGCTCGGAGCGACCTCGTCGAAGATGACCAGATCCCAAGCAACCGACCGTCCCCCTCCACGCGCTCGGAGCGACCATCGACGACTTTGAACCCTTTGGGGCGGCTGTCCGTCCCCCTCCACGCGCTCGGAGCGACCATAAATACGCGATCTGGCATACTGCATTAAATACGTCCCCCTCCACGCGCTCGGAGCGACCCTTGACGTCTATGGTGAAGATCTTGGTCGACACCGTCCCCCTCCACGCGCTCGGAGCGACCTCTAGGCCTCAACCGCTTGGTCGCATTGGCGAATCTCCGAAATGTCAAAGAACGGTTATATCGACAGGTCGTTCCGAACACGCACAGGTTCCCCCTTCAACGTCCCATGTCTAGATCGCCATCAGGCGATCCCCGACAGAGGGGACTCCAATGCCGTCGCCTATCTATCGCTTGCGCAATGACAGGTACTTACTGCGGCAGCCTTGCTCGGAATTGCTTCCTCACGCGGCGGGCTTAACATCCGGCCAGACTGGCCGTAGAGTGCCGAAGCACCGAGAATGATAAAGACTCAAAGTTCGCGCCGTGTCAACAGCAATCCATCAACATCAACCAAATCTCTTCTCGGTGTTCCGAGTGTTTTTACTGCTATAGAGCCAGGACATGACTTATCGAACCACAACATGATTATTGTGCCGTGCTGTATTTGCTCATGCCACTCTGAAACGACGGCCCAAAGTCTGTCGCGCGCGTCTCGATTGAGTTGTGGGCTGACATAAAGTCCCGGCGCGACTTCCACCATCACCGATCCCAGAAAGCCATGGAAGCGGCTCTGGACATCGCTGGTGACGATGATTGTCAGGCTCATGAGACGGCCTCCTGCAGCAAGGTCTTGATCCGCTCAATCATCGACGGAATCAGATTGGTGCCGGTGAACATCGCATTGGCACGCCGACGGACGAGCTGCTCAAGCGTCCATGTGCCGGTAGTCGCTTCCTGCACGGCGCCGAAAGCGATACGCAGCGTTGCCTCCTCCCGGTAGAGATCGGCCAGATCCAGAGCCCAGGCTTGCGACGAATCTTCATGGATAAAGCCGAGCTGCGGGATGGTGGCCGTTGCAGCAATGGCAATGCCAGCCGCGGCGTTCACCGCACTTGATGCATGATTGATGGCCTGATTCGGCGCGTCAGCCGCGCCAGGGTTGGCTCGGTCATATCGGCGTCCCTGCCACTCAATGCCGAACTCGTGGGCAATGCGCTTGTATGCTTCCTTGACCCGCGCGCCTTCGATACCGCGGAGCACTTCGATATCGCGATGGACGAGCACTTCGCCGAGTCGTACCGCATACATCCTTCGAGCCATGGCTATGCGAGACTTCTGATCAGCCCAGAGGGTGGCCTGCCGCCTCGCAAGTGCCGATGAGCCGGACATGAGTGGCGGCGCCGTATAGAGCCTGACCCCGCCTATCGCCGCTCTCCACGCGCTCCGCATGACCTGCCGAGCATATTCGGCAGCCTTCTGCTTGCGCACGTCCGCTGGCTCGGCACCATCATCTCCGGGGTAGCTTATGTATCGTACGTCGTTCATTCGCCTCTCCAGCTAAACATTGCCCGCTTCCAGCCGCTTCTTCGCCAGCTTCAACTCATTGGCCGCAGCGTTACGATTACGTGGCAGCACGGCCAAGCAAGCATCGTTAATGCACCGCAGCACACGCCGGCCGTCCTTCATCTGCGGGTTCTGCGTGCCGCAACGCGAGCAGGTCTGCACATCGGGAAACAGCGTGTCGGTTTCACCGAAGGAGCGGCCGAGGTCGCGCGCCTTGTATTCGAGCAATTGCCGGCAGCGCGACATCGCGACATGCCGCATGAGCTTGCGCACCGGCTTCAGATTGCGGCGTTTCGGCTTGTCGTCGGCTTGCGCAGCCGCGTCCTCTGGCTTGGGTAGCCGCGGCTTTTTCATCAGCTTGGCGACTTCCATTTTCTGCACTTGCAGCGTGCCGAATTCGCGCACCACTTTGGTCGTCAGCTTATGCAGATGGTCGTCGCGCCGATTGCGCTCAGTCGCTTCCAGATTTGCGAGCCGTTCAGCGGCCTCAAAGAAATCCTTGGTGCGGCGCAGGCGGACTTTGCCGCCGTTGATGTTCTTGCCGCGCGCTTTCAGTTTGGCCACACGCTTCTTGTGACCTTCGAGACTGCGCGCCATCTTCTGCGCCGCTCGTCGATGCCGCTGTCCAAGCCGCTTATCCGGCGCAGGCGTCTGATATTCGCGCGATGTGCCGCGCTCGTCATAGGTGGTGAGCAGGATGGCGGCCGCGATCTTCACGCCCGCTTGGCGCACTGTCGGCGGCAGCGGCGCGGGCCGCTTCATCGTCCATTGGCACGACAGATACCAGTCTTCACCCTCGCGCCATATCCGGCCGCCCATCAGCTTGGCGTCCTTGGGGATATTGCTTCCGGTGATGCGTGTGCGCTCAAGTCCGGTATCTTTGCCAGTGCTGTCAAAAATGCGCAGCTCGCGATCAAGCGAATCGCAGCGAATTGCGCCGACGCCGTTCGGCAGCTTCACGTGCTTGCGATCGGCATCGAAAAACATCTGCGTATTGGCAAGATAGACGGCACCCGCCGCGTAACGGCTCTTCTTGAACTTCGGGAACCCCGTATCACGCCCGCCGCCATTCGCCCGTTTCTTGCGCTCGCGCAGCATCGACTCCAGCGCCTTGATGAGGTCCTTCACGATCGCCTGGGCGGCATGCGATGGCAGATCGCCGATCCATGCGGTAAGCGGCTCCTGCTTCAGCGCTGCCATTAGCGCCATCAGCTCGCGTTCCCAGATGAACAGCCGCGCGGCGCGTTCCTGGGTAACTTCGCCGGTTTCGGCGTTAATCGTTGTCTCGAACGCCTGTCTCTTGATTTTTTCCAGCGTCAATTCATCAATCGGTACCGGCTTTGGCGCAATCAGCGCGAGAGCATTTTTTGTTTCTTCATGCTCGCGTGTGCCCTTGCTTAGCGTCTTCAGTTGGTCCCTGAGTGCCTGCCTCTCCTCTTCGCGCCCCACGCCTGGCTCTTTACGCGCCGAACCGTCCTTGCGGATCCATCCGTGCTGGTAAGTCTGCATATCCTTTTCGTAATTGGCCTGCACCAAGCCCGCCCAGATCTGCCGCCAGCGGATCTCCGGCCGGATGTTCTCGCCGCTATAGGCGGCCTGCTCAAAGCTCAGCAGCAGGTTCCACAGCGAGATGGTCCGCCGACGCCACAGGTCCATGGTCTGGCCTTGCGTCTTGTTCGGATAGAGCCGCACCTTGGCCCCGCGCATGATGGTGGGCGGGAGAGCGGCGGCTTCGGTTTGGATGTTCACTGTGTCTCTCCGTCATGGCGCTCGCGCGTCTGTCTGCCGGCCGCAGAGCCGATTTTCTCCTCCGGCAAGTCCGAAGAAACGCGATTGATGATGCCTTTGCTGATCGCGATTGCGACGGCGTGGGTGCGGCTGCGGCTGTTATCGCGGTGTACCCTTGCGCAAAAATCAGCTGTCGCAGCTTGTCGCCGATGCCGCTGGGGTCCTTCATCCTGGGTTTGCGCATTTCGCCTCCTGTTTCGACACGCGGTCGGTGTTGAGAGCGTCGCGCCTAGCGAAGCCGTTCTGCGTCAGCTTGAAGATGCGGAACAGTTCAGGCCCGCCGCCATGTGCGAGCGGGCCGATATCGACAAACATGAACCAGTGCTGGTCGATCCCGCGTTCAAAGGCGAGTTGCAGATTCATGTCCGGAATGGTGCCGATTGATAGCGCGAACTTACCCTTCTCATTCGCCAACTGCAGTAGGCGCAAATCCGCTTCATCCTGTGCGTTCATGGCTCGCCCCTTCCTCCCCCGCATCCTCCGGCACGATTTCGTTCACCAAGCCGCAGAGTTGCTGGTACAGCGCGTTCATCGTCGCAAGCCTTATCTGTGCCCTCATCGCCTTAGCGTTCGCCTTCTCGATTGCATCGCTTGTACCAGCATCAAGCAGCTGCAATGGCTCGACCCCCAGCGCCTTGGCGATCGTTTCGAGCCAATCCAGCGACAAGGTCATATTCGCGGATTCAAGCCGCTGCATCGTTTGCGGGGTCGTGCCGCATCGCTGCGCCAACACCAGCAGCGTGACGCCGCGCGCCTTGCGCTGCCGCTTGATCTGTGCCCCTACCTGGCGGGCCAGTGTTCCGCGCTTCTCGCGGTGGGCCACTGGGGGGGCGGTTATCTGGTCAAGCATCATGCCCTCCCTTGAACATCTGGCTGGCCTTCGCGGAGATTGACCGTTCGCCGATGCCTTGCCCTGCGGCCATAAGGCCGAAGCCAATTGCCACCAGTAATTTGGCGAGGTGGTAATCCGTTAAAAAGCTCGCGATCGCTCCAAAGACAATGGAAACAACGCCTAAAGCGAAAAGTCGCGCCGCTGAATTTGGTATCATTTCCATCAGTTCGCCCCACGGTTCATCTGCCTTTTTCGTGCCCATTCTCTCACTTATTTGTTTCACGAATCGCCGGTATTAATTCGCGACTGGGATGCTCGGCCCCGAGGGGGAGAGAGGACGGAACCAAAGCACCCCAGTCGCGTTTCAGTGCGCACCCCGCTACGGCAATATGCGCGCACGTCTTCCAGACTTTGCCCCGTTCGTTGCGGAGCTGCCCCGGCTCTCTGGGAGGTGGCCGGGCTTAGCGAACCTAAGGGGGCTTCAGCCAGCGAAGCCTTGACCCCCCTAGGCCTATCCAAGCGCTTTAGGGGCGCAAGGAATTAGTCGGGCCCGCCGGTAGACAGGGAATGCGAACCGGCAGGCCCACCCAGGGTTGCTCTCGGGCCCTGGGTTTCCGTGCACACCGAGGGATGCGACGGAACCTTGAAGCTGACGACGTTGCTGCCCGCCGGCGGAACCGGCGTCAGGCACGCCCAGCAATAAATCAGCATGTCGTTGCCGCACTCGCTGAACAGCATCAGCGGGACGTCGTGATCCGAGACCAGCGCGCGGCATCTGGAGCAAGTGCCGTCATTGTGGTCGTGGTGCCAGACATCGGTGGGCTTGATGCCGCCGGGCACGAAGGTTGCGATGTCAACCATGGAACGCCTCCCCCATGCATTCCGGCGCCAAAACGGCGACCTCATTGGGCTCCTGGCCCTCGGGAAGGTAACTGTTCGCGTCGTCGCATATGCGCTTGGCGGCTTCGGGGGAATATCGGCCAGCCCGCGCAATGATGCGGACGTAGCCGCTGCTGAGCGGTCCCCACCAGCAGCCGTGTTCATTCGACCAGACGAGGTGTTTCATTGTTCACTCCGGCAAAAGCGGCAAACCAATACGGGGCGCGATCAAAATGATGATGATTAGCAGCACCACCAATCCCACCCAGGTAATCACTGGCCCCATTGTTCAGCCCCCATAGATGCGGAGGCGCTCGCTCGACTTTGGCGCGCTGCTCTCCCCGCGAACAAATTCGGCATCGACGACGTCGCCCGTGCGCAGGTCATTCCAGCGCTCGGCGATGTAGGAATGCGCAACCGTGAGCGTGTGGCATCCCCAGTCGTAAGGATCGCAAACCGCCCGCCCGACGCCGCCGGTCAGCGTTGACAGCAAGATGAACCGCCCCTCGCGCAGATCGTCTTCGCCGTAGCCGGCATGGCGCAGCAGATACCGTTCAGCTTGGCTGGTTTCGTCATCAATCTGCAGGCGCACGGCCATCACGGGGATGTAAGTCGAGTGGTCGAGGATTTCGAAAATCTTGGTTTCCATGGCGTCACACTCTTTTGGTGTTTGCTCCGGGATCGCCACCAGGGATGCGTCGGAAGTCGGGCACTGGAGCAGAGCCCTGGTGACTAGCTGCGGCGCTCGCTAGAAGGGAGGTGGGGCGCCGCAGTGTTCTTTTTGTTGCGCCCTAGAAGTGGTAGGCGCCGCCGAGCTTGACTGTCCAAACGTTATCGTCAACGTCGGTACCAGCCGCAGCATCAATGGTTTCGTTGCCGTGGCCGACTTCTCTCACACAGCACCCATGCTTAAGATCAACGGACTTGCTGCCATCGGCGTTGAAGCTGTGTGCTTTGTAATCGCCTTCCAAGGTGGTCGAAAAGTTCGGGTCCCACCACTTCGTCACGCCAAGACCGACGACATAGCCGATCGACCAATCGTCGTTCTCATATTCCAGACTTTCGTCAGCACCGCCGCCGTCGATGAACACGCCGCCCTTGACTTTCGCCTTCGCGAATGACGGGCCGGCCTTGCCGAAGAAAGCGAGATCGGGGCTCGGGAAGAAGTAGAGCTTTCCAACCAAGTCGATATCAATCTGGCGATCAACCGAGGCATAGCCAGAAACAGTGATGGGCGTCTTGCCGTCAAGGCCACCAGGAAGATTATCGGCTGGATTGGTCAATGTGCCTTTTGCAAAGAAGGTTGGAACCTTGGAGAACTCGGTCTTGCTCTCCGCATCGGCATAGGCCGTCACATCAACCCCGAGACTCATGCCGAATTGGCCCATGTGCCAAAGGTGCTCAACGCCGCCGCCGAAAACGAAGCTGTTGAAGTCGTCGTTATCGGAGGTGTTGAAGAACGCGCCAATGATAGGAACAATGGTCTTTGATAGCACGCCATCGTTGGAGGTCGTGGCGAAGATGCCATCTTTATTGCCCTCTGCGACGATCTTCTCGATCTCCTTTATCTTAGCTTCGCGAAGTAGTGGATCAGTAGGGAGCTTTTCAACGATAGTGCAGTTCTCGAAAGCCTTGGCCTCGCTTTCAATGTCGCGCTCGCCCATGGCGTAGCCGATGAACGCGCGTGCAGACCATCCGGTGTGGTTGCTGCTGCGCGTGTCGGGGGTGTAGGGCGCGTCCTTCGTGCTGCCGCCCTGATGATAGATGTCGGCGGCGTTTGCCCCACCCCCCGCAATGGCGAAGACTGCGAAAGCTGCAATTGCAATATTTTTCATGTTCAGTTCTTTCGTTTGGTTGCCCCAGTTACCCCAGCAGCCCCTGCTGGGACTCGCGGTCTTAGCGCCCGTGTCTCTCGAAGGCGCGCTCCCGCCAGTTCTTGTGATGCCCGTCCCGGTCAGAACCGGCATAGTCGTCAGCAGCGCATGCGGCGAGTGCCGTAAGCGCAAAAAGCAGGAAGGCTGTAATTGCCTTTTCATGTGGTGTCCCCGTTTCGCACTGCCGTCCGGAATTGAACGGCAGAGGGAAAAGGGGGCGGCAGAGCCGCCCGCCCGCGCTAGTTGCTGGATTTGCCTAGAGGCGGCGAGCAATGCGGCAAAAAATGTTCTCATATCATCGTCCTTTGTTTGGGGCGCAATTGCCCTCGGTTCACCGGCAGCTATCAGCTGTCGGAACTATCTGTCTCTCCCGAATTCGTCGATCACTTCGCGCGCCGTCAGCTTGATCAGCCGGACGCGCTTGACGGTTCCACTAACAACCTGCCGCGCCCATTTGCGCATCGCAGGCAAGGCCTGTTCCTCGGAGGTCACCAGCGGAAACCACTCGCTGTCGCGGAGCATGGCAATGATCCCCTCGCCGCCCTCGTCGACGCTGACGAAGGCCCAGATCGCGGTAATCTGCGGATTGGTGTTCGGAGGAGTCAAAATCGCTAGCGGCTCCTCGGCGTTCAAGCTGCCGAACTCGTGCCCGCCTGGGCCTTCCGTCCATCTGCTTTTCATGGCTGGTTCACTCCGGTAGAGGCGTGCCCGACAGCGCCCAAAAAATAGCGACGAGCACGGCGAAGTTAAAAATCAGTGCGGCGATCAATACGAGGTTGAGCTTCGGCGCGTCTTCGAGAAGCAGCCGATTAAGCAGATCGCCAATTGCGATCCTGACCCAGCGCATCACTCCCCCGCCGGCGCTGCACACTCCCAAACAAATATGCGCGGCGCCCAGCACCTGAAACTTGTTGATCATATGGCAAATCCCCGACTCTGTACAAAATGGGATATAATGGAAAATTAACCTATGCAATTCCTTTTTTCGCGTCATCGGTTCTATACACAGCCATTAGGTCTTTGCACGTATGCGCGCAGAAATTGTCGGCTGGGTGGTTACTTTGCGCCGCCCAGCCGAGCGGGCATGGTAGAATTCTGGAAACCTTTGGAGGATGACATGGGCTACGCGGCTTTGACGGCATTCCTCGAACACGGAACTGCCGAGGTAACAATTCTCGACCTGGCCAAGCGGCTGGTGCATTTCGACTTCAAGACAGCGCATGTTTATATGCGGTGCGCAGAGGACGAAGATCGCGCAGCCGTGCTGATTGCCAAGCTGATCGAGCAGGAGATCCAGCGGAGGGGCGATGAGCTTGCCGCACTGAAGTCCGATTGCCAGGAGTGAGATTGGGGAGTTTCTTGCGTAGTTTCTTGCGTATGCCGCTAGGGCCACCGGAAAAAACCCTTATCCACCATGGTCGGGGCGGCAAGATTCGAACTTGCGACCCTCTGGTCCCAAACCAGATGTGCGTGTTGACGGATGCGCTATGCCTCGACCGCCGATTATAGCGTCTACCCCAAATGTTGGGTGGGACACAACAGGCGAAAAACATAATGATTGTGTAGCGGAAAGGTGGGACACAATGCCACCTAAGTCATTGAAAAGATTGAAGGATGGAAGTATATAAAGAATCTGTATCACTGGCATGGTACCGTTGTATTTCCACGATTTTTTCGCGATTTTGTCCCACCGGAAAATTTCCTGACCCCAAAGTGGGACACATCTGTTCAGGATATGTCCTCGCTGACGATAGGTTCCTCGCTATCTGACGGTGCTGCCGGAAGGGGCCACCAGTGTGTTGGCATTCCGAGCTGTATTTCGCTAATTGGGCCGCCCCAATAATCCCCAGGGGAATTGCCTGCCCACCACCAGTCTCCGCCATAAGCTTCGTGCCACCGTGCCTCGCCTATCGCAGGCCCATTGGGTCCGCCAGTAACGGCGAGAATTACGGAAGTTCCATCCTTGGGTGCCGTATCGATCGGCTGCCACTTGCTCATCACTCTCTCCCTTTCAACAAATGCATGCTCGCATCGGCCATTTTGCTCTGGCTCGCCTTGCGCGTGTAGACGTCGGCCATCGACTGCGAACGCCAGCCGAAGATCGCCATCATGTGCTGATTGTTCGCGCCGCCTTCCGCCGCAGCGCATGCCGCCGCCTTCCGAAGGCCATGCCCCGAGCAATGCGGCAAGCCAGCCTCAGAACACCATGCGTGAAATTTATTCCCTAATCCGCCCGGCGTCCATCCCCCGCCACGCTCGTTCACCAGGAAGGTCAGATGCCCGCAAGGCGTCGCGTTGATGACCTGCGCCAGGATCGGCAGCAACGGTATTGTCATCTTGTTGGGCTTGCGGGTTTCGTTCTTCTTCTGAGTGAACCGAATGCGCCCGTCCTTGACGTGCTGTGGCCCGAGGCGGACCACATCGGAGATGCGCTGGCCGGTGAAGGCGAACAGGGCCATGGCCAGCCGCGCTTGCGTTCCGATCGGGTGCGCGGCCTCGAACTGCCGCATCTCCTCGATGGTCCAGGTGTGGTGGCCTTCGCTGGCGACCGCCAGCAGGGGGACATCCTTAGCCGGGTTGTGCTCGCAGTGCTTGGCCTTCACCGCCCACTTATAGAGCGCCCGAAGCGCCTTCACCCAGTTGTCCGCAGCGTGCGGATTATCCGCCTTGCGATCCTGCAGCGTGAACACGGTTTTGGTGGGCAGTTGGGCAAACGGCAGATCACCGAGGCGAGACTTGCTGCCGGGGGAAACCGGCTCGGCGCAGATGAGGCGAAAGATACGGCGTTTGCTGGCCTTGGTGCCTTCGGCCTGCCCCCTGAACACGCCGGATTGAAAGAATGCATTGCAGAGCCATTGCAGGCTGTCGCCGGCGGCGCGCTGGATCTGCGGCGCACTCGGCGCGGGCAGTGGAAGCCCGGCATAGGCGGCCTGATATGCGGCCATGAATTCGGCGGTACCGGGAAGGCCTGGGAGTCGCAATTTGCCGGTTTCGCCGCGCTTGCGGAAATAATAACGGATGTTGCCGTGCCGATCGAAGTCGGTCGTGACGTATTTCAGTCTGACCCTGGCCATCATCAGGAATTACTCACGGCGTCCCACGGATTGGTCGACGCTGGTTTTGCGTCATCGTCCTCTGGGAGGCAAGTCAAAGCCTCATCAAGTGCCAACCTGTCCCAGATCGTCACACCCCGGTAGCGCTTCGGGCGCGGCATGCAGCGCTCGCGGATCATCTTGTCGAAAGTGGATGGACTGACGCCGATATAGGCCGCAGCTTCGGCCCGACGCAAGCCTCGCGGCACGTATGGCAGGACGAATTTGCGGGACTCGGGCTGGGCTTCGGCGCTCACTTCGACTTCTCCTGCAGCGCTTGGCGTAGCGCCGCTATCTCTGCGGCGGCATCTGAAAATGCCTTTTCGAAGATCTGGAAACCCTCCTGATCTTTTTTGCCGATGAATTTAAGTCCGACCAAGTGTGGCGGCGGGTAACTCGGCATGCATGGCAAGAAGCATCTGCCATGCGCGCTGCGACAGCCGTGGCTTATCCTTGCTCATCACCCTATCCACGCCGCCCTGCGCCCCTTGCGCGATTGCACCGCTTCGAACTGCACCCGCATGCCGCCTTCCAGCTCCGCGAAGCCGCATCGTTTGGCGACCTCGACATGCACAAACACATCTTCGGTTCCGTCGTCCGGCGTGATGAAGCCGTAGCCTTGGTGCGGCTTGAAAAACTTGATCTGGCCTGTTGCCGGCATCTCACGCGGCCTCGCGGCTGTCGATGACGCACAGCAGCAGCGCGAGCGCATCGGCGTCATTATCCGTCTCCGGGGAGAAGCCCTTCGCCTTCATGGCGGCGATCACGGCCGCCTTGTTCGAATTGCCCTTGCCGGTTGCGTGCTTCTTGATGGTCCCTACCGGGATGCCCTGATAGGGGATTTCCCGCTGTTCGCACCAGGCCGCCAGATGGGCCAGGAATCCGCCATAGCAGTGGGCCGCGTCCACACCCTGATGGCGCCGGACCTCTTCGAAGTAGATCGCCTCCAGCTTGCCGTGGTGGTCGTGCAGCAGCTGCAGCCATTTGCGGAAGCGCAGCCAGCGCATGCCGCCACCTTCGAAGCGGCCGTTCTTGAATTCGACGGTGCCATGCAACACGTCGTCCGGGGCGCACATCAGTGCCCAGCCGAGCTTTGAGCCGAGGTCGAGAGCGAGGATCATCGCACACACGCCAAGAGCCTGCGCGCCGCGGAAACCACGTTCATCGGCGCATTCATATCGTTGAGAAACGCGATGAATTTGTCGGCATCACGCAAGGCGATCGTTACCGTTTGGGTCAAGCGATCCCACTCCGGCTGTCCACCCTTCGCGGCATGCAAAATCAGCTGATCCTCGATCACCTGCTCGATGTTGGAGGAGACCAGCATGCGGTCGTCCTCGATCTTGTCGAAGACGGCGCGGGCGATGGTGACGGCAAGTTCGCGGTGCTGAGTCATGCCATCCTCCCCACGTGCTTCTCCAGGATGGCGTTGACGACCTCGGCGGATTGTTGGGCGAGCGCCTCGATGCCATAGTCCTTCCGCTCGGCGACTGCGTATGGCCCAGACAGGTTCTCCCTGACTACGTCAGCCGGAATGCCATAGCGCTCCTCGACCCTGTTGAACAAATCCCCCTGCGCCCGCTTGCCCTCGATATAGGCCAGCACCTCCGCGCGCAGTTCCCGCAGCGCATCCTGCGCGCCGTCCGGCATCACCGGCTGGCTCTCGTTCTCCTCATTGTAGAGCTCGAACGGCAGGAATGGCGTGTTGAAGCAGAATGGCGAATTGCAATCCTCAAGGCTGGCCTGGGCCGAGATGACGGCGCCCTCGACATCGGTCTTCTCGCTGACTGACCACGAGACGCCGGTCACCGTCATATGGTTGCTGTAGAGGTTCGACGGCCATTCCAGGATTTCGCGCACGTATCGGGCGAGCGCGTCAAAGGCGGCATCCAGATCGACATGGCAGCCGCCCAGCGACTTCAGGCTGGTGCGGCGCTCGGTATCGCTGTCGGTGTCTTCGAGTTCGACCTGCAGCTGGCCGTCCTTGCGCTTGGCCTTGGCGATACGCAGTACGCGGATATTCGACACGGCGACGAAACTCCTTAAACGGTGCCGCCCTCTGCGGCCTTGATTTCCATATCTTCCTCGTCCCAGCCCTTCACCCACGCCGCAGCTTCGTCCGCCCGGCTCTTATAATGGTAGGGTTTCGGGGCTTCGCGCTTATAGCCGCTGGCCCGCGCCATTCGCCCCTGCGCCAGGGCTTCGGCGATCTTGTCGTCCATGCGGGCAGCGTCCGCACCATCGTCCGCCAGCGCTGTTGTGGCATCGGACGGTGCGGACGCCTCACCGGCAGCCGGATTGGGAGCGGCTGCGTCGGGTAGTTCGCCGGTTTCAGGGTCGTGGGGCTCGTCGCCGGCGGCGAAGGCGTCCAGACGGTCGCCGATCGACTTTGGCGGCGCTTTCGCGGTCTTCTGCTGCGGATCGCCGAACACTTGCTCTGGGGTGCTGTCGCCATCGCGGAAAGCCGTGACCATGCCGCGCATCAGCAGCAGGTGATCCGTGGTGATTTCCTCGATCCCAGCGACACCGAAGAACTCGGCAAGCCGCTCGATCCCGACGCCATAACCCTGGAACAGCTTTACGGCTTCGGCCCGGCGGTTCGCCAGCGTCTTGTGATCGCCCCTAGCCACCTTGCGCGCCTGTTCCCAGAGATCATTCCACAGTGCCTTGGGGATGCCGCGCAGGATCGCATTGCGCAGGGCGATCGATGCCGCCGCGTTGCCGGTGGTGCCGATCATGTCATCGCCGAACCGCTTGCCATGCTTGTTCGTGATCCGGCGCCGGACTTCGAACACTACGGCGCTGTTCTTCTGCAGATCATGGAACATGCCTTGCGCGGTGATGAACGAGCCGTCATCACCCACAACGCGGGCGGCGCTTCGGCAGTTACCCCAGGATGAAAGCAGGATCTCCGCGAAGCGCACGGATGGCCCTTCGATCACCTTGCCGTCGCGGGGCATCGCATAGCTGCATTCCGCCGCCGTGGCATCGTTGATGGTCGCCATGTCGGAGACATCATTGCGGAACGCCTTCACGCTGCGCGGGTAGCGGTGCGCTGTCGAAATCTGCACATCGATTTCCTGGCGAGCAACAACGGCCACCGCCGTGGCGTCAACCATCTGGACTTCGCGCTCATAATCCAATGCCGAAATGATCTGCTGCTGGGCGTTCATGATTCGTACTCCTTTGGCGTTGGGGGGCTATTCGGACAGGCCGAACACGTTGCGACCCGTCCAATAAGACACGATCGGCTTTTTCGCCGCGAGCAGCCGAGATGGCGACGGCATCGGCATCGGGGTTTCTCGCGGGCGTGCACGCGGTCCCACATCGGACGGGCGGCTATGTGGCGCCGCCAAATCCTGAGTGGTGGGCTGGGACGAAAGCGCACTCGCAAGCAAGGCCGTGTAAACGATGGGGTTCATGCTGCTTGCTCCTGACGTGACTCGGTGCGCTTGACGCGGAGAACGCGGAACGACGTCGGTTTCACCTCGTATCCGGCGCGTTCCTGCGTCTTGTTGGTGACCTGCCAGCCCGGCAGCATCGCGGTCGCGGCATCGCCGAGCTTGGCCGCGATCTCCGCTTTCACCGCTTTCAGCTTGCCCTCGGCATGCTTGCCCATGGCGCTGAACGTCTCGAACTCTTCGAGCAGCGCCGGCATGCGGTTGTCGCCGGTCAGGTCAAGGGTCGTGCCGTCGTCGCGGGGGAACAGCGCCTTGATGACATCGCCGTCCTCGGCGTAATCGATCTTGGGCTGGCGGCCGGCATCGACATCGGCCCAGAATGCTGCGGCCTTGGCAATGATGCGCTTCTCGGCCGGGGCGTGCCGCTCGAACTCGTAGAGGCGCAGCTCGACGGTGTAGCTCGACATGACGAGCGCGGCGATCACGCCCCAGGCGACATCTTCGAGCATCATTTCCTGCAAGGTCTGCAGCACGATCCATTGCGGCGGACCGTCCTGCCAGTCCTCTTCGAAGACGGGCTTGGCGGCGGTTTTCGCCTGCAATACGCCGGTACCGCGCGCCCCGCAATGGATGTAGAAGTCCGGCGTGCAGCCGAGCCGCCAGTCCGGCGACCAGAGATATTCGGCCGCCTTCTGGATCTTCCACTCCGGCCTTTCCTCGGTCACCGCTGCGGCAACGGCGGGCTCCAGGATGCGGCCCCGGCGCAGCACGTCGCTGTCTGGCACTGCCATGTCCGCAAGGCCTGCCTTGCCCGCATAGAGCGCGAACGGGCTCATATAGGGATTGAGGCCGAACAGCGCGGCGACCTCTGAGCCGTTGATGTTCGGCCGGCGCCGCGCCAGCCATTCTTCGCGGTCGATGATTTTCCAGCGCTGGATCATAGGCTGAAATCCTTCTTGAAGAATCCGCAATTGCAGCTTGAGACAGATCTAGGGTTCCACGGGCACCCATCGTCGTGCTCAGCGTGCGGATCGGTGAACACGTTCCAGGGGTGGGCGCGGCAGTAGGCAGCGATCTCCGGGAAGCTCCAGCGCAGCTCGTCATTCAGCTCAGCGAGGGTTTGCCAGCCATGCTTGTTGTAGCCGACTGCTTCCGGGTCGCGAGGGTCAGGGCAAGGCTCCAGCAGCTCACCGCTGCCGCTGCGCAGGTGCAGGCGATAGAATGGCATCAGCTGCGCCGATGAGCCATGGAAGGAGCCGAGATGTTCGTCTTCGGTCCACGGCGATTCCTGCAGACCTAGCGTCACGGCACCGCGGCCAAGGCAACAGTAGCCGGCCGCTAGGTCATGGGTTTTTACAATGCGGTGCAATGACCCGATGGTCTGCGGCGCGTCCGTGGTTTCCAGATCATGGAGCCAGGCCAGTTGTTCGGGTGTGAACGGGTAGGGTTTGTGTTCCATCACTTGCTCCCTTCGATATCGCACGGCAGGCCGTCGCGATCGGTGCTGAAGCGGCGGAGATCGCCAAGCGCGACGGACGCAATCTTGTCCGCCTCGCGGCTAGACCATTCCCGCCAGGAAAGCACGGCGTCCACGGAAAGAACCTCCGTAGCGCCGTCGTCATAGCTGATACGCAGGTCCAGCATCACTCGCCAGCGGTGTCGGGGGTTATCGCCTCGATCGCATCGCGCGCGATCCGCCCCTTATCGACGGCGACGGGCGACTGCTTGTTCGCAGCAGGGCGATTGTAATTGTCGCTGTCGCCGTAGAATTCGAGCGCCTTGAGGGCCGTCTCGACCTGGCGGGCGCGGGCCTCTTCCGCAGCATTGGATTGAGCAACGACGAGCCGGCGGTTGCGGTCGGCGATCTCGCCGAGGCAGATTTCGCGGGTGAGCTCCTGGAGCAGGATTGTGCGAAAAGCTTGGTCCCCATAAATGCCCTTCAAATTGAGTGCGGCATTAAGGAAGCGCCTCATCGCCTCATCGGCGGACCAGTCAACTTTTGCCATTTGAAATTACCTCGTGAAATATTGGGCTGCGAAAAATACGATGAAGCCACCCCAACCAAGGCCGGCGAGGGCCCAGGCGGAGGTCAGGTTGCGCACGATGTGCGCGTCGCACCGCCTGAGGAACCGCTGCCACAGAATAGCGCCGATCTCGGCGAAGCTCTGGCGGATCAGCACCAGCGAATTGCGGATGCGGCCCAGTTGCTGGGCAATCTCGTCCGCTGGCTGCGGTGCCTGGATCGTCGGCTGGCTCGATACGAGCCGCGGGCGCTGATGGGGCGGAGGCAGGAGCCTCGGCGGCTGGATCGGCTTATAGGCGCGGTAATCGAAGGCGTGGTCGTTCATGGTTTTCCTGCCAATCCACAATAGCCGCCACCAGACGCGGCGTCATTGCGCCAGGCCATGCAGGCGGAGCCAGCGCACAGCGCGCTGGCTTTGATTTCACTAACGCCAGCGGAATTAGCGATCGACGCCTGAACCTGGATAAGGAGCTGCCAATAGGGTACCGCGACCGGAGGGCCGCAGCAGATCTTGGTCTTGGCTTCCGCTTCGGTCATCATGCCGCCCTCGCATGGGTCTCAACACCGAACGCCTCGGCGGTTTCATCAAAGGCCTGGTCCCACATTGCTTCGCAGTAATACGCGTCGAGGAACGTGCGGGCCGTGGCGGTGTCGCGCGGGTCAAGCAAGTGCCATGCCCGTTCGCCACTCTCATCCTGGATGTCGCGGATTTCGATGCGGGTGATCCTGGCGTCGAAGTCGGCACCGGCGCCGCTATCGGGCTCTGGTGGAAAATATTTCAGCGGCTTGAAGCTGACGCGCAGCTCGCCCTGATGCCAGTCGGTGTCCAGAGCTGCGGGGCGGACGGTGAGTCCAGCGTTGTGGGAAAATCTGAAGCTGCAATCTGCAATATACATGGTGTGCACGCCTTCAAAAGTGGGCCGCCCAGCCAGCGGGACCGAACGGCCCAAGTCGGGGGAGAAACGCCCAAGGAGGGCTTGCTGCATGAGTCTCGCGAGCCATGCCGCATGCACACATTTGCAGAAAAATGCTCAAGAGCGCAACACAAAAATGTACGTATCCGTGCATTTTATAGAGTCTGGGTAAACGAGATCACCCGTCCGATCACCTGACACTCCGTCCTATTATGCACGGTGACCGGCTCCGCCATCGGGTTCAGCGCCACCAGTTTGAAGGGGTAGCGCGGCTTGTCCGGAGCAAGGCTATAGGCGGATTGGAGACGGCGCATCACCGGGGCCGGCATATCCGGCAGGGAAGCGAGCAGAAAATCGCCGGGCAAGATATCCCTGTCCTGGTCGATCAGCAGCTGCGTTCCGGGCGCGAACGATTGCCCGGTGGCGGATACCATCGAAGCATCGTGTTCTGGTATTTGGTAATAAAACGCCCGCGCGCTGACCACGACATTCTGCGGCATAGGCAACTGTTCCCGCGACATCGCCGTGAGGTTCCCATTCCCGGATAGCAGTTTTTTGATGTCGCTGGCTGTTAAGAGTGGAATATACCTGACGCCCACGATTTTGGAAGGATTTATGTCAAGGACTTCATTGGGTTGGTTAATTGTGGCAGCATCATCCTTTAACGTTTCATCGTTAACGCCTTCATCGCCGCCAAAAAGCAGCCAATGGCTGGTTGTATCAAGCATTTCCGCGTACAATTCTATTGTCGCGTCATCCAGCGGGACCCGATCGCCCGCCTCGTGACTGTAATAGGTCCGTATCGGCCAGTCCGGCCGCCGTTTCTTGATGGCCTCTATGAAATCGCGGGTGAACCTGTAAAGCGGTTTCCCGTCCGGCCCCTTCAGCCCCTTGCGCGCCTGTGTCAGCCGACGCCCGAACGCCAGAGTCTGGGCTTTGCGCAAGATGTTCCTGTCGTCTGCCATTTCCCGTGATTCCTTACATCCTCGGTGCAATGCACAGATTTGTACACGAATTCGGGTAAAATTCCTATTGACGCCCGCCCGCGCAAAAATGCACAAATATGTGCACTATGAACAACATCCCCCTTTTTGATCTGATCTTCGGCCTCTGGGACAGCGACGTGGACATGGCCTGCGATATGGGCGTCACACGTCACTGTGTCCGGCAGTGGATTTCGCGCGGTGTGATCCCCATGCGGCATTGGCCTCGGCTGACGCACCTGTGCGACATCCAGTTCGATCACCCGATCTCCTATGCAAGCTTGGTGGCGGCAAAGCTGGCGCGGCAAGGTCAACCGGACCGCAAGGTGCGTGAGCTGGGGCTTTATCCGAAGCAGCAGCGGCAGGGCGAGACCCAAGCGGAGGCCGCATGAAGAAATATCCAGCGATCTGGCAACTCTCCGATGTGATGCGGTCCGCCAATCACACCTCGGTCCTCCTTGCCGGCGGCAAATGGGTGCCGGCACGTCCGCTCGGCTTCCAATCGATGTGGACCCGTTTCAGCGCTGCATGGCTCGTCTTCACCGGCAAGGCGGATGCCCTCATCTGGCCGGGTGACCAATGACAACGCAGTCAAGAAGCAAAATCGTCCACTTGTACGGCGAAATTCGCGAGATGTGGAGCCGAGGCATGAGCGCGGGATTGATCGCCACCCAATTGGAAAAACAGCATCTCGGGCTCGCCATTAGCCGCGACATGATCATCCGCGCCTCGCGGACCATGAATCTACCCCGTAGGCCGTCGACCAAAGTCATACCAAACCGCGTCAATACGTTAAGGCGCAATCGGCAGAAAGCTGCCTGCCCATGACGAGCCATAGCCCCGACGATTTCAATCCCCATGACGAGCGCAATACCCAGCAGTGCCGCAAGTGCGATGAGGTGAAATCCGTTGCCGAGTTCCCCTGGAGTAAGCTGGGCAGTTGCTATGAGCGACGCTGCTATGACTGCAAGCGCCGCATGTACCGCGAATGGTATAAGCCCCGTCCGCGCGAGGACACTTGGAAACCACAGGAAATCGCCAAGCTCCGTGAGTGCATTGACGCGGATATGACGATGCGCGAGGCCGCCAAGACAATTGGGCGATCATACTACGGCACGGCCGGCCAGCGCATCAGGCAGGGCCTCCCGCCATTTAGGCGACGGAAGCGCCCCCCAAGCCCACGAGGGAAATGGCCCGTGGAACGAGTGGCGCAGCTCAAACAGCTCAGAGATCGCGACCTCCCTTTCAGCATATGCGCCGCCATCCTCGGCACCACGCGCAATGCCGCGATCGGCGCAGCGTACAAATATCTCAAACAAGACTGCCCCCGCGTTCAGGAGTCGCGCCCCCATGAAATCACTTTGCCCGACCTGCGGGCAGCAAATCGCCCCGCTGCAGCGGCTGCTCTCCTTGGAAGCCAACACAGTCACGCGGTTCGGCCGTGTCGCCAAGCTGCCCCCGCAGCAGGCGGAGATTCTTCATGTCCTGCTGAAACGGCAACCGCGCACGGTTTCGTCCGCTGATATCTGCGCTGCGATCTACGCCAACGGTGATGGGCCAGATCACGAGGCCCAGGTGGTGCGCGTGCAGATGTGGAAAATGCGCCGACACTTGGCGCCGCTCGGCGTCCGCATAGAAACGATCCATGGCTCGGGCTATCGCCTCGTGCTCGATGACATCCCCTGCACTGCGGTGGCCGCATGACGCGGGTGCTCGTCTGCGGCGGCCGTGATTTCACCAACGTTGCGCTGCTTTGGCAGACGCTCGACCGTGCCCATGCGGCATCGCCCATTCACAGGATCATCGAAGGGGCGTCAGACGACGTGACCGGCCCCTATGTCGGCGCGGACTATTGGGCATACCAATGGGCTTGCGCGCACGATACGGGCTCAATTCGCTTTCATGCCGAATGGAAGAGATTGGGCAAGGCGGCCGGACCGATCCGAAATGCAAGAATGATCGATGAGGGGAAACCGGATCTCGTCATCGCCTTCGCCGGCGGGCGCGGTACCGCAAACATGGTCGAACAGGCAAGGGCGAAGGGCATCCAAATTATCGAGGTGCACCCATGAAAGGCATCGAATGCGCCCTCATCGGCCGGCTCGACAAGGATGCCGAAATCCGGCGGACGCAAGCCGGCCGGGAGTGGATGCTGCTAACCATGACCGTCGACACCGGCGGCGAAGGCGGCGAGCAGGATCTGACCGTCGGCAGCTGGTCCCACACCATCCACGAGCTCGCGCCCGTGCTCACCGCTGGGACCGACATCTATGTCGAAGGCAAGCTGAAGCTACGCAAATGGGGCGGTCCGGACGGCAAGCTGCACTCCGCCATCTCGGTGCAGGCCAGCGTGGTGCAGCCCATGGCGCTGATCGGGCAGAAGAAGCCGAAACGGCCACGGGCACCGGCGAAGGGCAAGCCCATGCAGACATCCGCGGCGGTCAGCCAGCCGCTGCCGTTCAATGATGACATCAGCTATATCGGGGTTTGAGCGGCATGCGAAAGCCCCTGGCTATCGACCTTTTCGCGGGACTTGGCGGCTGGACCGAAGGCTTGCTCGCCGAAGGTTTTGACGTCATCGGCTTCGACATCGAGCGGCACGAATATGGCGATCACCGCTATCCGGCGCAGCTCGTCGTGCAGGACGTGCTGACGCTGCATGGCTCGCAATTCCGGTCGGCCGATCTGATCGTCGCCTCGCCGCCATGCCAGGAATACTCCTACATGGCGATGCCGTGGACCAAGGCCAAGACGAAGGCTGCCGCGATCCGGGCCGATAGGACGGGCGCGAAGCTTGCCGACCTGAACCGCCTGTTCGATGCCTGCTTCCGCATCCAGCGCGAGGCCTGCGAGGCGGCAGGACGCCACATTCCCCTGCTCGTCGAGAACGTCAGGGGTGCGCAGCCTTGGGTCGGACGAGCACGCTGGAACTTTGGCAGCTTCTATCTTTGGGGCGATGTGCCGGCACTGATGCCGGCGACGATCAGGGCTGGCAAAGTGAATGGCTTCCGCTTTGACGGCAGCGGCAGGAGTTTTCAGACCGCATCCGTCGAGGCGACGGGGCGTAAATCTTGCGGCATGGATTGGAGCGATCCGACGAAGCGCGGACAGGATTTTACTCGCATCGCGGGCGAGCAGGCCATCTCCGCCGCAGGTCTGAAATGCGGCGGAGATTGGTTCGGGCCCGGCGTTAAATCTGCAATGCGCAACCACAGCTCCAAATCCCCCCGCCGCAAGTTCGCCTCGGCCATGATCGCCAAGATCCCGCTGGCGCTCAGCCGCCATATCGCCGCAACCCATCGGCCGGAGGCCGGATAGATGCCCGGCGAGCCCAACGTGATCCGCGAACTGGTGCTCGCCGAGCTGCGCTGCGCATGCCATCGCGCCAAAATGGCGCAAATGGAAATCGAATTCATCGGCACCGCGCTTAAAAGCGAAATGCTGTCCCCCGAAGACGCGCTGCTCGCCCTCGAAGGCCAGGGGTGGCAGGGCTTCCTTGATCCCATCCTGATGAGCAAATTACGGGCGGCCTGCTGTGCTGATGCGTGATGACACCCACCCCAAGGCGCCAAAGCCCCCAGCGGCCCAGAAGAAGGTCGCCACATTGCGCTTCCGCATCGTGCCGGGACACCGCGTGGTGCCGATGCTTACCGGCGCCTGGCTGGTCAAGCACCTGCTCCCGGCGCGCGGGCTTGCGGTCATCTACGGCCCACCAGGCAGCGGCAAAAGCTTCGTCGCCCTGAATGTCGCCTACCACGTCGCCATGGGCGAGACGTGGGCGGGCAAGAAGACGAAGCAGGGCGCAATCATCTACATCGCGGCCGAAGGCGGCCACGGCTTCGCAAATCGCGTCGTAGCGGCCAGGGAGCAGCTGGAGGTACCCGAAGACACCCCGCTCGGGATCATCTATGTGGCGCCCAATCTGGGGTCCGTGGAGGGGGACGCGCTGCTCTTGGTGAAGGAAATCAAAGCCCAGGTCTTTGCCCTGGGTTGGGAGGTCGCCGCGATCGTCATCGACACCCTCGCCCGCACCATGGCCGGCGCCGACGAGAACAGCACCACAGATATGGGCCGCTTCGTGAGGAACGTCGAATTCGTCGCGAACGCGTTCCAATGCCTCGGCATCGCGGTGCACCACACCGGCAAGGATGTCGACAAAGGCATGCGCGGATCATCGGCCCTGCACGGCGCCGCCGATACCGAGTGGGAGATCGGTGAGGACGATCACGGCAAGAGCATCACGGTGGTCAAACAGAAGGACGGCGCACCCGACAATCTGACCTGGAGATTCGCGCTGATCCCGCATGTTTTGGGTGAAGACGAGGATAACGAAAAGGTTTCATCCTGCGTGGTCGCGATCACCTCCGAAGTGAAGCAAAAAGAGAACCCCAAAATTGCTTCAAAGCGCAAACAGGTAAAGGGGCAGAAAGCCCTGCTTCTGAAGGCCATCACATGCTGCATCGAAGACGTCGGCGATCTGCTGCCAGTGAGTGCGCATCTGCCGAGTAATACCCAGGGCATAATCCGCCAACGCCTTGAAAACTATACGGATATGATGGGGTTCAAGGAAGGCACGAGCGAACGCGTACAGCGCTCCATGGTCGATAAGATGCTCCGCGAACTCGCCGGTGACGGTTTCATCGGGCGTTGGGGAAAGCACATCTGGCTGGTGGATAATTGAAGCAATGAAGCAAAATGAAGCAAGCCATGAAACTGCTTCACCGCAGCCCGTAGAGGAGCGGTGTTTGAAGCAATGAAGCAGAATGAAGCAAAAAGCCCCTCTATAAGAGGGGGGCTTTTGCTTCATGCTTCTTGCTTCACCGCGACGGGCCAGACTCGGTGTTAAAAAAGAGGTGAGCATGAAGCCGACGAGGAATATGCAATTCGACAACATCGCAACCCCTGGCGCTCCGGTCTGGCGCGGCCGCCGCTGCGTGCCGCTCACCTGCCACGACGTGCGCATGGAACTGGTCGCCCAAGCCGCCGAGCTCCCAGAGCATGAACGGCTGCGATATCTGAGCGAGCGGCTGACTGGAATCGACAAGGCGCTAACTGACGACGAAGCCTTGGGCGTCGAGTGCTGGCTCGATTGCGAGGAGATATTGCAAGGCCGGGCGGCGTCGTCGGACTTCAACGGGGGCAGCCGCGCGCAGGCTAGCCGCGGAATGACGCTCTCCGATGGCGACATGGACATGCTGAAGATGCACGCCGCGGTGAAAAAACGGCTTGCGCCGCATCACCTGCGCACTCTCGCTGTGCTCGGAGCGATGATGCAAGGCCGCGATTGGCTAGTGACCGGCCCGCTTATCGCGGAGGTGCAATCAGCAGCCAAAGCGTTGGGCAGAATTCATGCCGGGCTGCAAAATGCGCTTGACAGAGTTGGGTAATTCGATATGTCATTTCACTTGCGCCATTATTGCGCCCAAACGCACCCGCCGAGCAGCACGCTCGATGCGGGTTTTTTCATG
>ERZ1292645.115-Hain-H14-02um-R2-115-length-37375-cov-12_pt1 | contig 37375 bp, 20 predicted proteins | sample MGYA00564401_ERZ1292645 | MGnify/ENA primary metagenome ERZ1292645 (study PRJEB36523, sample SAMEA6512644) | groundwater metagenome | collected 2019-01-09 | study: AquaDiva: Metagenomics assemblies of 32 groundwater samples | reverse complement strand
CTTCTTACATACTTAAGGCTAAAAGCCTTGATAAGAATTATTCGAAAAACTCGTTTTTCTATGGAATAACACATTCACTTGGAGCACAAGTTGTGCCGTTGACCATATAAGGAACTAAGTGGCCCGAATCTATCTTAAACCATTCCGGAGTCTTGTTAATCCTGTAATTAACAGTGCTTTGAGTCCCAAAATAGATGTAATCAACTACGCTCCTGTCTTTAAGGGCCAGGCCTTGCCCCAGGAATTCCTCTAAATTAACAAGGCTTTCTATGCCATATGTGGAATTCCCAAGATTGCCTTCAAACCTCATTAAAAAGCTTGGAGAGTCTTCATGCGCAGTGTAATAGGAGCTGCTTGTGTGCGCCAAAAGATTTGTGACGTCACCATTTACGACAAACTCAGTTATGTTGGACTTTATTATTGGGTTAGTGACTCTGCCCTCGCTATTTACTATATAAAGAGGATCCTCAAAATCAATAATGTTTATCTTGCTTGTTATATACTTGTTCCTTACCCAATAGCTTGTGTTTCTTTTATCCCTTACTTCTAATGTAATATCCAATCCAATTATCACATTCCATGGATCGCTTTGGTTTAATTTAATGTCATTTATGGTAAAATTGAAAAAGATGTCTATCTTGTTGGCCCTCGCCGATATCCTTTTTGCCCATTCAGTAAAAGTAGTGTCCCTCATTAAATTTAACTCAGCATTGTTTATTGTTCCATTTAGGAATGACTCCTTAAACCTGGAATTAACATCGTCGATGAACAAGCCGCTGGTGGCTATATAATCATTGAAGCTCAAGAAAGTTCTAAATCCGGCAATGAACACTCCATTATTAATGTCCCTTTCGATGTCTCTTATAAAAAAATTTACAGTCCCGATTCTTGTTTCTATCACATCCATCTTCTCATTGAGATTGAACGAATAAAAAGTGCCGTATGTAAAAATTGTAACCAATGTAAGTGCGATTGCAGCTGTTGTGTAAAAAATTCCTCTTTTTGACATTGTGCATGAGACGGGTTACTGCCAAACCCTGACTTCGACAATCGCTGGGCCCCACAAGGACGGAATCTGCGTTATTAAGTTAGATTCAATATCTATCTGGTTGTTGTCAAATTTAACATCAATCTTTCTGTCGTCATCAAAATCAAGAAGGCCGAATATTTTGGAAGCGGAAACATCCACGGCATCGTTTTCGTCGAAAACCAAACTGGAGCTGGTAAACATGCAGGTTTTTGCCCCAGAATAGTTTAATGGAATCATTATATTGGTTACTGAGTTGTCATTAAATTCGACAGTCCAATCGCATCCCTCAGCAGTAGCGCTCACTGGTGAGTATGGCACAGACAAATTGATTAAGCCTGAATAAATAAAACTATTATTAAGCGAACATCCTGTTGAATTTGTCGGGCCGTCGCCTGTTCCTATTGTGATATTATTGATTCCAGTATTTAACATGACAGTTGGGATGTTTAAGCTGAACGGGTCTCCAAGCGACAAGTAATTCGTGCCATAGGAGCTCAAATTATAGCTGGTGACATTATTTGCGCTTGCATAGTCTGTCCAGTGCTCCGAAGAGTAAGAGGTGATGATTGCGTCCGTGACCTTTATTTCTGGAAATATATTAACCGAAGAAGTGCAGTTCCTTAATTGCTGCACTGGTGGGCTGACAGAAATCTTGCCAAATTCGCTATCGCCAGAATCCGGAGTGTAGTTAATTTCGATGTAAGAATCCGAAAAAAGGTCAAGCCTTGACTGCGCTAAGAAAGCGTTTATGTTTGTGCTTACCCCAATACTTTGCGACTTAAACTTCAGCTCATCAGCAAAGGAAAGATAGCACTGGGTTAAAGTTGACGAGTCATTGCCTATGCAGAACCTTCCGGTAGTCCTATTTGCAATTTGTCTAAGCAAGTCTGCACCTGCTTCTCTCCCAAACCCAATAGTGTAGAAAACTATGCCTGACTCATTAAAGGCATCCACAGCCAAGTCTAGGGCCTCTGCGTAGGCAGCACCTGGCCCGCAAACGCCACTAAGACAGGTGTTTGCTTCTCCATCGCTCATAAGAAGCACATATTTATTTCTCAAGCTTGAGTTAAGCTGTAGCCAAGCTGCCTTGACGCCGCAGCTGATGCAAGTAGCACCGCAATTTGCCGTGAAATTGGCAATGTTCTGTTTGACTTCGGTTTTATTGGTATTCATGCCATAATTGGCGCAAACACTGTTTCCATATCCGACAAGCCCAATCCTGCTGCCTTTTGCCTGCATTACAATGTCAGCAAAAAGCAAGTCAAGTTTTTTTGCCAATTTTATTCTAGTGAAATCGCAACCTGAGCAAGATTTAATTCCCGAGCGTGGTAAACAATAATTCGGCTGGCAGGGAATTACACTAGTTCCTTTATACCAAACTGGATATACTGCGTTAAGGAGATTAGCAGATTTTACCCTATGGTCATACTGCAAATTTACTTTCCATCTGTAAGCCAGGTAGCTATATTGATCCCCTATTAACTTGCCGCTGCCTACTGGCATGTATAATGACCTTAGGTTATAAGAGAGGCTTTCACTGTATGGTGGGTTTCCGAGTGCAGTTCGGATGTCAAGAAAGTTGTTCCAATTGGTAATTACTATTTTTCCATTATTTAGTGCGTTGATGATGGTTGCTCTTGTAATCCGTCTGTCTGCCGGCAAGCTTTGACACGCATTCCCATCACAGTCTACAATAATTATGTCTGAGTCTGTCCAGATTTTTGGATTTGGCAATGGTGTTGTTGGCGTGTAGTAGCCGCTTAGATTGAAATAAAATTGGCCATAATTGAATTGAGCCAAATATTGAGCCACTGGAAATAATCCATTCCAATAGGCATCATAATCCCACCTTGATGACCATGCAGCAACGTTCAGATTTCTATTTAATGTTTTAGGATAATAACCATCACAATCATTGACACTTTTTCCATACTCGCAAGTATTACTGTCAGGGTCATACACCCTATTTGTTACTCGCTCCTCCCCATCTCCAAAACTATATGCCCAGTCATTACTGCAAAAACTCGTCAATTGCTGAGATTTCCACTGGGAATCCTCCTTAACAAACTGCCCGGCATCAGATTGAAGCTTTGCGTTAAATCCACCGCTCCAGTCTGTGGCAACCTGGCATGTCAAAACATTGGTGCCATTAACAACAGGTGATGTTCCAACGCTTAAAGCGTTATCATTCCACTTAAAATAACCTCTTGCATTAGAAGTGTATCGCACCAATTTATTGTTAAGATAGCATATAACCCCATCGTCGCTGCCTATGCTGATTCTGAAATTTGAAAGGTTATCATTCAAGTAGAACACTTGCAGCTCATTCCAAATATTGTATTGTTTTCCAAAAGTGGTGTAGTTACTGCCATTGATCCAGTTTCTTACGTAACGTGCGGTTACTCCATCAGGAATTTTGATTTCCTTGCCTTGTGCTGTTTCCACATATCTTCCATCGACTTCGCTATTAAATAATACAGTTTCTTCTCCTGCGAAAGCGCCTGTTTCAGACACAGCAACAGAATTGTTTATATAGGCATTATTTGGCCAAGAGTAATAATGCCATAATTTTATGCTCGTAATATTTATTGGTTTTCCTAAATCAGCCTGAATCCATTGCAATCCGATACCCGAAGGATTATAATTATATGCGTAATTAGCAACATTTTGATCTGTAATCTTGCTGTAAGGACCAAATGTTGGTGTGGCCTGACTTCCAGTAACTGGCTTGCCTGATGCGCTATTCATACTGAGCGGGTATGTAAAATTCTGCCTGTAGAAATTGCTGCAATAACCGCATCCCCAATTTTGATGCGGAGTTGATGTCAAAGTCCACGATGCGTCATCAAATTCAGTTCCCCAGAATTTGTTTCTGCAGGAAAATTGCCCCAATATACTGCTGCAGTCATAATATTTACCTGGTGTCTGTGTCTGATAGCTGTAATTATAGTATTGCCTCCAATAACCAGTCGCATAAACTCCATCGCACTGCCTCCAGTGGTTTCTGTAGCCTGTAAAGCCCGTGGAATATGTATAGCAAGGTATTGGGTCACTTCCTTCAGAGGGAAAGCACTGGCAATGGTCTGCTTTTGAGCCAATACAGTTGACTACACTTGGTCCCTTGGTGTAAGATACAGCGCAGGAGGTAAAACTTGGATCATTGCAACTTCCACTGCATACAGTCAAAGTGGCAGAAGCACTGCTTGCCAAGACAGGAATTGTGCCTTTGCATTTCTCAACAAAACTTTTGTCCTCAAATTTAATTCTGACATTGTCAAACCACATCTTCTTGTTTGCATTTGAAACATCAGCATTCCCATCGTATATAATCGTACCCCAATTAACGCCTCCACTGACAGTTTCTGGAAAAACTTTTTCGTTAAAGTTGAAGCTTGCCTGCCTCCATGTGTTGTCACATATGATATCAGGAGTAAATTGACCTACATACCTGTAATTTGCGCCGCATGTCTTGTTTCCGCTGCCCTTTATGCAACCCCAGCTATTGGCAGTTGAGTAATACATCCATCCCCACCTTGCTCCAGATTCACATTTGTAGTCGAATTCAATTTTGGAGATATTTGCCGTGTTGTAGCTGTTCCATTCCATAATATGGGCAGAAACAACGCCCCCAGTAGCATCAGCAAGTCTGATAGACCAAGTTCCCTCTGAAGAAGTTGAAACATCCCTTATAACTGTTATATCTGTTACTCTTGGCGCCCATCCAGCCGAGTCAATTTCAAAGTCATTTTTTAGGAGAGACCTATCTTGCCCAGTCTTATTCATTGTTATGTACAAACTATTTGTTGTTGCACATGTGCTCCCAAAGTTTGCAGCTGTTGGTTTTGTCAAACAATCGGAACCATAACACCAAGTCTGTGTTGGACTTGGATTGCCGGCGCAGGTTCCTAGCGTATACTCAGAATACCGCGAACACCCTGCTCTGCATTTTGTAAGACTATTTGCATCCCAAACATTGACCGGATTGCAGTCTGAAAAAGAACGTACGCCACCATAATTATCAACCCAACAGCTTGCGCCGCAAAGAGCCTGCTGACCACTGCAACAGTTACCGCTACAACATGGGCTTATAGTATAACCTACACCCTGGCCACCACAGTTCGCAAAGTTCCAATTAATAGGTCCATTTGAGCATGTTCCTGAAGCTTGGTAACAATAAGGTGTTGTTCCAACGCCGCAGTTTGGAACTTCAGTATAGCTTGAGCAGATCGAACCCAAGTCGCCAAGGACAACATTATCATAAAGAATTCCACTAATAGTGTTGTTAGAATATGAAGAGCAGTAGCCTTCTGATGCGCAAAATCCTTGATCAAGGCCAACAAAAATATTGTCAAATGCAGCACCGGGATGGTTGTTAGTGTAAAGTCCTATCATGCCTTGTCTTGGGGCACTTGGCTCGTCTATCACATCGATAATTGTTTTAATTCCGCTGCCCTTGTCAAAATCAACTGTGATTCTGTCACCAATAGCGCTAACGTAAAACGTGTACCACGTTCCAATTGTAAAAGACCAAGTGCTGTCTTTTGCTATCTGAACATCGCCGCTGCCGCTATTCCTATATAACCTAAATCCAGAATAAGGGGGGTTTTTAGCAGCCTCTAACCTGTAATAATACGAAGGATTTATGTAACGAAAGTAAATTCCTATGGGGTTGTTGCTGTTTGGTTTAAAGCTAACCCTTAGATTAAAGTCGCCCCACTCGTTATTACCTGATATTGACCTTCCTGTTCCTCCTGCAACCTGATTATACACATCATTGCTTAATGTCCATGAGCCACTTTCTCTTGTCCATCCATCATCTACACCTTCATTGAAGTTGTCATAAAATAAGTCTCCTCCGCAAAAACTCGCATCGATATCATATTGTTTTCTGTTACCCTCGCAAGTTTGCATACTTCCGGATAAGTCTGTTACAAGCGAAACATCTGCGGCTCCGCCTGTCCCTTCGCCTGTCCCTAGCCTTAAAGGCACGTTCTTTTTGTCAAAGTCCCTATAGTTAATTATTTGCCCTAAAGTTTGGTTGCCAAGTTCAACCAGGACCTCACCTGAATTGCCTTGCAGCACTGTGTAATTGCCCAAAATAAGATAAATAGATGCATTAGAAGTGGCATTAAAGTTATAATGAAGGTACACACCAAGAGAATTCAAAATTCCCGGAGTGTAAAATGAGGAAAAAATATTCGTGTAGCCGCTGATGCCGGGAAACCAATATCGCGTTGAATTTGTAAAGGGTTTATTGGCTTCAGATGTAGAATAAGTTACTTTGATAAAGCCGCCACCGACAAAGGCGCTTGTTAAATTATCTTCCAAAAATTCAAGAGTAAAATTGTTTGTTACATTGTACCCAGGAATGATAAATCCTTTGCACGAGGTTATATCCCAGAAATCAGCAACGAAAGTACCATTGCTCGGGCTAAAGGTCCCGAGACAGGTATTCCCGTTAATTTCCAGGCCAAAGTCTTGGTCAGTATCTAGCTCTATGCCTGCGGACACTATATCAGAATCCTCGGGCAGAGAAATAAAGCGTTTTATGGTACCTTGTCCTTCAAAGCCGCCATAATATAAGTAATCAGAAACAACCTTTTCTCTTATATTTCTGAGCAGCAATCTGGATGAAATCCCCCTGGTTGGCTTGTCTTTGGTGATGCCGCTTATTGTCTTGACTGAAGACACCAAGCTGGAAGTTATTGGCACATCGCGTGAATATATCTCTTCTTCACCATCCACTACAACGCTTATCCCAAACTGTTTCGGTATTAAGTCATCTAGCAATTCCCTAGATAGGTTTTTTGCCACTTCATTGTCGTTCATTGCCCAAAATTCGCCTATCTGCTCAATAACAGTGTTATTTAATCTGGATATTTTGCCGCTTTCTAAAAGGCTTTGCACATAATCATTCTTAACTTCGCCGATCGTAATCGAGGAAAGCACATTCACAACATCCTGAGATGCATAATCAATGTTTACTCTGGACTGTTCCGCAAGATAGAGATTGGAAATTAGCAATATTGCTAGTATAATAACAGCTGAGGCAATCAGGCTATCAATTGAAAAAAATATTCCTCTTTTCATCATTAATTATGGGTGAATTTAAAGTTTAACTATAAATATCTTTGGGCATTACGATAAAGTAGAGACATTTATTTTCCCATTGTTTGACAGGAGGGTTACTCTTTGGAGCTTGTTTCGCAATTTCTAAAAGAAAAACATAAATTATTATGACCACAAGTAGATAATCATTTTTATGATTTCTGAATTATAGTACAAGTAGCGCTCTATCTTTAAAAGTTTTTTTATATTGATGTTCGCAGTATCAATTGGGCTGCATGTTCCCTCGATAAAGCCCTCGATAGCCTCTTCAACTACATTAACGAAATTGCCATTAAAAAATGTGACGTCAAAATCGCTAAAAAAATAAGAAGTTCCATTGCCGTATTGCCATTTGGCAATTGCATAATCTTCTGGAGTTTTATTATATGATGCAATTATTTTAAAGTTGGCTGCAGGGTATGGATTGTAGTCATCGTTACCAGAATCAGGCTCTATAGGTAACGATGTAAAGTTGTTTACAAAATAATATTGATAGAATGTAATGGGTTCACCGACCTTTAATGCCAGATATTTATCGCTGCTATTAACTATCGCTGTTCTTTTGGGCTCTGATTGCCCTGCTATTTTATCGAATACAACTCCATTAATGTCGGCACCTGAGCCTGTTGTCACCAATTCTCCGCTAGTGATGATTATACCCCCATCAGCAGTATAATTGTTAAGTTCTTTATAGTATTCGTTGTAATCCCCGCCGTTTATTAATGGGTGCTCTAACATAACCAAATCATACTTGCTTAAGTTGCTTATCAATCCATAAAGCCCATAGATGTCACCGCTTTGGTCCTTGAAATAGATATCAGCATTGAATGTTTCAACCATAAAATTTTTCAAAAAAGAATCGGAAGAATCCTGGTAATAATAAGCACTTTTAATGTTAAAACTCGTGTTTATTAAGGGATGGCCAACACCGCATACTCCATGTATATTTATAACCTCGCCTCTTTTATTCTGAAAAAACATGAAATAATCATAAATTGTTGCAAACCTATTTTTTGTTTTAGAGTAGTTAAGCTGTTTGAAGAATTTTAGCTTTGTGGCATTGACTTCCTGCTCATCAGCTATTCCGATTCTAACAACGGTCGAATTGTCCCAGTTATTTGGATATCCACCCAGTGTCAAAGAGGATGAAATTGCTTTGGCGTCTGACAGCATAGTGTCCAATTCACTTTTCCCATGTTTTTGAAAATTATGTATATAGCCGAAATAAACAGCCACGGTAACTGTAAACAGCATCAATCCTATTATGAAATCCATATACCAAGCCTGAGCTTTTGAATCCATCAAATACCTCTTTTTTTAAAGTGTTCTAATAGTAATAGTATTAGAGAATAAATTAAGGAACATTGAGTAATCGTAATGTTGAGTCAAAGGCTCCATTGTTGTCCTGAACTGTTAAGTTTACCGAATAATTTCCAGCAGCTGTGTATGTATATAGGACCGGATTGGCAAATGACTGATTGCCGTCACCAAATTTCCACCAGTAAACTTGTACAGAGCCATCAGTGTCAAAACTTGCAGATCCATTAAAAGTATATCTCCGAGGAGGTGGACTTGCTGGATTAATTAAGAGCACTGCAACAGGGTTCATATTAAATACATTAGAAACGTTTACACTAATCGCGGTAGACGTATTAGAGTTTCCAGCAGCATCTCTTGCAGCAGCTGTCAAGCTATGCAGACCATTTGTAGTGGAAATAGTGTTCCATGATACAGAGTAAGGAGAAGATAAACTTTCATTTCCTAAGTTTGCTCCATCCAACTTAAACTGAACTCCAACAACACCTACATTATCAGTTGCTGTTGCTGAAACGGTGACAGTGCCATTAATTATAGCACCTTGGGCTGGTGTTGAAATTGAAACTGACGGCTGGGTTGTGTCTGAAATAGCATTAGAAACGATTACACTAATTGCGGACGTGTTTGTGTTGCCAGCAGCATCTCTTGCAGCAGCTGTTAAAGTATGCAAGCCATTGGAGGTTGATGTGGTATTCCAGATAACAGAATAAGGAGAGTTTATGTCTTCAGCTCCTAAATTTGCACCGTCCAACCTAAACTGAACTCCAACAACTGCTATATTGTCAGACGCGGTTGCAGAGACTACAACAGATGCACCGGAGACATTTGAGCCTGAAGTTGGTGTAGTGATTGATACAGACGGCAAGATTACATCGCCTGTTTGCTGGCACATAGAAGAGCCATCAGTACATGTTCGGTTTAAGGTAGGATCGCAGTATGTTAGCATTAAAGGAGAAGCAGACGAGATGCAGTTCGATCCAATTGTTCCCGGATTTGAGCAGGTATAGTTCAAGTAGTCCCTCGCGACAAAATTGCCACTGCAGTAATAAGCTCCCGTGAATTGGCTAGTGCCGCAGTCCAAATCAGCATAACAGGTTATGTTCATGCCGCTGGGATTACATCTCCCATCTGCGCCGCAGCTATAAGAGCTTGGGCAACCGCAGGTGTTGCACTTATTAATTAATGAGTCACCGTAGCAATATGATGGCTTTGTTGATGAGCATTCGCCGTATTTAGTGCCATCTGAACACGATGGAATGGTATTAGGAGCACTGTCGCCGTCCTCTATAATTGTTGAAATTGGCTGGTTTGAAATGGTGCCTTGACCTGAGCAGTCGACAGTTATCCTCCCAGCCGGTATTCCCAAAAAGAATTCTAATAAATCCTTAATCTCAGCTAAGGTCAATGGGCTTGCTCCCGGACTGGTTAAGTGAAGAAAAATATTTTTTCTTAACACTTCTTTAGTTCCTTCCACTTCACATATTTGAGCATATGCCAAAACCGACAGAGTCATCGCAAATATTATGCTTAAAAAAATTATTCTTTTATTCATTTTCTTTGCTCATTAACAGCATTTTCTCAGGTATGCGCAGCAGTCTTCTTTTGCTACAATTCCGACTTCTGCAAGACGCGTATCGCAAGTTTTTGCTTCATCTGCCTTATTGCAGGCAGTAACCTGCAGGTCTGAGAGAGTTTTTGGCATTTCATTCTTGGCGCTTTCTTTACATCCTATCAATACTATCAATAACACGATAAGATATAGTGCTTTTTTCATTTCTTTTTCTAATTTATTATTTATTTATTAATGTTTTGTTTTTCAGTTTTTCACGTCAACAGCAATAAAAATACTCATTGCAGCATGACACCCTGTAGTCGGTGCCGAACAAAATGTCAAGCCCTCCGCACAAGCCGATGTTTTGCGCATTTTGGCATATGGTGGAATCTGCAAATGCAGAGGGAGCCTTGCTGTTAATATAAATTGCCCCGTTAGTTTTGTTAATTATATTTGTACCTTTGCTCACGTTGCCGACTATGAAAGGTATGGCCAATAATAAATAGGCATGCGCTGATTGTATATAAAAAACGGAATTCTGAGTTTTTATTTCAAACTGAATATTATCCAGCTTGTCTGGAACTTCAAATTCCCTGGCGTAACCCTCTTGAACATATGTTGCAATGAGCAATTCCCTTTGAATCTTTAATGCAAGGTCTTTGACGGCGTCATTTTCTTTTTGAATCCTGAAATCATTCAAATACTGAAGAGAAGCAATTTCGAATGCAATTGCGATTAATACTGCTATTCCAACAAATATAAAGAATTCAACACTAATCTGCGCTTTAAAAGACATAATGGCACCTCTTTTCCAATATTGCGATACAGATGATCAAGTTATATAGTTATATTTTTTCATGTGCCTACATAACTCATTTGCAGCGCTTTTACTCTCACTCCATTAGAGCATTGTATAATCTTGAACGTGGGTAAATAGCTAAAAGATAACCAAATCTGCCATTCTTTCTGAATTAGTTATTCTTTATATTTATTTTGTTTTAGGTCAATAATTCAAAATATGCAAAATTGTGGCCTATTATTAATCAATTTTACTAGCTCGCCTTAATTCGATGTCAGCTGAACATAACCGTCTTCTGCCTTTACAGTTATCATATGTATTCCCTGAGAATTTGGCAGATTTCCTGATATATTAACAGCAGAAACCTGGACAATATCAGATATTCCATTTTTTGTTTTTATCTTGAATACAACTTCCTTATTTGACAGGTTTATTGATTGTATATTTTCCGGAAAATTCACCTTTAGCGTGGTTTGCGATGGTTTTCCCAGATAGTAAACTGATTCAGAGGAATCAACAATCTTTCTAGCAATCTGCAACGCCTGGTGCGAGGTTATTGAATCATTAGTTTCGGATGAATATGTGAAGTAGATTATTATTAATGGTACTGTCATGATGGTCACAAAACCCATTATAAGCATGTATTCGACGCTTATCTGCGATTTTAGAGGCATCCTCATTTCCTTATTTTATTTAATTTCATGCTTTTTTTTGCCAAATGCTGATTTTTTGTTTGGCTATTGATTGATATTTCTGTTATTAATTTGTCTATCCTCTTCCCATCCTCTTTAAAGCCGAATTCCTCACTTACCTTAAGCACCTTAAAAGAAGCAACAACGAATGCAACATAAGCAAAAATTATAAAGATATATTCTGGATAATTTCCCAGCCCTTCAAGAGTTATGTCAATTCCCAGAAGGCTTCTTGTAGTCTGCCAAATTGAAAAAATCACAATAAAGGCAAGGCAGATTGCAAAATTATCCATATATCTCCTTATTGAGCCCTCGCTTAATCTGCTCCTTGCTCTTGAAATAAGCAAGAGTGAAGTAATTCCGAATATAACAGTAGTTACTCCCACTATACCTAAATTAACCATTAGAGCCACCCCCTATATCAATTCTGGAATCAGAGAACTGTGTCAACTCGTCCAATAAAGCCGGCTCAGTCTCCTTTTCAAGAGTGATTATAACACCTTTAATTTTCCATTCCCTCATCTTGGTTGTTAAAAAGTGAATAAATCTTGCAACAGTCCCTGGCTTGTTAAAAATAGACAGCGTATTCAAAGAATCAAAAATGAGGAACTTGTTTTCTCTAGGCAGGGCTCTAACTGCCTGGTCCATGGCAACAGACATGTCGCTTAATTTTTCAGGGCTCCCTATATATAAGCAATTCTCAACTTTTTTTGTTTCTGTTCTTGAACAAACATCAATAAAAATAATAAGCCTTGTATCTATGTTATTGCTGGCAAAAAGTCTCTGAATAATCTCGTATGGTTTATTCAATGATACATATACTCCTGGAATGTTCTGCTCGCTGACAAGCGACATAACAACATCAATGGCTGCTTTTTGATAACTTTTTGCATCTACTGTTATAAGAAGTATGTAATCATTCAAGCTTTTAAACTCTTTTTTAAAGGTTTCAAACTCTTTTTTGAAGGTTTCCTGAACTTCCAACATATTCACCACTTGTTTATTAATAATTCTATAAGTAGGAATATAAATCTTTCGAATAAATTGAGATTACTATTGCTGAGTGTATCAATAATTATTTATATTTTGATTAAATCTTAAACCACATGCATACTATAGTTATTGGTCGATTACTAAAGGGGGTATGGACATGAGGAAGATAAAATCGACAATTTGGATAATTTTAAGCGTGTACGCGTTAAGCACGTTATTTCTTGCTACAGTTGCTTATGCGCAAGTAGACACAGACAGCGACCTTTATTTTGATGAAATTGATAATTGTCCATTCGTCTTCAATCATATGTATAATGTGTATATATTTTGTAAAAACATAAGTCTTTTATATTAGTTAATTTCTATCGTAAAAAGAGGTGATACTTTATTGCGATGGATTTGATAAATACCGGCGTTTCTGGCTTAGATCAATTGTTTAAGGGCGGGCTTAGAAAGAATTCTACTCTATTGGTGACAGGGGCTCCTGGAACAGGAAAAACGCTGTTAGCTCTGCAATTTATATACTATGGAGCAAAGGACTTCAACGAAAACGGCATATTCATAACAACAGAGGAAAGCTTAGATGTGCTGCATCAAAGCGGAAAAAATTTGGGCATGGATATAAAGTCATTAGTTGAAAAAAACAAGATTTTTATCGTGCAAAAACCATTGGCGACTTTGAAAGGCGGAATATCCTCAATTAAGGGGCTGATTGACGCGATTAAAAAAAATAATGTGAAGAGGGTTGCTCTTGACTCTCTTATATTTTTTGAATACCTCTATCCAAGATTCGACGGAAATAAGATGGAATTCAGAAGGCAAGTCCTTTTGTTCATTCAGCAAATGAAGAAAACTGGAATTACCTTCCTAGCAGTGTCTGAAAGGGCAATTACTGACTTTGACAGGCTCACATATGATATGATGGATTTCTTGTTTGAAGGAATAGTCTTGTTATCGCGCGTAAGAAAAGGCTCATACTTTGAAAGGGTATTGACAGTTGCCAAGATGAGGGGGCAAGACCATAGCTTGGGAGCTTATCCTATTACAATTGGCAGTGATGGAGTAAAGATTTTGTTCGATCAAACGCCGTTCTCTTTGGTTGAGAAAGAGGAGCTTGGGCAGAAATGACCCTAAGTTCCTTCTCTCCAGTTCCTTAGGTAATTTTCTTGTTCTTCAGTTAAAGCGTCAATTTCTATATTCATCGCCTCAAGCTGTAATCTGGCAATTTCGTCGTCTATTTCTTCTGGCAATTGAATTACGCCAATAGGCAGCTCTCCTTTGCTCTTAACAGCATATTCAACTGCCAGGGCCTGGCCACAGAAGCTAGTGGCCATTACCTCACTGGGATGACCTTCAGCCATAGACAAATTGACCAAGCGGCATTGGCCTAATGTCAGTACTCTTCTGCCATTTTTTAAGGTAAATTCCTCGACGAGAGGTCTTACTTCCCTTACTTTTGCAGCTGCTTTTTTTAATCCATTGTAATCTATTTCAACATCAAAGTGCCCTGAATTAGCTAGAATGGCTCCATCCTTCATTTCGCTTATATGCTCTACTTTAATCACATTCTTGTTTCCTGTTACTGTAATAAAAATATCTCCAATTTTTGCCGCTTCTCTTATTGGTATGACTCTAAATCCGTCAAGAGCAGCCTGCAAAGCCCTGAAATCATCAACTTCTGTAACAATTACATTTGCCCCCATTCCTTTTGCCCTTAAAGAAACTCCCTTTCCGCAGCTGCCATAACCGCATACAACAGTATTTTTTCCTGCAAAAAGAATGTTTGTAGCCCTTAAAATTCCGTCGAGAGTTGACTGGCCCGTCCCATAAAAATTGTCCAACAGATGCTTTGTCTTATTATCGTTTACAGCTATCATTGAATATTTCAATGCGCCGTCCCTTTCCATTGCCTTTAGCCGTATTATGCCTGTTGTTGTTTCCTCGCAGCCTGCAATTATATCCTTTATTAAATGCGTGTGTTTTTTGTGGATCTCACTAACCAAATCACAGCCATCGTCAATGGTTATGCTTGGCTTGAACGCAATCACATTGTTGATGTACCTGTAATAATCGTCTTTTGTTTCGCCCTTATACGCCCATACTTTAATTCCTTCTTCTGCCAATGCCGCTGCAACATCGTCTTGCGTGCTCAGGGGATTGCAGCCCGTAATTGCAACGTCTGCTCCTCCTGCAATTAAAGTCTTAACTAGAACCCCAGTTTCTTTTGTAACATGAAGCGCCATCCCAATCCTTATGCTCTTAAGCGGCGTTTCTTTCGCAAACCGTTCTTTTATCCTCATCAGGGCCTGCATTCTTGACTCTGCAATTTCAATATTTAGTTTTCCCTGCTCTGCCAACTTGATATCCTTAACCTCATAGTTTAAACCTTTGTCCATAAAACCACCGATAATCAGAAATTTTAAACATTTATATAATTTTTCATTAAAATATTGTAAAATTTCTATTATTTTTTAAAAATATTGGACAAAAATAGAAAAATTTAAATATAAGTTGGAAAATTACTTATAATAATGGAAGCTCTCTGGATACCTTCCCCCTCAGCGTTTTCTAAACCGGAGAGCCTTGCCAATTTTATGGAGATGGACAAAAAAGACGAAAAAATAATAGAAATCTTAAGGCACGACTCTAGATTGCCCGTCAGAGAGATAGCAAAGCAGACCAAAATAAGGCCAAGCACTGTCCATCAAAGGATACAGAAGCTTATTAAAAATAAAATAATCGAGAAATTCACAATAAAGCTGAATAACAAAGAGGTTGATGAGAATTTCATTGTTTTGATGCTGGTCAAAGGAAGTACATCAGACTACATTGATGCAAGATTCCTTAATAACGTGCATGTCAAAGAAGTTTTTGGAGTGACCGGAGAGTACGACTTGCTGATTAAATTAAAATTCAGGGATGTTGGGGAATTTAACGATTTTATCATAAGATTCAGGAAAGAAAACAAGGATGTTCAGTCAACATTGACTATGGTTGCAACAACAAACCTGAAGGAGGAAATTTAGAATTCCCTCATTGCCTCAAACTCTTTGTATCTTTTTTCTATATCTCCCATAGTTAAATTTTTCAGCCTGTTCAATCCAAAGTCTTCTGCGTTATGGGACGCCACTACACTACCATAGACGACTGCCTTTCTAAGATTCTGCTCGCTCAAATTCCTTGTTTTAGCCAGATACCCGACAAAAGCTCCGCCAAAAGAGTCTCCGCAGCCAGTCGGATCCTTGATGTTTTCCAAAGGATAGCTCGGAGCATTAAAATGTTTGTTTTTTGTGAACAATAATGCTCCATGCTCACCTTTCTTGATTATCACAGCATCAGGGCCCAGGCTTAGCGCCTCATTTGCAGCCTTGACAACATTAAATGTATCGAAAAGCTGCCTGGCTTCAGCGTCGTTAAGCAGCAGTACGTTGACTTTTTTTATCACATCGAGCAAATATTTTTTCTTATGGCTTATCCAAAAGTTCATGGTGTCAAGAACCGCAAAACAGGGGTTTTTCATCTGGTATAAGGCTTCAAGCTGCTGTTCAGGATCAAAGTTCGCTAGGAAAAGATAGCCTATATTCCTGTGATTTTCAGGCACTTCAACCCTAAAGTGCTCCAGAGAATTAAGCTCGGTTTTTCTGGTCTTGGCCTCGTTCATATCATATTCATAAAATCCGTCCCAGTGGAATGTCTTGCCTTCAACTTTCAATCCGTCAAGGTTGATGCTTCTTTTTTTCAGCAGTTCAATATGCCTGCTTGGAAAGTCACTGCCAACAATGGATATCAATGCCGGGCTGGAAAAGAAGCTTGCAGCAAAAGAAGCATAAGTTGCGCTTCCGCCCAAAGCTCTCTCAACCCTGCCGAATGGAGTTTCAATTGTGTCGAGAGCTACAGTTCCAATAATCAAAACATCACTCATAGAGTTTAGAAGAATGATTTATATTTTAAAGATTTGCATAATTTTCCCGATAAAAATTGGCCGCTTTAAGCCTACTCCTCATCTCCCTCTTCCTCAGTGTCATCGTCCTCTTCGGCATCAGAGTCATCCTCATCTTTTATGTCGTCATTATAGTCATCGTCCTTCTTCTCGTCTTTGTCGTTGTACGCGTCAAATTCTTCAGCTTCCTTGTCTGCCATTTTGATTCTGCGCCTTCCAACTGACATTTACTATAAAAAATTTTCGATTACTGCAGCTTCATCCAAAAAATCCTTTTGGGGTTGCCATCGCTCACATTTAAACGTACTAATCGATAGCAAAAATTCCAATTGCAATTTCCTTTTTGCTAACTGGATGTCTAAATGATGTTCGCATTTTGACGGCAACCTTCATTTTTTGGATGAAGCTGATTACTGCCACAAATCATAAAATTCATCCTTAAATTTTGAGGCGATGTTTGCGTCATAAATTATCAGCATATTTTCATCATTCTTATTAAATCCTGCATTAGTGAAATTAGGGCTTCCCGTGATTACGATTTTATCGTCTATAATTATAAACTTATGGTGCATAGTACCTTTATTGGCATCGAGCTTGATATTAAGCCCAAAATCCTTTAGTCTTAGGTATTGGGAATTTTTTACATTCCTTTGCCTATTCTCTATCAGTACTCTTACTTTAACGCCCCTTTCATCAGCCCTTATCAATTCATCGGCTACCTTTTCTGATGTAAATGTGAAAGCTGCTGCTTCGACAGATTTCTCAGCGCCTTTAATCAAATCCGCAATTTTATATAGGCCGCTATCCTTGTCATTTGAAGAGGATAATTCCATCTGGCAGTCCTCAGGGCAGAAATAATTCTCGATTCTGATTCCGTTGATGCTTAACGCATGATAATCCGATTTCCTTCCAGCCCCGAATTTTCCTTCCCATAATTCACCGAACTCGTCTTCAAAATTTTTTGCCAAGGCATTGGAATGCACAACTTCCATGTTATTGTTGTTATAGTTGTTGTCGTTGTCTGTGGGATTAAAAGAACCGGTGATGACAATGCTGCGGTCAATCACGCAAAACTTATTGTGCATCAGCTGCTTGTCATTATCCAGTCTTATAGCATTTCCTTTTATTTGCCCCTGGTAATTTGATTTGTCCATAACTAGCCTAACATCAGCAGTTTTGCTTTTCTTGGCAAGGGCGCTTATCACATTTCTTAGCTCCAAATCGTAGAATGCGCAATAAACGGAGAAATTGGCGTAGCTTATATGAGTGGAAAGAACTTTGCCGCAGTCATCCCTTGGACAAAAATAAATTTTAGGCTCTTTGTTCGTCTCAGATGGCATGTGCTGCACTGCTCTGCCTGTTGCATTCAATGCGCAGCCGGATAATAAAAACGCAATTACCACAAAAAATATGCAAAAAATCAGCTTTGAACAGAAAAGTTTAAATATAAGTTTATTCATTTTATAGTGATTATATATAAAACTCATTTCATAGTGATGATATCACTCATCTGTTTTGCCTTGAAAAAATTTTAACCAAAATTTTTCGCAAAAGTTTGAGTGGTAAGCTATCACCTCTTTTTTCCCGGCGGAACATTGACATGCAAAACGAAAGTTTTGCTCGCAAGTGTCATTTGTTCTGCACGGGTTTATACTCATCAAATTAATTTTTCCTTTTTTTTGTTTTAAAATTTCCCTTTATCAAAGAAGCGGCAATTGCACCTGTAAGCATCCCCATCAGGAAAATGCCCAGCCTTTTACTATCGATGTCAAATTCAATCTTTTTCTTTTTGCCGTTGCTTTCCTTAAAATAGATGTCAAGATTCCCAAGCTCCAAGGCGTATTCTGAATACAGCAAAGCCGAGAATAAGTCGCTGTCCTTTAAGGAGTTTGCATACTCATAATAGCTGTAGCCGAGTATCGGGAATATTCCTTTTGCAGACTGCCTGGCAATATTATTCCTCACTATCTCCAGCTTTCTTTCCACGATGTTTTGGTATTGGGCGCCATCAACGCCAAACACGCTTAAAATTATGTCTACATCAGCTTTTGCCTTGCTGGCCTGCGAAAGGCACAGCTCGAAATTGCCCTTCTCAAGCTCGCGGCTGGCTTTGTCTATATCCCTTTTTATGCCGTCCAAAGTGCCTGGAAAATACAATTCTACATACTGCTTTCTTTCGTCTGCCTCGCTTATTTTGTTCAGGCAGGACTTTTTGAGAACATCCTTGTTTAAATTAAATGATTTGCCGCTTTTTCCAAGAAATGATGTCCATGATTTTGCCGAATTTATTCTTTCAGAAGCGTAGGCAATAACTCTTGCAGCCCTTTCAGTTTTGTTAGTCGAGTTCAATATTTCTGTGGCTTGGTTAGCCGATTCTTCCGCATCTGCCAGCCTTTCCTTGACCACTATATAGGCTTCCAAATCAGTGATTGTTTTTTTATCCAGCCCCTCTACATTGTTCCTAAAATTGGACACCGTCGCTTTTAATTTTTCAGTCTCTTTTAAAGCTTCTCCTTTAGACAGGTTTTTTGACAGGAATGACAAAGTCGAGTACTCAACATTTGCTCCAAAGCAATAACTGGCTGAGGAGTAAAAAGACTGTTTTTCAAAGGACTCCCTGCCTTTAGCTGTTAAATTAAGGGCATTTTCCTTTAATGCCGAAACATTAGCGGAATAGTTTAAGCTGCTCAGCGCAGCCTTAAGCTTATTGGTCCTGTCGCACATCTCTTTTGCTAATGACTTCATTGTGCTTGTGTACTCTCCGCTTATATCTATGCTCCTGAAATTCTGCTTAATCTCTCTCCCTGTAAATTCCTTGACTGCCTCGCCTAATGTAGAAACCTCAATAATTTCTATGGACAATTCATCTGAAAGATTTTTTAGGTCAGTTGTCGCATTGTCAACTCTCACTATTAACTCGCCTGCCGGTATCAATACCCTTTTTAAGCCGCTTTTTTTTGCAGCTTCTACCTTTTCCTTTAAGCCCCCGACTGGCCCTATTAAGCCGCCTGAATTTATTGTCCCTGTTACTGCATAATCCTTGTTCAATTCAAGATTTTCAAGCATCGCCACTGTGAGAATTGCAATTGAAGAGCCCGCACTCGGACCTGCTATAATGGCTGAATCTGCAGTAATTGTGTAGAAAAAATCAACGTCATCACAATCACTGTCAATCGCATCGCAGGCTATTGCCTTCGCAAACCTTGTGGACATCTGTGTGTCAGTTCTTGTCAGGGGAAAAGTTTCAAGGAATACCCTGCCAGTGCCTGGCTTAATTTCCAAATACAAATCAGCAATTCCGCCTTCATGGCCGTTTCCTGTGTCCTTAACAGCCAATAACCTCATATGCCCTTGCTTTGCGAAGACTGCAGGTATTAATAAAAGATTCAGCGCCATAATTAAAAAAAGCAACCTTTTCATGAAAGTGCAATAATGGCAGATTATTTAATAATTTTTGGTTTAATTTTGACAATAAGAATTATTCCCTATTTTAGATTATTCAATCTTTCCTCTATCCTCTTCTTATCCTTTTTGTAGGATTCTTCAGAAATAAAGCCGGATTTGAAGGCAGACTTGATAGCTTCCGCCTCTTTCTTTAATTTCTTTGCTGTTTCTTCTTGTTGGAGCTGCTTGGCTTGCTCTTCTTTTGATTCTGGCTGTTTTTTCTTCATCTTCAAAGAAATAAATCTGAAAGATGAAAATGCCAAGCCTACAATTACCAGGGTTGCAGCGCCAAGCAATAAAATATTTCTGTAATCCTTGATTTTTATTGGGTAAAACCTTATCGTTTTTGCCTTAACCTCAAACAAATCAGAGCTTGTCCCTATTGAGTTGCCATAAATGACTTTTGCGTAAACTGCATAAGTTCCTGGTTGAATATCGCTTGGCACAAGCACCTTTCTCGTTAATTTGGCCTGTGTCTCAACAGCCAAAGTTTCATGCTCAGTAGCCAATACATTACCATTAAAATCTTTCATGGAATATTCAACAACAACATCAACTCTCCCAAATCCCCTTACATTAAACAAGCTAATGTCTAACAGCAGCTCTTCTCCTGGAAATATTTCTTTAGTCTTGGGCAGAACCTCAATATCCACATCAAATAATGGCTCTGCAGAATCTACCTCTATTAAAGTGTCAATTTCTTCTTCCTTAGAAGGACTTTTAAACCTTATTTTTCCAGTGTAGATGTCAGGCTTTTCGTTATGCATAGCTTTGAAAACAAGCTTAACCTTTTTTTCCTCATTGAGGTTTAATGTGTTTGTGAGCTCACTTTCTGCTGGAGATGACATAAACCTGCCTATTTCGTGAAAAAAGGTTTTGACATCAAAGGAAGAAGTGCCAATGTTGGTAATGCTCAATACTTCCTCCTTTTCCTGCCCTTGCTTAAGCACAACCTTGAGTGTAGTCTTATCTACTTTAAAATCTGTTCTGTTAGGGAAAGGCAATGGTCTGCCTCCCCCTCCACCGCCCCCACCGCCTCCTGCTCCGCTGCTTGAGGCTTGAGAAGGCTCTGACGGGGTGTCTTCTGACGAATATATTGTAAAGCTTGTCGCATTAAACACCAAGGTTCCTCCAGAATAGGACTTTCTAGTGCAGATGCTGCTGGTGCAAATAGAGCCATCTCTCAAAATTCTGGGATTGGAGAAAGTTAATCCATAAATGTACATAGTTGAAGACTTGTTTAATACGGCAAGGGCAGTTGCATTAAGCTCAATTTTATTGGATGACAGGTTGACTAAATTGTCTAAATCGTAACCTTCGCTTAAGTCAACGTTTTCGCTGAAGTTAATCTTCCCAAAATTTGTATTTTCAAGAGCAAAATAAGTAATATTTCTATTGTCAACTAAGGAAAGATTGGTTGAAGAGCCATTAAAATTACCCATCATGCTAACGAAAAGTGCCCTAATCTCACTTCCGCCTGTGTTATTTAAGCTGTCTGTGCAGTTGATGCTCCAGTTGTATTTTCCAATAGTAGCATTGTCCAATTTAAAGCTTATTTTTGCGTTCTTTGTTATGGAAGTATCGGTAATGTTAATTCGGTTATTGATAATTAAAGTGCAGTTGCCTATGCTGCTGTCATCACTTACATTAAAGAAAAATGTTATATTGCTGTTTACGTTGCCAGAATTGTTGATTGGAGCGCTTAAATTGACTATAGGATTTAATGTGTCTATAATTTGCAGCCCAACGCCAACACCGCTCTGGCTATAGCCTGCGATAATCTGATAAATAGACGCTGTCAAAACCCAAAGCAAAAAAATAAATGTTCTTTTTTTCATCATAGTCTCTATTTGAATTTACGTTTTTTTATTTTTCCATAGTATCTCATATATATTAATAGTACTAATGCAACAGCAGCATATACCAAATACCCAAATTTTATTTGAATTGCTCTTGGGCTATTAATTGCCCTTAAGCTACTTGGACTTTGGATTGGCTTTAAGCTGTCGGGGGTTTTGATTACCTTTAATTTAAACCCTTTGTTGATTTTCAGCCTTATCGGCAAACCACCGGAAGCGCTGGGCTCAACTTCCCCAACAGTGTAGCTGACTTGATATAAACCGGGTTTTTTGGGCGCAGTAATATTAAATGATATGCTATATCCTGTTGTTTTCGCCGGGACATAATACACTTCCTTGAAGTCTATTGCTTTCATAAAGGTCGGATCATACACCAGCTTTATGCCGATTTCGTAATCTGATGGATTTTGAAGCCTGATGCCGTATATTTTTGACGCTCCCTCTATTAACTCTAATGTGTCATTGGCTAAGTAGTCTGAGGCAATACTCAAAGCATTGGCTTGCAGGCTTGCTGCAGCAATAATGGACAAAAGGATAATTAAAGTTTTCATTTTTTACATAAATGCTAATTGATTAAAATCGTTTGCTATGAAGTTATGAGTGTTCTCTATGTTCAAGCCATAGACGTGCTGCTTGTCAAGGGGTTTGATGGAAGTGATTTTTTCGAAGAATATATCTGATTCAGCATCAATACCAAAAGGTTTAAATATTTGCACATAATACACAATATTCCCTATACTATGTGTAGATAGGGGAGACACAATGCCAACATTAACATTAGCTATACCCAAAGACATGAAAGAAGAGATGGAAAAATTGCCCGAGCTTAACTGGTCAGAGATTGCGCGTGCTGCCATAGCTGAAAAAGTAGCTGAATTTAGGCTCTTCAAGTCTATTGTGTCTAAGTCAAAGCTTACTGAAAAAGATGCGTTAGCTATAGGAAGCAAGGTTACTGAAGGACTGTACAAGGCATATAAGAAGAAGCTTGAGGGGTAAATGTTGTTAGCGGTAGATGCTAACGTAATCTGCTCATTCTTGGTAGCAGGCAAGTCTGTTGACATGCTTTTTTCTCCTAAGCTCGAGTTATGCACGCCTGAACTTTTGTTTAACGAAGTCAAGAAACATTCTAATGAACTAAAAGCCAAATCACGATTTTCAAATACAGAATTTGACATACTGCTAATATTACTTGAGAAAAAAATTGCAGTTATTCCCTTGGAAAGATTTATCGCACGGCTACCAGAAGCAGAATCATTACTGGGTGAACACAAGAAAGATGCGCCGTATATAGCGCTTGCTCTTGAACTTGGCTGTCCGCTCTGGTCATATGAGAAACGCTTTAAAAAGTTGCCTATTGATTGTTTGACTACAGGCGAAGTCATAAAAAAGATATCTTGAGATGCATCAATCCTAGGCACCGCAACTTCCATATTCTCTTTCAATTCAGAAACCTCAACCCATATTGTGCAATAGCCTTTTTGCTCAAATTCATTAATACTTACATCATTATTTAAATTACTTATATAGTTTATATTTTCATCCTTTTTGTTCCAATAACTATTGCTGTATTTATCACATTCTAAAAATTCATCAATTGGAAGAATTGTATAGTCAGAGCTAGTATTTCGAGCGCTGGAGGAGGGAACTTCGCTCTTGGATTCTAAAGCAGAGCTTCGAATCCTCAAGCCCGTGAGAGTTGCATTTGTTATGTTCGCGAAGAAGCTGGCTGCTTCAATTGATTGGGCAATATTTTGGTTATCGTAATCTTTAAATACTACATTACTATTATTTGTTTCATGAGAGTTGAAATTAACAAATTCATCGTTGCGGACAGTGAAATTTGCCATGGAAAGCCCACTTTCAAAGGAACTAGAGTAATGGTCTGGCAGGTTTTGGAGATGCTGGAAGATGGAGCCCCTTTTGAAGAAATCTTTGAGGCATTCCATTCTTTGACTAAGGAGCATGTTAAAGCAGCTTTGCAATATGCGGCTGATTTGACTAGAGGTAAAGAGAATGTCATTGTCAACATCCCAATCTAAGCTTAAATTTCTTCTAGATGAGAATGTTGATGAGAGATTAAAAAGATTTCTTGAGCAACAAGGTGCTGACGCTGTTTCAAAACCAAAAGGACTTTCAAATGGTAAGCTAGCTGAATTTTCTAAATCAGAGCAAAGGGTGTTGGTTACTAATGACGAGGACTTTGCCGAATTCTCTAAAGAAAAAATATTTTCAATTGTTTGGTTAAGAATTCCACAACGTAAAATAGAATCATTAATAAACTCATTTTCTAAATTGCTTAAAGACAAGTCCAAGCCTGAAGACTTTGAAGGATTTTTGATTGAATTAAAGGAAGGCCGTAAATTTAAATCATCTCCCGTTAAATCTTCAAAATTTGTTGGCTTAACCAAATAAGGATGATTGCTTGTCGTGTTTATGCTTCTTCCGCTTTCTGTTCTTAACTCATAAACTGTCTTATTGCCCATGTCAACCAATTCATTGACTCTGTTGGCAACAATTTTTCCGGTTTTTTCGTCAAAAGACTGCACGAATTCATCTGCTTCAATGTCTTTTATTTTTTTCTTGGATGTAATGAATTCAACTACTCCGCAATCAAGAGTTGGGTAGATTTGCTTGAAATCATTAATCGGAATAATTACATAATTAGAATTATCTTTATGCGCCACGGACGGGATTGACACTTCTTCATCAGAAGGTTTGAACCCGTAAGACTGTGGAACAGTAACTTTGAAGGGTTCGTTTACCAAGTTTCGTGAACCCGTTTTTTCTTCTTTATATTTATTCTTAAATTGTTCAGCTATATCATAAATCTTATCCTCAACAACAACATCAGTTACAACAGTTATCAAACTGTCTTCAGCTAAACACCTTCCAATCTCTTCTTCATTAATTCCTTTCATTTTCTTAGTAGCTATGTGATTATCAATCATTAAGGCAAATTAACTGCTGTCACATTCCATGTTGCGTTATAAAATTGAGCGCTTAATCCGGTGCTTGGAACATCAACCCATAGGTAAACTGTTCTGTTGCCTTTGTCAGAATTTGGCTCAAATGCTCTAGTGTGTCCATGCACCAATGTTGCATTAAGCAAGCTGTCTGCTGCAGGCTGCTCAAGCTCCCTTATTATTACAGCTGAAGTTGACAATTGAGTGCCTGCTCCGGCAGTTGCATTTGTTATGTTCGCGAAGAAGCTGGCTGCTTCAATTGATTGGGAAATGGTGACTGTTCCAATTAATGCGGATGCCGTTAAATTTAACTGGTCAAAGTCGTCATTTCCTGTATTGTTAATTATTAATGGCGGATTTGTAGGAACGTTTTGCTGCCCTAATAAAACACTGCTGAAATTAGCAAATGCAGAGCCCAATGCCAGTCCTGAAACAGTATTGACAGTGAATGTTTGAGTATTGTTTCTTCCGATATTGCCATTAATATCTTCAACACTAATATTTATCGCCCAAATGGAGCTGGCATTGGCGTAATACGGCAGTGCCACTGTGCAGTTTATTATCACAATGCTTCCCTGAGTGTGGTTTGCACAAGTTCCCAAATCAGAGTCTGCAGCAGCAGATGAGTTTGAGTAATATTGCGCATCGCCAAGTGTTAAGTTTATGACTGCTGTGCTTGCGTTTATGGTTGCAGCGCCGTCAGAATCTGTGACATTGAAAGATATCCTGATGTAGGTATAGCCCCCAGCAAGAGGATCTACCACAAATCCAGAGGCATTTGAAACATTAATTCTTGGGACTGCAGCCGCGGCAACAGTTATTAAAGTTGAATTCTGCTTTACATTATTGCTCGAGTCAGTTGCATACATTGTAAAGTTAATCACAGAGCCAGCATCAGTTGTTATTTGAGTAGTATTGCTGACTTGGGCTGTAGTACCTGAAAGTGTAAAATTGATCTTAGTTATTACTCCTGACATATTGTAAGTTATGTTTGCGCTCAATAATGCAGTCTCATCACTTATGTTGCCTGTAAAGTTTATCACATCATTTAACCTTGGAGTTGTTTTGTTAAATGTTGTATTAACAACCGGTTTCACATTATCAGTTATTCTAATTAATGTGCTGTTTTGAGCTACATTATTGCTTGTGTCAGTTCCAAAGATTGTGAAGTTAATTACACTTCCTCCAACACCTTCAAGTTTTGTAACATTATGCACAGTTGTGCTTGTGCCAGAAATGCTGAAGTTAATCTTTGTAATAACACCGCTCATGTTGTAAGTTATGTTTGCAGAAAGCAATGCAGTTTCATCTGTAACATTTCCAGTAAAGTTAATTACGTCATTCAATACCGGAGAGCTAACATTAAAGGTAGTATTCACAACAGGAGCAATATTATCAACAACAGTAACTAATGTAGAGTTCTGCTTTACGTTATTGCTTGAGTCAGTTGCAAATACAGTATAATTAACAACACATCCACCAACACAAGTATCAGGCAGTCTTGAGGCATTGCTAACAAATGCAGTTGTTCCACTCAAACTAAAGTTAACCTTTACAGTTCCAGTTGTAAAGTTAATAGTTATGTTTGCTGAAATCAAGGCAGTTTCATCAGTTATGTTAGCACTTACATTTACAACATCAAATATTCTAGGAGCTGATATGTTTAAGCTTGTGTTAACAACAGGAGGTGTTGTTATATAATATTTTGTAAACTGACTCACATTAAAAATAACAGCACTATTAACAAAATCTAAATAAGAACATATTGCTCCGCAAGCAGCTCCTTCTCTAAAAATTGTATTGTTGGTGATGTCCTTTATCGTCAAATTCGCACTTCCATTTAAGTATGTACCTTCAGAATTAACGCTTATTAAGTTGCTTGAAATGTTTAAACTTTTATTAATATCAACACTTGCATAACCACTTATTCTATCAATAAATTGTATTCTTCCAAACTCGTTTTCTTTTGTTAGGAATGGTGGTGGTGTAATGTTTGCTTGGCTTATGTTGATTGTTACGTTGTATTGTAAAGTTATTGTTCCGTTAATGCCAGAATTTGTTTCCGTTCCATTTGTAGTGTTTAAAGTGGCATTTATGTACAATTCTTTTGCAATTAATGTTATGTTGCCAGAGAGATTACCTGTTGCTGAAATTGAATCTGTTATTCTTAGAATATTACTTGTATTTATTAAAACAAAACCACCATTACTATTGTTGCAATGCCCTTTATTACCTCGATTTATATTTATTTGTGTTATTTCTGCATCTATTGAGTTAATAAAAATAGAGCCGCCACCGCCTCTTATGCCTTCGCTGCTACCACAAGCATCGTTCTCTGCATTACCGCCTCTTGCATTTATTGTGCCACTTATATTAACTAAAGTTGCATTAAGCTTTATAGTTCCACCATTGCCGCCATTAAAAATACTACCACTATTTATGACATAATCACTGCTTGCACTTATTAATGAGTTAGTACCAACATATATCTTTGAAGCATTTATTGTTATAGTTCCACCACTGCCTGAAAACAGACCAGTACCGCTATTCAGTTGGGCACCACCATCACTTGAAATATTGCCATCACTTAAGTTAAGAACATCAACAATAATTGTAAAGCTTTCTCCTGATTGGCAAGTTCCACTAGTACAGTCATCTGCATCTCCGTTTAGCCTTGCTCCAGAATTTAAAGTGTAATTTTTCCCACTTAAATTTAGAATATAGCCACCTGAAAGTCTAATTCCTTTTGTTATTTTGCATGTTTTGCTGAAGTCAGAATCAAATATTGTGCCATTATTGCAAGGACTCAAAGTATCATCAATCCATATTTGACCGTCTCTGCCAGAGTTTGAAGATGCAATATCACAATATCCAAGAACGCCTTTTTCAACATTAATCAAGCCTGTATTAGAAATCTCAATAGCTGTTATGTTTACAATTCCGCCATTTCCTATCATGCCTTGTTGAAAACCACCAGAACAAGTATTGGTATCAGCATTACCTCCAACAGCTTTAATTGCTCCTGTTATGTTAATAAGAGTTGCATTAAGGTAAACAGTTCCTCCATTTCCACCAGAAAATTGACTAGTAGAACTTATAAGATCATCACTGCTTGCACTTATTAATGAGTTAGTACCAACATATATCTTTGAAGCATTTATTGTTATAGTTCCACCACTGCCTGAAAACAGACCAGTACCGCTATTCAGTTGGGCACCACCATCACTTGAAATATTGCCATCACTTAAGTTAAGAACATCAACAATAATTGTAAAGCTTTCTCCTGATTGGCAAGTTCCACTTCCGCAAGCTTGTCCGTCTGCATTTAATCTTGCACCTGGTCCTAATGTATAGTTCTTTCCACTTAAATTTACAACATAATCATTAGGAGCTCTAATCCCTTTTGTTATTTTACATGTTTTGCTAAAGTCAGCATCAAATATAGTGCCGTTGTTGCATGGACTAAATGTGTTATTAATCCATATTTGACCGTCTCTGCCATCGTTATTAAGAGCTTTTCCATCACAGTATCCAATTGGACCTTTCTCTACGTTAATAAATCCAGTATTTTCAATAATTTGCGTTGTTATATTAACAATTCCGCCGCTTCCTTTTCTTCCTTGGTCGTTACCCCAGCTACACGTATCCTTATCACCATTTCCACCAACAGCTTTAATAGTTCCTGTTATATTAATAAGAGTAGCATTAAGATTAATATTTCCTCCTGCAGTACCCTCAAATCCGCTAGTAGAATCTCTTAAATCATCACTGCTTGCACTTATTAATGAGTTAGTGCCAACATATATCTTTGAAGCATTTATTGTTATAGTTCCACCAGTGCCTGGATAGTGACCAATACCTGAACCTGTAGTTGCACCGCCATCTGACGCCATAGTTCCACTTACATTAACAACATTGGCTATAATTGTTATATTGCCTCCTAATGTGCAAGTTCCAGATGAGCAAGAATAACCACTCAAATTAATCAATCCACCGTTATAGATTTTTAAATCTCCTGACAAGTTTATTTTATAATTAATTGCTGTATTGTTGATTATGCTTCCGCTTCCGTTAATTATAACATTATTAGCGCTTAAAATATTATCAGTTGAATTTACATAATGAGTTCTGTTAATCCAGCAGGTTGTATCTAAATCTCCGCCATCGCATATCCCTATTGCTCCTGTCACTGTAACCAAAGTAGAGTTCTGCTTTACATTATTACTGCTGTCAGTAGCATAAACAGTATAATTAACTACACATCCACCAACACAAGTATCAGGCAGTCTTGAGGCATTGCTAACAAATGCAGTTGTTCCACTCAAACTAAAGTTAACCTTTACAGTTCCAGTTGTAAAGTTAATAGTTATGTTTGCTGAAATCAAGGCAGTTTCATCAGTTATGTTAGCACTTACATTTACAACATCAAATATTCTAGGAGCTGATATGTTTAAGCTTGTGTTAACAACAGGAGCAATATTATCAACAGCTGCACTGATAGTCACTAATGTAGAATTTTGCTTAACATTATTGCTTGAATCAGTAACAAACATAGTAAAGTTAATAACAGCAGGAGAAGAAGGCAATATTGTAACATTGCTTACTTGTGTTGCAGTACCACTCAAGCTAAAGTTTACTTTAGTTACACTTCCTGAAATATTATAAGTTATATTTGCACTCAATAATGCAGTTTCATCAGTTACATTGCCTGTAAAGTTAATAACATCATTAACTAAAGGAGATGAAATATTAAAGGTAGTATTTACAACAGGAAATATATTATCAACAACAGTTACTAATGTAGAGTTCTGCTTAACATTATTAGAAGAATCAGTAGCAAAAACAGTATAATTAACAACACATCCACCAACACAAGTATCAGGCAGTCTTGAAGCATTACTAACAAATGCAGTTGTTCCACTCAAACTAAAGTTAACCTTTACAGTTCCTGTTGTAAAGTTTATTGTAATGTTAGCACTAATCAAAGCAGTTTCATCAGTTATGTTAGCACTTACATTTACAACATCAAATATTCTAGGAGCAGATATATTAAGAGAGGTGTTAACAACAGGCAAAGTATTTTCTCTCACTGAAATTAAGGTAGAGTTCTGCTTGACATTATTGCTTGTATCTGTTACATATGCTGTAAAATTGATTACGCAAGCAGAACTGCATGTATCTGTTACATTATAGATTCTTGCTGAAGTTCCGCTTAGACTAAAATTAATCTTGGTTAATACTCCGCTGATATTGTATGTTATATTTCCAGATAATAAAGCAGTCTCATCTGTTATGTTAGCTGAGAAATTTAATACAACATTCGTATTGAATGAGGCGTTGAAGCTTGTATTAACAACAGGAGGTGTTCTATCTCCATAATGTATCGTCACATTATACAGCTCTGGTGAAAAGGTTCGGTTTTCTGATGAGTAAGAAGCTCTGTATTGGAAGTATCTATTGTTTGGAGTTATCGTTTTATTTAGTCTTGTTTTTGTTGAATTATCTAATGGCTCGCTAAATGTTTCATCAGCACAGGCATCGTCATTACAGCTTCTTACAGATAAGTTTAATCTTAAAGCTCCTCTTTTGTATAAGTTTAGGACTTCTGCACTTGATAATGTTCTGTTCCAGATTGCGACTTCGTCGATTTGACCGTTGAAAGGACTCGCAGCAGTAGTCATCGCGCCAATAGTGAAAATAGTTGTATCGTCAGCATAGGTTCCCGTAGGCGTGACAGCTTTGTCTAGGATACCATTAACGTATACGCTTATACTCCCGCCAGAAGCGTATGTTCCACAAATATGGCTCCACTGATTCAAAGGTATCGGAATAACGCCTGTAGCCCTATCGTTCGTCGTGAAGCTGTTTAAAATAAACTCGGCGGCAGAATTAAGCCGCAAAACGATTTCATTCCCTTGAGTAACTATTCTGCGGTCACTTGCAGCAATCAAATTAGGAAATATGCTTGCACAAACAGAAACGGGGCTGGTTCCCCCAAATGCAATGTCAGAAGTACTAACAAAATCATTACTCCCATCAAATTGTCCAGCACCCCCTCCAAGCTTATAATCACTTTTATTAATAGTTGCTCCACCTCTAAATGTTCCATTATTGGCGTTACTGTCACTTCTTTCACTATTAACGTAAACACTGAAATCAACAGTTTTATTGCTTAAACCAGCTTCCAAAGTTGCTTCTCCAAAAGCACTTTCATTATTAAAATGCCACAATCCAACCAATCCAGAAGTGTTTATTGAAATATTTGGATAAAGTCCATTAGAGGTTAGAGGATTGTTGCTGTCTCCATATGTATTATGAGCAATAATGTCATTAGCAATGAAGTTATGAGTATTTTCTATGTTCAAGTCATAGACTTGTTGTTTGTCTAAAATATTAATCCTTTCAATCTTTTCCCATTTGATACCGCAGACTTTTGAGTTTGAAGTTTTAGTATTTGAGGCAGAAACCTTATAGTTGTTAATATCCTTATTGCTTAAAACAGTGTGAGCGCGGCGGGATTCTCGCAATAGACGTTTCGAACCCGCATCTTGGCCTGAGTCAGGGACCTGTTCTATCCATTGAACTACGCGGCCATTCCACTTTTCTTTATTTTCATCATAGTTTAAATCACTTTCTACGCCACAATTCTCATAATCAGGAACAGCGATGTAATCACCAACACTTAGATTTTCAACTTTAATCCATTTCGCTTTAACGCCATTAATGTCTATTATTTCATCTTTGAGTTCATGCATTTGATCATCGCTTTGATTTTCGGAATCTTTAAATATTACATCTCCATTATTTATTTCATGAGAGTCGAAATCAACAAGTATATTGTCATTGACAGCAAAATCTGTCATGGTGAACCTACCTTCAAGGGAACTAGAGTTATGGTCTGGCAGGTAATTGACCTGCTGGGAGCTGGTGTCACACCAGATGGAATCATTAAAGATTACTTCCCCAGACTTACCAAAGAAGCCATTTTCTCTGCTTTGAACTATGCCTCTAAGCTGATTGAAGAAGAAAAATATGTCATCTTCTAATAAGTTAAAACTGTATTCTGATGAAAATGTACCTGAAAAGATAGTGGAATTGCTTAAAAATGAAGGTTTTGATGTAAAGAAGGCTCCTTTTAAATCCGATGACGAAGAAATAGCTAAAGAAGCTAGTTTGGAGAACAGAGTTATTTTGTCTTTCGATAGGCATTTTGGCAATGTTTTGTTATTTCCCCCTAAGAAATATTCAGGCATTGTGTTTATAAGAATTCGCCCGCCACTTATTGATACTGTATTCTCATCATTAACTAATTTGTTCAAATCAGTTAAACCATCAGAATTTAAAGGCAAGTTATTTACACTTACCCCATTTGGATTTAGAGTTTTTCCACCGAAGCGAACCAAATAAGGATGATTGCTTGTCGTATTAACACTCCTTCCGCTTTCTGTCCTTAACTCAAACACTGTCTTGTTGCCCATATCTATTAATTCATTAACTCTATTGGCAACAATTCTTCCAGTCTTTTCATCCAAGCTTTGCACATATTCCCCTTCTTTAATGTCTTTTATTTTTTTCTTACTTCCATTTGCAAGCGTAATCAAGCTATCTTCAGCAACGCATCTTCCTATTTCACTTCCATAATGAGCTCCAGTTGTCCAAGAAATGTTGTTCCATTCTTGTGCAGAGCCAATGTCAAATACTTGGCTTAGGAATGTGCCATTATTTCCGTTTGTATTCAATTGGATTGCACCAATACTTGAATTAAAGACTGTGCTGTTTAGAGTTCCACGATCATAGAAAAATAATTCTCTAGCGGTTGCATTAACAAGAATTGTGAAGTTAAATCTTTCTGCTACTGAAACTAATGTAGAATTTTGCTTTACATTATTGCTTGTGTCAGTAGCATACATTGTAAAGTTAAGCACGCATCCAGCGTCGCATGTTATCTGAGTTGCATTGCTAATCTGAGCCACAGTAAGACCAGTTAAGGAGAAGTTTATTTTGGTCAGCACACCTGACATATTGTAGGTTATATTTGCACTCAACAAACCATTTAAATCAGTCACATTTCCTGTAAAGTTAATAACATCATTAATGACCGGGCTTGTAGTGTTGAATGTTGTATTCACAACAGGCAATGTAACATCAGCTATTGTCAATAAGGTACTATTCTGTTTTACATTATTGCTTGTGTCAGTAGCATACATTGTAAAGTTTATAACACATGTCTCAACACAATCCAATCTTGTAACATTGCTCGCTTGTGCAGTTGTTCCCGACAAACTAAAGTTAATCTTAGTAATAACTCCTGACATATTATAAGTTATATTTGCACTTAACAATCCAGTTTCATCAGTTATGTTGCCTGTGAAGTTAATCACATCATTAACCAAAGGAGAGCTTATGTTGAAGGTTGTATTCACTATTGGGAATGTTGTATCTGCTCCTGATGTTATACTATACTTCGTAAACTGGCTTACATTGAATTTTTCAAACAATCCATTTGTATCAGTTCCATTTTCAAGATAAAAGCATATATCTCCGCATGCAACGCCATCTCTGAGAATTGTATTATTAGCAATTCCTTTTATTGTCAGATTAGCACTTCCATTCAAATTGCCGCCTTCAGAATTTACGCTTATTAAGTTGCTTGTTATATTAATTGATTTGTTTAAGTCAAAAGGAGTGCCGTAATTGCTTATCCTGTCAATAAACTTGATTCTTCCAAACTCGTTTTCTTTTGTTAGGAATGGTGCAACTGTTAAGTTAGCCTGTGAGATATTGATGGTTACATTGTATTGAAAAATTATAGTCCCGTTTAATTTTGATGTAGAAAATAATTCTGAGTCGTTAGTGGAATTGGTTGCATTTATTAACGCACTGACAATTATCTCTTTTGCAATTAATGTGAGGTTTCCAGAGACATTGCCGCTTATACTAACTTTATCTGTAAGAATAATTTGTTCTGTTGCGTTTATTAAAATGTTGCCCCCATCTGCATTGTCACAACTCCCTTTTTGTCCTCTTGGGGCATATAATCCCCCTAAAATGGCATTTACTGCATTGATTTTTATTATGCCTCCGCTTCCTCTTATTCTTGCTGATGCACTACAGGCACCAGTCCTGCCATTTCCTCCAAATGCCATTATTTTGCCAGTTGAATTGATAAGCGTAGCATTTATTATGATAGTTCCTCCATTGCCTCCTCTGCGGTCTACATTCTCAGTAAAAACGAAATCGCTGCTTGCGCTTATCTCAGAATTATCAGAAATATATATCTTAGAGGCATTTATAGTTATTCCTCCGCCTCTTCCTGAAGTAACCCCAGCTCCAGATTCATATGAACCCCCGTCGCTTGTAATGTTTCCCCCGCTTAAATTCAGTACATCAACAATGATAGTAAAATTATCGCCTCCATTGCAGGCCAAACTGTCGCAGCTTGGGGCATCTCCTGTTAATTTGGCTCTTTTCTCTAGAGTTAAATTCTTTCCAGACAAATCTAAAGTGAAATTATTGGGTATTCTTATAGGAGATAATATTTTGCAAGTATCCCAATTAAATATAGTTCCATTGTTGCATGGGCTGTATGTGCTGTTAATATATATCAAACCATCTCTTCCGCTCTGCCTTAATACTACATCACAAATCCCATAAAGACCCCTCTCAACATTAATAAATCCAGTATTATGAATCTCAGTTGAAGTGATATTAATCAAGCCGCCATCGCCTTTTTGACCTTGAGCGGCTGCTGCTGCACATCCAACCCCCCCACTTCCCCCTATTGCTGATATTTTGCCTGTATTGTTAATGAAGGTCGAGTTAATAATAATAGTGCCTCCATTGCCTCCTCCATGGTCAATGTTAAGTCCTGTTTTTCCAAACACATAATCACTGCTTGCGCTTATTGCTGACGAATTTGAAAGAATATATATTCTGGATGCATTAATATTGATGATGCCCCCATCGCCAGAAAAATGTGAACCTACGTCTGTTATTGCTGCGCCACCATCACTCGTTATGCTTCCGCCGCTCAAATTTATAACGTCTGCAATAATCGTAAAGTTTTGACCTGACTGGCATACTGCTGATATGCAATCAACACCATCAGCATTTATGCTTGCTCCATTCGCCAATGTTAGATTTTTATTAGTTAAATTCCAAACATAATCTTTAGGTATTCTGTGCCTGCTGATTATTTTGCATGAATTCCAGTCAAATATAGTTCCATTATTGCAGGGACTCCATGTATTGTTGATGAAAATCTGTCCGTCTCTTCCTGTAAAGTCATATTCGCAATGGTAATAAAATCCTCTTCTTACATCTATCAGCCCAGAATTATCAATAGAGGTAGTGGTTATATTGATTAAGCCTCCTTGTCCTCTGTCTCCTCCATTTTCACTACCGCAATATCCATCCCCGCCATTGCCGCCAAGCGCAAGAATCTTCCCTGTATTGTTAATAAGAGATGAGTTAATATAGATGTTTCCTGAATCTCCTCCTTTGAGTCTTGCACCAATGTATTTTGTTGCATAATCACTGCTTGCGCTTATTGTCCCATTATCTATAACATAGATGCTTGAAGCATTAATAATCAATTGTCCTCCGTTTCCAGATTGATGACCAGAAACAGTGCCAACGCCTGTGCCTCCTTCCACCAATATACGTCCAGTAACATTGATAAATTGAGCTGTTATTGTTAAATTGCCTCCATCAAAGCATCTTCCTGTTGTGCAGCTTAGTCCGCTAAGGTTTATCAAAGAATTATTCATTAAGGTTAAATTCCCAGTTAAATTAATCGTAAAACTTATTGAAGTGCTGTTGATTATCTTCCCGCTTCCATTAATTATCACATTATTTGCGCTCAAAATATTGTCAGTTTCATTAACATAATGAGTTCTGTTTATCCAGCAGATTGTTTGCAAGTCGCCCCCGTCGCAAATTCCCACAACAGGACTATTGTCAGTTATAGTTATCAAAGTTGAATTCTGCCGAACATTATTGCTAGTATCAGTAGCGAACATTGTAAAGTTAATCACAGAGCCTGCATCAGTTGTTATTTGGGTTGCGTTGCTAACCTGAGTTACAGTAAGCCCAGTTAAGGAGAAGTTTATTTTAGTCAACACTCCTGACATATTGTAGGTTATATTAGCACTCAACAACCCAGTCTCATCAGTTACATTTCCAGTGAAGTTAATCACATCATTAACTAAAGGAGAGCTTATGTTGAATGTTGTGTTAACAACAGGAGCAATATTATCAACAACTGTAACAACAGTGCTATTCTGCTTTACATTGTTAGAAGAATCAGTTGCATAAACTGTGTAATTAACAACACATCCACCTAAGCAAGTATCTGGCAATCTTGATGCATTGCTTACAAATGCAGTTGTTCCACTTAATGTAAAGTTAACTTTAACAGTTCCAGTTGTAAAGTTAATAGTTATGTTTGCTGAAATCAAAGCAGTATCATCAGTTATGTTAGCGCTTAAATTTACAACATCAAATATTCTTGGAGATGATATGTTAAGAGAAGTGTTAACAACAGGCAAAGTATTCTCTATTACTGTAATCAATGTGCTATTCTGTCTTACATTATTGCTTGTATCAGTCGCATACATAGTGAAGTTAATCACAGAACCAGCATCTGTTGTTATTTGGGTTGCATTGCTTACCTGAGCAGTTGTTCCTGACAAACTAAAGTTAATCTTAGTAATAACTCCTGAAATATTGTAGGTTATATTAGCACTCAACAACCCAGTCTCATCAGTTATGTTTCCTGTAAAGTTAATGTAATCATTCAATACAGGAGAGCTGATGTTGAATGTTGTGTTGACTATTGGGGGCGTTATATCCACCGCAGAAGATATTGTCAAACTCAAATTCACAAACTTGCTTCTATTAATATCAATACTTCTAGCAGCAGTACCATATCCAGTTATATTGACACTTATATTGTAAGGAGCAAAGCAAGTTATATTTTCATTGCTTCTTAAATCAGTGCAAGTATCAGTATTAACATTAAATGTGGCAGTTCCATTCTGAGTGTATTCTGTAATTACTTGAGTTGCAATGCCTCCAATTGCATCAGTTGTTCCATTAAAGACGTTTTTTGCGAATGAATCGTTAATGATAACCTGTGCATTTGCAATTCCAGCATTATTTGTTGAGTTAGTGACGTTAATGTCTAGGTACCATTGGACTGTAAGATTGCTGTCCTTGACATAAACTCTGGACTTGTTGAATGAAACGTTAAGTAAAGTTGTTGACATACTTTTATTCTGCAACCATACATCATAATAATAAGAAGCGCATCCGACTGAGCATGGAACAATTGTGTCATTTGTAAAGCTGTTGAAGAACGAGCCAGTATTGCTTGCTGAAGTCGTATTCAACACAATTCCTTTTGCTAATGAAGTTATTCTGTTTTTGTAAGATACAGTCCAGTTTACATCTCTATCAAGGTAAATTCCAAAAGATTCTGTAGCATTGTTAGTTGTTATGTTGTTCAAATAAATTGTGTTGTTAGTGGATTGCCCTTGGATATATATGCCATAAGCAAAATTGTTTTTTGTGGTTATGTTATTGCTGTATATACTATTGTTATTCGAGCTTGTCTTAGCAATAACCCCATACCCATCCTCACCACTTGTTGTTATCGTATTGCTGTATATATTGTTG
>ERZ1292645.114-Hain-H14-02um-R2-114-length-37400-cov-9_pt1 | contig 37400 bp, 47 predicted proteins | sample MGYA00564401_ERZ1292645 | MGnify/ENA primary metagenome ERZ1292645 (study PRJEB36523, sample SAMEA6512644) | groundwater metagenome | collected 2019-01-09 | study: AquaDiva: Metagenomics assemblies of 32 groundwater samples | reverse complement strand
CTGTAGAAGATATTGAAAAGCCAAAGCCAGGCAAGGGGGAAATAATGGTGCAAATGCATGCCTGTGGAATTTGTGGCTCTGATGTCGAAAAGGTTTTTGGAAAATACAGTCAGCCTTCAATGAAGCTTGGACACGAGCCATCAGGGGTTATCTCAGAAGTAGGAGAAAATGTAGCTGACCTTAAAAAAGGTGACAGGGTTTTTGTGCATCATCATGTTCCATGTTATTCTTGTCACTATTGTCTGCATGGAAACGAAACAATGTGCGAAAAATATTATGAAACAAACCTATCGCCATGTGGATTAGCAGAGCAATTTGTAGTGCCAGCTTGGAATGTAGAGCATGGTGGTGTTCTAAAGATACCTGACTCGATTTCATTTGAAGAGGCAGCAATGATAGAGCCACTTGCATGTTGTGTCAGGGCATGGAAAGAATTTCCATTTCAAAAAGGAGACTCTGTTGCAATATTTGGTGTTGGTGCAACAGGCATGATGCATGTCATGCTAGCAAAAGCAAATGGATTTGGGAAAATATTTTGTTTTGATGTAAATGACTTTAGACTAGATTTTGCAAAAAAGTTTGGAATAACTAAAGCATTCCAGTCTAATGAAGATGCAAAGAAAAAAATCCTTGATGAAACAGAAGGTAGAGGCGTTGATGTTGCAATTATTGCAACAGGAAACCTTCAAGCCTTGTTTGATTCAGTAGACTATGTAAGGCGAGGTGGATGGATAGTATTGTTTGGTGTTCCATCAAAAGGTGCAACACTTACACTTGATATGAGTGTAATTTACTCTAAAGAAATCACACTTGTTACAAGCTATGCAGCATCTGATATTGATACTAAAGAATCACTAAAACTAATAGAATCTGCAAAGATTCCAGTTGGCAAGTTAATCACACATAGATATTCGATTTTTGATTCTCAAAAGGCATTTGATCATGCACATAGTGGTGAGAGTGCGATGAAGATAATTATCACAAACTGAGAAAGGCTTAAGAAAGGTAAAAATTTTCAATTCAGAAAGAAGAAACATGGATTGGGGGCTAAAAAACAGACTTGCAAGAATAATCAATCCAATTAATGGACGAGCTGTAATGCTTGCAGTTGATCATGGATACTTTTTAGGTCCAACAGAAAGCCTTGAGGTTCCACGCCAGACAGTAATGCCATTGCTAAAATATTGTGATTCTCTCATGCTTACAAGAGGCGTTTTACGAACATCAGTTGATGCAAACTTTCCAGTACCTATAGTGCTGAGGGTTTCTGGGGGAAGCAGCATAATTGGCGAGGATTTGTCAAATGAAAAAATCACAACAAGTGTAAAAGAAGCAATCCGATTAAATGCAAGTGCGCTAGCAATGTCAATTTTTGTTGGTGCAAAATATGAGCACAACAGTTTGGTAAACTTGGGAAATCTTGTCAACGATGCAGAAGAATTTGGAATCCCAGTTCTTGCAGTAACTGCTGTTGGAAAAGAACTTAAAAAACGTGATACACGATACCTCTCATTATCATGTAGAATTGCAGCAGAGTTTGGAGCACATATGGTAAAAACATACTATTGTGAAAACTTTGAAAAAGTTGTAAACACATGTCCAGTGCCTGTAATAATTGCAGGTGGGCCAAAGCTTGAGGAACGACAAGCACTAGAGCTAACATACAATGCAATAAAATCAGGAGCTTCAGGTGTTGATATGGGACGAAACATTTGGCAATCAAAATATCCTGTCCCGATGATTCGAGCAGTACGCGCAATAGTTCATGAAAACTCAAATGTTGCCAAGGCATATGATCTGTTCAAAAAACTATGCGATGAAAAACCTATAAAAACAAAAAAACTAATCCGACAAAAAATTCAGACAAAATAAGCTAGTAGTCTTTTATCTTTGAAAGATGAATGTGGACAATCTTCCACGTTGGTTTTTTTACAAGAACAAATGTTGCTCTTCCATTAATTGAAATGTGCTGACCTGTGAAAGCCTTGTTATCTACTAGCATTCCTTTCTGATTGAGCTCAAACGCTGCAACCGCAGTATCACCAAAAATGCTAATCTTTGGATTTGTGATTTTATAATCATAGTCTGAGATGCTTACAAATTTTAGCTCCTCAAGCATCACAGTTGTTGCAAAGTCCTTTAGGTCATAGGGAGGAACATCGCTAAAGCTTGAAAAGCTAGAATCGTCTAGCTGAATCTCTTTAAGCTTTGTTAGGTCCTTTGTTTTTCCTGACTCAAAAAATATCTCAATCACATCGATTATTTGTTCCCTATCTGACAAAAGTGATGTTTGCTTGTCTTGATGCAACTTTAAGTTTTGTGTGGTGTTTGCACGCAACTGGTTTTTTGCAAAGAAATGGAGGCAAATCATTCTAGCAATATTTATAAATTAAACACGACCGCAATAGGTGGCTGATATGGCTAAACAAAACTCAACTAGCACTCTAGGTATTCTATCGCTAGTTGGGCTGCTACTGTAAACTAGTTAGTCTAGTTTTCACGATCAAACCTAATAGAAAATGTGAATGGTGATAAAAAATATGGAAATTATGTCTGGTTCTAAAGCATTGATGAAGGCCCTAGAAAAAGAAGGAGTAAAGGAAGTCTTTGGGCTACCAGGTGGTGCAAACCTTCCAATGTATGATGAGCTTTACAAAAGTAACATACGTCATATTCTTGTAAGACATGAACAATCAGCTGCCCACATGGCAGATGGTTTTGGAAGAGTAAGCAGAAAGGCAGGTGTATGTTTTGCAACATCAGGTCCTGGTGCAACAAATATCATAACAGGGCTTGCAACAGCGCAAGCTGACTCTGCACCAATGATTGCAGTGACAGGCCAGGTGCCTGTAAAAATGATTGGACGTGACGCGTTCCAAGAAAGCGACATTATTGGAATATCAAACCCTATTGTAAAATATGCATTCCAACCACGTGAGGCAAGCGAAATCCCCGAAGTTGTCAAAAAAGGATTTTACATTGCAGAAACTGGAAGGCCAGGCGCTGTGTTAATCGACATACCAAAGGATGTGCAGCAAAATGAGGCAGAGATGAATTTTCCTGATGAGGTCAGAATACGCGGATATCATCCATGGGCAGATGCTGATGTATCGGAAATAGAGCGTGCAATTGACCTACTCTTGTCTGCACAAAGGCCAATTATTTTGGCAGGTGGCGGTGTGATAATCTCAACTGCATTTTCTGAGCTTCAATCACTAGCTGAGATGCTAATGATTCCAGTTGTTACAACATTCAAAGGAAAAGGTGCATTTCCAGAAAATCATGCACTCTCGCTTGGACCAATTGGCATGCATGGTCATGCTGAGGCAAATAAGCTAATGGTTGAAGCAGACTGTGTTCTTGCGATAGGAACAAGATTTTCTGACAGATCAGTTGGAACATTTGAAGAATTTGAAAAGAACTTGAAGATAATACACATGGATGTAGACCCAGCTGAAATTGGAAAAAACCAGACAACGCATGTTGCAGTAGTAGGAGATGTAAAGGCATCACTTAGAATCATGGTAAAGTTACTCATTAAAAGAGCACTAAAAAAATCAGATGACAATGTATGGCTAAAACATGTAAACGAGGTTCGCGACTATTGGAGACAAAATCTCAAGATTCATCCAGGTGAGATGGGTGCTGCAAAAATTTTACGCAAGCTACGTGAGGTCTTACCAAAAGAGGCAATAGTTACAACTGAAGTAGGACAGCACCAAATGTGGGCATCACTATTCTTTGATGTAATTCACCCTGGCACATTTTTTAGCTCAACTGGTCTTGGAACAATGGGCTGGGGCTTTCCAGCAGCAATTGGTGCAAAGACTGCAAGACCAGATGTTCCTGTAGTTGACATTGCAGGTGATGGAAGCTTTAACATGACTGAAAACTCGCTTGCAACATCGGTACTAGAAAATCTTCCAGTGATCGTGTTTTTGGTTAACAACTATTCGCTTGGCATGGTAGCACAGTGGCAGCGTACATTCTATGACAGAAGGATGATTGGAGTTGATCAAAAAAATTGTCCTGACTATGTAAAGCTTGCAGAATCATATGGCGCGCAGGGAATAAGGGCACAGTCCCTTGATGAGCTTGGTAAAGCAATAAAGGCTGGCCTCAAAAGCGATGTTGCTACTGTAATTGATATTCCAATAGATCCAGAAGAAGACGTCTTACCATTTGTGGCACCTGGAACGCCACTAAAGGACATGATACTTCCATCATAGTGATAGTGATGTGGGCAATATTGTCAATTCTAGTTGAAAACAAACCAGGTGTACTCTTTAAGGTCACAAACTTGTTTAGGGCACGAAATTTTAACATAGATAGCATCTCAGTAGGAATAACAGAAAACCCAGAGTTTTCACGTATGACTATAACGACATATGGTGATGAAAAGCAAATACAGCAAATAGTAAAGCAGCTTGACAAGATGATTGATACTATCGAGGTAAAGCGTCTTGATGAGCATAAAACTGTGTACCGGGAGGTTGTCTTGTTTAAGATTAAAGTCAGCAAAGCAGCAAACAGTATGGAGATAAACAAGTTGGCAAACGCATATGGGGCAAAGGTACACGATGCAAAAAAAGAATCAATAATGGTTGAGCTAACTGCTACACCTGATCAGATATCTGCATTTGAGGAGCTTGTAAAGCCATTTGGCATATTAGAAATTGCGAGGACCGGAATTGCTGCATTACAGAGGACTGGGGCATGAGAGTTAGAATATTTGATACAACACTAAGGGATGGAGAGCAGACTCCTGGCGTTGCATTATCCCCTGAGCAAAAGCTACTCATTGCAAAAAAACTCGATGCACTTGGCGTAGATGCAATTGAAGCTGGCTTTCCTATAGTATCAGACGGTGAGCGACAGGCAGTAAAGTTGATTGCACATGCAAACCTGAATGCTGAGATTTGTGGTCTTGCACGAACAAGCAAAAAAGATATCGATGCTATAATAGATTCTGATCTAAGCTATGTCCATACCTTTATTGCAACATCTGACATTCATTTACAGTACAAGCTAAAACTTAGCCGAGAGCAAGCACTTGAAAAGGCAATAGAGTCTGTCGAGTATGCAAAGTCACACGGACTACAAGTCGAGTTTTCAGCAGAGGACGCAACACGAACTGATCGTGAATTTCTAAAAAAAGTTTATGCTGCAGTAGCAAAGGCAGGAACAGACAGAGTAAACATCCCAGACACTGTTGGCTATTCTACTCCACAGTATTTTGCTGAAATCACAAAGGATACAGTTCAGGTAACAAAGCTTCCAGTTAGTGTACACTGTCACAACGACTTTGGGTTAGCAGTTGCAAACTCGATTGCAGGACTACAAGCAGGAGCAGAGTGTGCACATGTTACAATTAATGGATTAGGTGAACGTGCAGGAAATGCATCCCTTGAAGAACTTGTCATGGCATTACAGTGCTTGCAGTTTGATAAAAAATGGGAAACAAACATCAACACAAAGCTTCTCTATGATACATCAAGATTTGTTTCAAATCTTGTTGGAATTGCGGTTCAGCCAAACAAGGCAATAGTTGGCGAAAATGCATTTGGCCATGAATCAGGAATTCACACACATGGAATCTTGAACAACCCATTAACCTATGAGCCTATCAGTCCAGAACTTGTAGGAAGAACAAGATGGTTTCAGGTAGGAAAGCATGCAGGAGTTCATGGAATGCTTGCAATGCTTGAAGACTATGGAGTAAAGCCAAACGAGGAGCAAACACATCAGATACTTGATAGAGTCAAGGCAATAGGTGACCAAGGAAAACATGTTACAGACGTAGAGTTACTTTCAATTGCAAGCGAAATAATGGGAGAGCGTGGAATAAAAAGAATAGTTCAGCTAACTGGATTTTCTGTTTCAACAGGAATTGGTACTATGCCTTATGCTTTTGTAAAAATAAACATCGACGGTAAGGATTATTTTGCAACAGACTATGGAGTTGGACCTGTTGATGCATCACTTAATGCAATACAAAAGATAACAGGCAAAATATCTGAAGTTAGAGTAAAAGAATACAGACTAGACTCTATCTCTGGCGGCTCTGATGCATTATGTGAGGTGACAATAAAGCTTGAAGACGCATATGGAAACAAGGTTTCATCAAAATCAATTGGCGAAGACATTGTGACAACAAGTGTTCAGGCAATGATTGATGGAATAAACCGAGTAATGCTAAAGAAATCACTAAAGGAAAGCAAGGTAGGAAGCTAGTCTTTTAACAATTAACTATACTTGGAAAGTAAGCAATGTATCACATTTCACTAATTACAGGGGATGGTATTGGGCCTGAGATCTCAGAATCTGCAATTTCTGTACTTGAGACAATTAACGACAAACTTGGACTCAAATTATCAGTTGAGACATTACTTGCTGGTGATACTGCACTTAAAACAATAGGCAAGGCATTACCTGATGAGACACTAGACTCAGTAAAAAAATCTGATGCATGTCTTAAAGCACCTGTAGGTGAAAGTGCGGCAGATGTAATTGTAGTATTGCGAAGAATACTTGATCTTTACGCAAACATAAGGCCTGCAAAATCGTACCCTAACATGCCAGCTCTAAAAGATAACATTGATCTTGTTATTGCACGGGAAAATACAGAGGACCTTTACACCGGAATAGAATTTGAAATTGGAAATGCCGCAGTTGCACTGAGGGTGATTTCAGATCCTGCATCAAGGCGAATCGCAAAATATGCATTTTCTCTAGCAAAGCAAAGAAACCACAAAAAGAAAGTAACATGTGTTCACAAATCAAATGTTATGCGAAAAACTGATGGCATATTTGTAAAAGCATGCAGTGAGGTTGCAAAAAACTATCCTGATATCAAATTTGAGCAGATGTATGTTGATGCATGTGCAATGAACCTTATCAGGCAGCCTGAAGAGTTTGATGTGATTGTAACAACAAACTTGTTTGGCGACATTTTATCAGATGAGGCTGCACAGGTAGTAGGGGGTCTTGGGATGGCGCCTGCTGCAAACATTGGCGATAACTTTGCCCTCTTTGAGCCTGTACATGGTGCTGCATTTGATATTGCAGGAAAACACATTGCAAATCCATCATCATTTGTCTTGTCAATTAAGATGATGCTTGACTGGCTTGGGGCAAAAAACAATGACAAAAAGTGTTTTGAGGTTGCAAAAAAAGTAGAATCTGCAGTTTACGATGTTGTTAAAAGTGGTTCTAAAACAAAAGACATTGGAGGAAATAAAACAACTTCAGAATTTACAGCAGAGATAATAAGAAAACTAGCGTAACTAGAATTATTTCCGTCTGATATCTGATGCAGGAGGATTACGCGACCAAAAATACAGCATGAATCCTGCAGGAATCATAAACAAAATAGCTGCAATCAATGTAACCCAGTAAAATGTTGGGTCAAGTCCTGGAATAAACGGCCCAGGATACACAGCATAAAACCAAACAAATGCAATAAATCCTAAAATAATTTTGTTTTTCTTTATGACTCTAAAGACTCCAAGCTTTTTCTTGTCAAGAAAACACTTTTTGCATCTTGATTTGTCATCGATCATACACGAAGTACAACAGAGTTTCTCGCAAAAGTAGCATTTGTAGTCACCAAACTTTGAACCGCAAAACTCACAGCTTTGCATTTTATGTTTTAGGGAAAGATGTGATTTACCTTTTATGGTGCAAGTCTTTCAGAGTCGCGTGGATACAATACAACTTCGCGGATATTGTCAATTTTGGTTATAGTAGCCATTAGTCTGTCAAGGCCAAGGCCCCATCCTGCATGAGGCGGCATTCCCCATTCAAATGCACGCAGGTGATCAGCAAACTTTGATGGGTCAAGGCCTTGCTCTTTTAGCCTTGATTTTATCTTCTCAGGGTTGTGAAGCCTTGTTCCTCCAGATGACAGCTCAAGATATCCATATTGCAAATCAAATGATTTTGAAAGAGTAGGGTCGTCGTCTTTTTCATGAATATAAAACGGCTTTAGCTTTAGCGGCCAATCAACTATAAAGTAAAAACCAGAACGATATTTTCCCAAAATTCTTAGATGTGCGTCCTGCAAGTCGTCACCAAAATTCAACTTTACATCATGCTTTTGCAGCAATTCTAGCGCTTGTGCATATGTGATGCGCTCAAAGGGTGAGCTTGGAGCATCGATTTTAATTTCAAGCTCTTCTTGTTCTTTTTTGCAATTAGCTGATACATCATTGTAAACATTGACTATGAGTGACTCTAAAATATCCATCACATCTGTATAGTCCATAAACGCAGCTTCGATATCGACACTTGTAAACTCGCTTAGGTGTCTTACTGTGTGAGACTTTTCTGCGCGGTAAAATGTTGAAATCTCAAAAACACGTTCTAATCCAATTGTCATCTGTTCTTTGTAAAGTTGTGGGCTTTGTGCAAGATATGCTTGCTTTCCAAAATAATCAAGTGAAAATAAATTTGCGCCACCTTCACTTGCACTTCCAATGATTTTTGGTGTTGTAATTTCGATGAATTTTTTTCCGGCTAATGATTTTCTAATTGATGCTAGCGCGTGATGACGAATCTTAAAAATTGCTGCAGTCTTTTGGTTTCGCAAATCAAGTGCACGTGCATTCAGCCTGTTGTCTATGTTGCTCTCCAGTCTTCCAATTGGATCAATTGGAAGAGGATGAATTGCCTTTGCAAGGAGTTCAATGCTTTGTGCATTTATCTCAAAAACAAAATCCTTTGCCTTTGTCTCCTGAACTTTTCCCTTTATTCTAACTACGCATTGTCTTGCTAATTCCTCAAGATACTTTTGAGCTTCTTCTTTTACTATTACCTGAGCAATTCCTGTAACATCACGAACTGTCAAAAAAGTCATCTTGCCAAGCTTGCGCATATCCTCAATCCAGCCACAACAGATTACCTCTTGGCCAATCATGCTTGGCTTGAGGTCCTCTATATCGTGTGTTTTATTAAACTGCAGAAAATCACTTCCGCGCTTTTTCAAACTCAACTACGAGTTCCTGTTTTCTTAGATTCTTTACTATTTCGATTGCCTTTTCAAGATTTATTGGAAATTTTGGGGTCCATTTTCCAGCAATTACTGCCTTTATCTTTTGATTTCCCTCATTTGCCCAAACTGCATTTATTGACAAGATTCTTGTTGGAAAAAACAAGTCTTCGATAAAGCGCTTGTCGTTTGCCTTTGTCTCAATTAGCCATATCTTGCCTGGAAACTGGCTTTGAATTAGCCGATAAAGTGTCCTACTCTGCCTGATTACCATAATGTCGTCTTCTTTGAGGTAAAGCAGGTAATTTCCATCAATTACCTTGCAGGAAGAAAGGCTAAATTTGTCAATTCTCTTATTTTTTTTTCCAAGCTGTGCAATCTTGATCGCAGCATCTACATCAAATGATGTAATGGCTCCTGATTCTAGCTTTGACTCACATTTTGGACACAAAACAGCATTTTTTGCATCAAAAATACAAATTGGCGCTTGCAAAGTAAATCGAATTTTGACTTCAGTAAAGTTGCATATATCCCTTCTTGCAAAAATAAAATCTACTAGTAGGATCAAAGAATATCTGTTGTCATTTATCAAAGTAGAAAACCTGTCAGCAAAATATAACACATCAAAGGGATCAGTTCATGCGCTAGACGATGTGAGTTTTTTTCTTGAGGGCGGTGAATCTGTTGGGATCGCAGGAGAAAGTGCATGTGGGAAAACAACACTTGGACTATCCATGATCAGAATGATTCCAGGTGGCAAAATCGTATCAGGCAAGATCATATTTGAGGAAAAATCAATTCTTGATCTAACAGAATCAGAATTTGACAAAAACTATCGGTGGAAAAAGATCGCAATGGTATTTCAAGGTGCAATGAACTCACTTGACCCTGTTTTTACAATAAAAGAGCAGTTTGTCGAAATTCTAAGGCAGCATAACTACAAAGGCAATTTTGATAAATTAATTTCAGACGCAGTCGCCTCTGTCGGCCTTGATGAGTCTGTTTTAAAAAAATATCCTCATGAGCTAAGCGGTGGAATGAAGCAACGCATTGTTATTGCAATGGCACTACTTCTAAAGCCAAAATTTGTAATAGCTGATGAGCCAACAACAGCCCTTGATGTTCTTGTTCAGGCACAAATTATCAATCTATTAAAAAAACTCAAAAAATCAGGCATGTCAATTATGCTGATATCGCATGATCTTGCGATCATATCTGAGGTCGCAGAAAAAATTGGCATAATGTATGCAGGGCAGCTAGTAGAGTTTGGCAAATCAGACGACATATTCAAAAATCCAAAACATCCATACACACAAGGCCTTTTAGAGTCAATTCCTACGCTACGGGAGAACAAAAAACCAAAATTCATCAAGGGAGTCCCACCAAATCTTGCAGAACCTCAATCAGGATGCAGGTTCATAGAAAGATGTCCTTTAGCTATGGAAAAATGCAAAAAAGAACCGCCAAAATTCAAAACCGATTCTGGATATGTGATGTGCTGGCTCTATGAATAGCGCTTTACTATAGGCAAACAAGCATCTGCTATACGCAAAATCTCGGATCGGACAACCTTTTTGTCAATTGAAACCCAGACTCTGGTCCTGTCTAATGCAAAAGATATTGTTTGTACCTTCTTTCTCTCTTCCCAAGCAAATTCTGTCTCGCCTAGTTGCTCATCAAAATAAGACTCTAGCTCTGATTTTATGGCAATGTGTGAGAACTGGTAACTCGTATTTTTTGTATCAAGCAGAGGCTTGAGGCCCTCTCGTCTGTTGTATGCAAGGAGTTTTCCATTTTTGTCTATGACTCCAACAAATCTGATGTATGGACTGATCTTTATTATATAGTCACAGATTTGTCCATACTCTTTTTTTTGCATCAAGTTAGTTTTATTGGACAATATTTAACGTTCATGATTGTTTTATTCTTAAATAATCCATAACAAATGAACAGATGTGCAGTTTTCTGATCTATTTCCATTTACACCAGAGGTTGGCTATTTTGGCTTGACAGTTATAAGCTTTTTTGGCTCATTAATCCCGTTTGTTCCACTGCCCTCATTTCTTTTGCTTGCAACAATGGCAGTTGGCGACAAGTTTGACATACATGCTCTTGCACTTATTTCTGCAATTACATCCACAGTTGCAAAGCAGATAATATTCTATGCTAGCTTTAGTGGCAGGCGAATCATTAATGAAGCGACAAGAAAGAGAATGAAGCCATTTGAAAGACTTGTCAAGCGATATGGCGCAGCTGCTGCCTTTGTTGCCGCTGCAACCCCAATTCCAGATGACATTGTGTATATTCCACTTGGACTTGCAAAGTACAACCCAAAGAGATTCTTTTTGGCTACATTTGCAGGCAAAATTATCTTAAGCTATGTCATAGTTTTACTCTCTCGCTTTTTTGGTCTCTCATATGTTGAACCGGTTGTCGAAAATGTGCACGATCCTTACGTAGTCTATATTGGAATTGCAGTGTTTGCAGGTCTTATGACTGTCATAGTAATTTTGATGTTTAAACTCAACTGGGAAAAAATCCTTGGCCAGGTAGCACCATGGACCCTAAAAGATGATGAGAAAAGCTAGACGTTTATTTTAAAATTCCATAACTTGTCAGTCGCAGTTCTTATCCCAATTCGTGATCCTAAAACAACCTTGCTTGGTAGTACGCCTTCTGTTATATACAACGTTGAATGTTTTGCCAAATCCTCACCATACTGTGATTTTGTTATCTTGAGTGATTGTGTAAGCTTGCCAGGTCCATTAGTAAGATTGGAAAGAAGTGTAGTGTTTCTGTTATGAATCATTTTTGGAATTCCTTTCTGTGGTTTTAGTGCACGAATAAGAACCGCACCTGCATCAACTCTTTGACTTTTTGCAACAACGTTAAAGCAATAATACATTCCGTAAGTAAAATAGACGTAGGCCTTTCCAACCTCACCAAACATTGCTTTGTTTCTTTCTGTAATTCCTCGATATGCATGACTTGCAGGATCATCTTTGTAACGATAGGCTTCAGTCTCTGTAATTATTCCAGCAAGTGTATAGCCATCAATTTTTCTTACAAGTGTTTTGCCAAGAAGATCTTTTGCAACCTTTACAGTGTCTCTACTATAAAATGATCTAGGCAGTATTTTCATTTTTTTAATTTGTCATGTAATTTTTTAATGTCTTCTTTTAGAATTGACACTAGTTCTTGATTGTAAATTGTAGCAGCTGGATGTATTGTTATAAAATATAATTTTCCATCTTTTTCTAAAAACTTGCCACGATTTTTAGTAATATCTTTTCCATCCAAAAGCGAATTATATGCTGTATTTCCCATAACACAAATTATTTTTGGCTTTAGTATTGCAAGCTCCTGCTCAAGATAATCCCTACATGTTTCTCTTTCTTTTTGATTTGGAACTCTGTTGTTTGGAGGTCTGCACTTTACTACATTAGTAATGTATACTGAATCTCTTGAAAGTCCTGCTTCTTCAAGTGCCTCAGTTAGTCTTTTGCCAGCTGCCCCAACAAAAGGTTCGCCTATCTTGTCTTCGCTTCTTCCTGGCGCCTCACCAATAAAGACAATCTCTGAATTTGAGCTTCCTTTTCCAGGAACTGCGTTTTTTCTTGATTTACAAAGCTCACATTTTGTGCAGGAAATTACTTGACTTTTAATTGACTCTAGCGAGTTTTCTGTCATTTATGATTTGACACTTTTTACTGTAGCAACTGCCCTAATCGTAGGTCCACCATTTCCCATTATCATTGATTGCATAGGATCCCCTTTTCCACAATTTGTAATTGGCCTTACCGTAAAGTCCTTTCCACATGCATCAATTGACTTGAAAAAGTCTGGCGCAGTTCCAATTACTATTACATCACGCAACAGATCCGTTAGCTCGCCGTTTTCTATTTTTTGTGCAAACTGACATGATATGCTCCAATTGTATCGTTTCATGTCAATTGATGGCACCTTCATATTTGAAACAAGATATCCTGATTTGACATCACGTATCATTTCTTGTGGGTTCCAGTCACCTTTTCCTATACATGTACAGGCCATTCTGATTAGCGGCATGAACTTGTATGATGTTGCCCGCATGTTGGCACTTGATTTTGTGTTAAAGATTTCTGCAGTTTCACGGTTTTGCATGTGATTTACTAGAACGCCATTTTCAATTAGAGATGTTTTTGATGATTTTACTCCTTCATCATCATAGCCATACCACCCAAGGCTACCACTAATGGTTGGATCATCAAAGACGTCAAGATTCTGTGAGCCAATTTGTTTGCCAATATTTCCTGCCCACCATGCACCACCTGCCCACGCCATTTCTTTTCCAAGTACTCTGTCTGCTTCTGATGGATGGCCCAATATCTCGTGTGTTAAAAGTGCGACAAAATCAGGATTCATCACAACAGTTGCCTTTTCCTCACTAGCTGGCTTTGCATCAATTAGATTAGATGACATTTCTGAAACAAATTTTGCAGTATTAAAAATGTCTTTTTCATCTGAGAGTTTTTCAATTCCGCCACGTCCTCCCTCAGTACTATCTACTGACTGTGTTAGCCCTGATTCATGTGCTGTAGCAGACAGTTCAGATACGACATCTGTATACTCTTGAGTTATTTTAGAGCCTTCACTGCTTGCAAAATATTTTTTTGTTTTACTATATCCCATGCTAACTGATGATTTGATTATTCTTTTTTTCTCATGTATTATTTTGTCACAGTCAAATCCAATCTTTGCGAGCTCTTCAATGTCTGGCTCTTTACGAACAGGAAAAACTATCTTGTCCTTAATTGTAGGAATTGAGGCAAGTCTTATCTTTTGTTTCTTTGTGTAATATCTTGCACTGGATACAGCCGCATCTGTTGCAGCTATTATTTCAGCAATAGAAGACGGATTTGATACTGAGAAAAATCCCCATGCTCCATCATTTAATACGCGAATCCCAAGCCCTCTATCAAACATTGAGACTGTGTGTTCTATTTGCCCATTTTCGATAACTAGGCCTTCTTTTGTAATAATCTCAGCACGTACATCACAATAATGGCACTTTAATGCAAGCGCATGTGAGATGGCCATGTCTGCAAAATCTTCAATGTTTGATTCCAAACATTACACGATACAAAAAACTGCTTCCTAAATCTTTGTATCAAATTGAGTTATGAATAAAAAGGCAGATGGCAGCTTTGATGCATGCCAAAAATTGTAGTTGATACTAGCATCATCATTAACGGTCAGATAATAAAGCAAATCGAGTCTGGGCAGATAAAAGACTCTGAAATTATAATTCCTATAGCAGTACTTGATGAGCTACAATCTCAGGCATCACAAAAAAGAGAGCAAGGCTTTGTTGGCCTAGTAGAAATAAAAAAACTAAAAGAGTTTGAAAAAGAAGGAATATCAATCAGGTTTGATGGGGTACGGCCAAGCCTTGATGAGATACGATTAGCTGATCGTGGAAGAATCGACGCAATCATAAAAGATGTGGCAAAACAAAACAATGCAATTCTTTACACCTCAGATAACGTGCAAGCACTTGTTGCCCAAGCTGAGGGAATTGAGGTAAACTACATCAAGCCCGAAATCAAACAAACAACACTAGACTTTTTGCGATTTTTTGATTCTGAAACAATGAGCGTTCATCTAAAGGTGGGCAGAAAGCCAATGGCAAAAAGAGGAGGACCCGGCGTATTCAAGCTTGTCGAAATAGATAACATGATACTTACAAGTGACTACCTGCATAACATAACAACACAGATTTTAGAAGTATCAAAAACAAAAGACTCGTCAAATGTTGAAATCTCAAAGCCAGGTGCACTTGTAATACAGTATCAGGATTATAGAATAGCAATAACTCGTCCACCATTTTCAGAAGCATACGAAATTACTATAGTTCATCCAATAGTAAAGATGACAATTGAACAGTACAATTCGTCTGAGAAACTAATGAAAAGATTTGCAGAAAGTGCTGAAGGGATTTTAATTGCAGGCCCTCCAGGCTCTGGGAAAAGTACGCTTGCCTCAAGTCTTGCAAACTTTTATCACAAATTAGGCAAAATAGTAAAGACATTCGAATCGCCACGAGACCTGCAGGTTGATGAAGGAATAACACAGTACACAAGACTAGATGGAAGCTTTGAAAACTCTGCTGAGATTTTGCTTCTTGTAAGGCCAGACTATACAATATTTGATGAGGTGCGCCGTCACGAAGACTTTAGGGTTTTTGCAGATCTGAGACTAACAGGAGTCGGCATGGTTGGTGTAGTTCATGCAAATTCGCCAATTGATGCAATCCAGCGATTCATTGGAAAGATAGAGCTTGGAATGATACCAAGTGTAATTGATACTGTAGTCTTTGTAAAAGACGGCAAGATTGCAAAAACATACAATCTTGATCTTAAAGTAAAGGTGCCATCTGGAATGGTAGAACCAGACTTGGCTAGACCAGTAATTGAGATTAGAGATTTTGAAAGCAATTCATTAGAATATGAAATCTATACGTTTGGTGAAGAAAACGTCATAATTCCTGTCTCAAAAAAAGCAGGCAGTTTTGGAATTGAAAGACTTGCAGAAGAGAAAATCAAGGAAACATTTAGACGATTTGATCCACAAGCAGAAGTTGAGATACTTTCAGGAAATAGCGTCAAGGTAACGGTAAACAAGCAAAACATCCCATCAATTATTGGACGCGGTGGGGTTACAATAAATGAGCTTGAAAAAATGCTTCAGGTGCATATCGACGTTGTTCCAAAAGAATTCGAGTCCCAGTCATCTGATTACAACATACCGTTTGAGCTTTCCGAGTCAGGATCTTCACTAATACTTGATGTTGGAAGACAAAACGGTGGCACTCATGCAGAAGTTTTTGTAAATGACAAGTTTGTTATTTCTTCACGAATTGATAGAAAAGGCAAGATAAATATCTCAAAACGCTCAGACGCAGGAAAAAAATTGGTAAAAAGCGCTTTTTCAAAAAACGATATTCAAATTTTCATCAAGTAACTAGATATTTTTAAAATTATCAATAATTTTTGGGTTTGATTTCAAAAATGTAATGAACTTTCGTAGCTGCTTGATTGTTTTTGGGTTTATGTGGTGTTCTAGGCCTTCAGCATCTCGGTTTGCAGTATCAGAACCTATGCCAAGTATTTCAAAAAACTCCAACAAAATTCCGTGCTTTTGGCGAATAGTGCCTGCAATCTGGTTTCCTTTCTGTGTTAGGTTTATTCCTCGATACTTTTCATATTCAAGGTATCCGCCATCATCAAGTCTTTGAAGCATCTTTGTAACACTTGGAGCGCTGACATTGAGATATCGTGATATGTCAAGTGTTGTAGCATATCCTTTTAGCTCTACAAGCTCAGATATTACTTCAAGATAGTCCTCCATTCTTGTACTAGAGCCTTCTCTAATGGACTCGTGTGCGGTTTTAATGGATTCCAGTCGTTTTGAATCTCTTTTTCTCAATTGTAGGTTTTAGATTGTAGTGTTATTTAAAAAACAATGTCATGATCAGGCTATGATTTATTGGAAATCTACTTTCAGTGCCTAATCATGTATCTGAGTGTTGCTCTTTCCATTTCGCTTCTGATATTATTATAGTCAGAAGCCGTTAAAGTAGCGCTCTTTCTTTTTGTAGCCATGAGTTAGCCTTTACTTTGTGTTCACAAAAAAGCTAATGTTTATTTTTTTTTCCTTGTTAGCTATTTGTCAAGAGCTTATTTTAGACTAAAACCTGATTTTTACGCATGAGCGTGGTAGTTTCTAAAAAAAGATTAGTGAATATTGACTATGGAGTTACCGTAAGTGATCATTGAATCTTAACTATATTTGGGAAGATTTGTCAAAAAATGACTGATCATCTTACAAAGAAAACAGACAAGATAAAGCGTTTTTCAGAATCTGTAAAAAGACGCGCTGGCTTGTATTCTGATTTAGCGAAAATGGATGATAAAAAAACCGCACAGTCACTTCGAGCTCTAATAAAGGCACCTAACCCTGGTCGTAAAATAACAAAAATTGGATTTATCATATTTTGGTTTCCTGAACCCACCTTCATATCTCATGCAATTGGTGCGCCAATGATCCTTGCAGGAAAATATCTTGAAAGAGTATACAATGGCGCAACCATTTCAGACATTGGCCATGAAACAAAAAACATGGTCACAACAATTAAAGACTTTAAAGAAGCCACTTTCTAATCTTAGTTTTTAAACGGATTAAAACATCATTAACTTGTGGCATCACGAAAACAGGTTCTAATTCCTATAGCTATTGCGGCATTTGTAATTGGTGCTGTAGGTATTATGACAATACCAAAAGATGCAAAGCTACAATCTGCAGAGTTTCCTATCGGTACAGTCAAAGTAGATGACGTTGTCTTGGCGGTACAGATTGCTGATACAGATCCCAGACGAGCTCGCGGTCTAATGTTTCAAGAAATGCTTCCATACAATCAAGGTATGTTGTTTGTCTTTGAAGATTCTGCAATACGTTCAATGTGGATGCTTAACATGCAGTTTGCACTTGATTTGATCTGGTTTGATTCAAGCGGAAATGTAGTTCATATTGAAAAAGACGTTCCACCATGCAAGTCTGCACTTGAGACTGCAACTTGTACAGTACAAAATGGAAATGACCAGCCCGCTAAATACGTCTTAGAGGTAACTGCAGGTTTTGTTGACAAGTTTAACATAAACGAAAACTCCAAACTTGAAATAATTTCGATCTAAATTCTTGCAAAAGCTTATGTATGCTGGCAAAAAATTAAGCAAATGAAAAAGTCTTATCTTTTTGGCGGAGTTGGTGGTGCAGTTACAATATCTATTGCAGTAGCTGCATACATCTTAATCACAACAAGTTCTACAGTAACTGTAACGCAAACTGATGAGACTTTTTTAGATAACATGTCAGACGTACTTAATTTTACTTATACGGATGCAAACGCACAACTCAAGGAAGCACTTACTGTAGAGGGTATCTCAATGTCGTCCCCTGTCACACTAAAGGAAAAAACTGACATTGACAAATACTGTACATTCCTCAAGGACAAAGAAAAACAAAGTCTTGTAGAATATTGCACATCTACTGAGATTCGTGATTCTGATGGAGAATTTCTTGGAAACATCCACATGATTGGCTCGCCCAGTTTTCCAAGACTCGTTATAGTACTGGTACAAGTAGACCCACTGATGAGCCAGATTGATTCTGTAAAGACTGTATTTTCTATAGTAACAAAAAATCTTGTTTGCAACTGTTGGGAGGAGAAAAAACCTGGAGGCTTTGAGACAGTATCTAGTTTGATTGACGGACTACATCAGTTTCATACTGGTGATGTAAAGCCACATAGCCAATCAAATCAAATTAGCATAGAGGGAAAATCAATGCAAATTGAGCTTACAACAAACACTCAAGGCTATCTGTGGGAACTTCTCATAACAAGATAGTATATTCATAAAATCACTTGACAAAAAACACAATATAGGATAGGGCTTTGTTTGCTACCTGTGTTTGAACAACTTTGGCTGATTCCACTTGGATTTGTAGCAGGAATGCTAGGTTCTATCTTAGGTCTGGGCGGTGGAATAATAGTTGTTCCTGTTTTGACATTTTTTGGATATTCGCCTACTTTGGCTGCAAGTAGTAGTTTGTTTGCAGCATTTAGCAACGCAGTAGCATCAACTATATCATATACAAAACAAAAACGAATTGAATATTCCATTGGATTAAAGCTAGGTCTGCTATCAATCCCTGGTACGATACTAGGTGCATACATTTCCTCAGAAATTACGCCATCATTATTCAAAATTCTCTTTGGCCTTGTTCTGATAATATCTGCCATTTACATTTTCATAAACAGAAAGATCGAATCAAAGCAACGCAACCAATCAAAACAAGTAATGTTATTTGCAATCGGTGCAAGTTTTTTTGCAGGAACGATTTCAAGCTTATTTGGAATTGGAGGAGGGATTGTCTTTGTGCCTTTGATGGTAATTGCAATGGGTCTTTCAATGAAGGAGGCAGCCCCAACATCTCAGTTTATCTTGTTGTTTGCCTCAGCTGCAGGTCTTGCAGCACACTCTGTCCTAGGACATCCTGACTTTTTTCAGGCGCTACTTTTAGCAGCTGGTGCATTTGCTGGAGGATTTGTTGGTGCACGACTATCAGTTGACATTAAGGAAAAGAAACTAAAGATACTTGTATCGATTGTTATGATAGCGGCATCAATAAAGCTCTTCGTCGATGCCACAAACGAACAAGTAAACGGATTATTGCCATGAAGGCATTGAATCTAAAAAATTTAGAATTTGGATTTTATTCTCTTGATTTTAGAAATTCATAAGCAAGTATAGCAACTGCACCAACTAATGCAGCCTTGCCAAGATCTGATTTGGGCAACAAAGCCAACAACTTTTTAATTGTATCTTCTTCAGGGTGGTGTAAAATTTTTAGTGTTTTCACTACCTAATGCATCAAGTAATTTCCTATTGTCCTTCATACTCTTTTTTGCTAACTGTAATGTTTGTTGTTGACTCATAGCTTCATTATCCTCTTTGTAACATATAAGACTATTTTAGCCAACGTTTCAGGTTCCTTCTTTGAGATTGTACATGTAGAAAAAAACTCTTCTCCTACCTTTAGTTCAGAAAACTTTTTCGTGCCTAACGCACCTCATCGGTGCAAAATATTACTTCAGATAAAGAAGGTGCGTTATCTGAGCTAAAGTAGTTTATGGCTTGACAGATCTTTTCGTTGTCAGGTTCTTTTCCATCTATGGTGCCAGGCAGTATCAGAAACGATCTCACTTTAGAATTCAACACGTCACTTAGTTCCTGATTTATTGTAGTTGTAAACGGCCTTAGAGCGCCACGAAATACCTCGACTTTTGCCCTTTCTGCGCCAGAGATTTTATCCCCTACAGGTAGATCAGGACCAATAACTACAACAGTTCCTGCTTTTCCTTTAAAGAGCCGTGGATCCTTTGCTCCGCCTGGGACAAAAACCTCAAATGCTTTTTGAATCACTGTCGCAGGTGTGTTTATGAACTTGTCAACTAGATTGTCCCACTCTGATCTTGAGAGATCAAGTATTTTTGTAAAGTTTGGAACTTTTCCTGCCACATGTATTACCATATCAAGTATTCCAATTCCTTTTGCTGTGTTTAGGAATCTTTCAATTTCTGATGGATTTTTCAAATCAATTACATGTGAATGAAACTTTGCTTTAATAGAATCCTGACACTCCTTTGGTGAATTTTTAGAAATTAGGCAAACAACCTTTCCGCCATTTTTTACTATGTGTTCTGAGATATACTCTACTCTATCAGAATCTGTCTTGTCTGTCGCATCAATTGTAAAAACAAAAACCTTTGAGCTAAAGTCTGGTTGTGTAACATCTGGAGTTGTGGTTGCAACATGCGGCCTTACTGGATAAAACACTCTGTCGCCTGGAATGACCTTGCCGTTTAGAATTCTTGCCAAGATGTCATCTGATAATGCAAGAACTGTCTCTGCAACCTGTTCTTGCGATAGGAATTGTTCATCAGCAATCATTTTTGCTGTATTTTTCTGAATCTTTTCTGCAATAGTTTGGATTTTTGAAAGCAATTTTGCTAGGGTGTCTTCAAGCTTTTTGTTATCTGCGCCAGGTTTTGTTTTAGCCAAGTTAGATGCTGCCTGTGAAATTCCTTTTTTTACGGTATTGTCATCTTCGCCTAATAATGGAACAATTTCCTTGTTTGCCTTTTCCACTTCAAGTGGAGTAAGATCCTCAAAACCACTTACGCGCATAAATTCAGACGCAGCTTTTGGATAAACTGTTTTGTAAATTCTATCAGAATGAACAGGACCAGGATTTGTACCAATAGAGATTATGCCCTTGTCTATTAACTCCCAAGACATTGCTTCTACAAGTCTATTTTTTGCACCTTGGGATGCAGTATAGGGACTACGAAATCTGTAAGGGCGCTGCTCAAGTGGACGCTCCTCTGCAAAGAATGTCGAAATCGTAATTATTTTTGAGCCAGCCTTCATGACACGTAGGGCTTGGGACGAAGTCCAAAATGTACCGGTAAGATGGATTGCAACTGTACTTTTGAATTCATCAATTGGTGAATTTGGGAAACATGTTACAGGACCTGACACGCCTGCATTGTTTACAATAACATCTACATTGATGTTTGACTTTTTCAAAGACTCAAACATGTCTGTGATGAGCTGCTCATCACTTACATCAACGCCTGGGAAAATTTTTACAAACGCTTTACTCTGCACTCTTTTGAAAACTTCTTCAAGAATCTTTGCTGTTTCTTCAAGCGGTTCCTTTCTTCTGCCTAGTACAATAATACTTGCCCCATGTTCTGCAAATTTTTTTGCAATTGCCTGACCAATTCCTGTCCCGCTGCCAGTAACTAGCACAACTTTGTTTTGGAACTTTAGCATGGACAACGAACTGCAATTTTTGTATTATTTATTTGGTTGTTATTTGAACAAAAATCAAATCGATTAATCTTTATTTGAGGGTGAGATTCACAATCCGATATGCATGATTCTGAACCTGAAACTATTGTGTTAAAGTCAATGCCGGAGATTTTTTGTGAGAAATTAAAAGAGATTGGAATCGAAGCTCATGCAAAAGAGATAGGAACAGATGAGGCAGAAAGAGGCGATTACTATGGTAGATATTTTTCACAGACACCACGTATGGTAACAAACAAAGGCTGTTTGGAGATAAAGGGCACAAACATTGATCTTGTGCAGGTAATTCAAAAGGGGTAAAACATGCAGGATCCAAATCCACTTCCATGGGGAACACAGGACAGATTTCAAGCCCACTTTATAGTAAGAAAAGATGTGGCAAACTCTTCTGACTATGTAACAAAAACTGTACTGGCAACAAAGGGGCACTTTGGCTCAAAGACTGTAACCGATGCAAAATGGGATGGAGGAAAACTTGCAAAAGTGCTTAATGGCGATTCTACACTAAAAGAAATGATAACAAAACAATCACCAAAAGACGCAACAATTTTTGTTGAACCAACAGAAAATGCAGTTAGAATTTATGGCAAGTGGAAAAATAGCTATGAGTTTGGAATTACAAAAGAATTGTTTGAAATTTGCGACAAAATAGCTGGCCACATAAAAAATCTCTAGGCCTTCCACCAATCAAGTGCTAAATAATCAACATCATCATTTCCATGAGGTATTGCCAAAATGAACTGCTTTCTCACAGTTGTTGCTAGTCTGCCTGCCAAAACAATATCAGTTGATGAGATTGGTTCGTTTCTGTTGTAGACTTGCACAAGATATGGCGCATGATCAATTCCAGGTCCTTTCTGGTAAACGGCAAAATCACAACCAAACTTGATTCCTGGATTTACAATGTAGCCTTTATCCCTAAAGTTTCGATAAACTGCGTACTTTTTATCAAAGTTATGATACTCTTTTCTGCAAATTTCTAACATCTCTTCTTCTGTTACTGATTTTTTATCCTTGTAGATTTTGATCTTTGATTTTTGAAGAAGATAAAATCCTTCTATTAGATCCAAGATTAGTGGAACGTTTATCTCATTTAATTTTGGTTTTGAAATCCCAATTGGCTTTCCATAGTATCCTTCCATGAAAAGTTTTTGTGAGTCTTTGATATTCCAGACTATGATTCGATTTTCGATTAATTCGCTTTTCAAGCTACAGACTTAATGCTAATAGGATGAACGAATCTGATACAGATTGGCATTTGTCAGCCATCTCTTCGATTCCTTCAATTACATCCTTTACAAGTAAGAGTTCCTTTGTGTTTGAAATCTCATCAAGTACCTTGATTGTCAACTGCCTGTATTTTGTATCAATCTCTCTTTCAATTTTTTGTGTGTCTTGTGCAAGTTCTATTGAGCTGGCGGCATTTGAGTTGAGGCTACGTATAATTTCGTTTAGCTTGTAAACTTCATCTACTACAAGTTCGATTAGATCAGTAAGATCCTTTCCAAAGTCTGCCAATTTTAGAGTTGCAGGTTTGATATTTGATAACTTGAAGGCTATACCTGTGATATATCCTGCAATTTCATCCATTGTATAGGCAGTGTTTAGAAGATTTTCTCGGTTAATTATCAGGCCGCCAACGTCTGCTACGTCTCTTGTAATCTTTCGTCTTAGGCTTTCTACTTCTTCTTCAATTGTTTCGATTTGTTCAAGTGTTGATTTTATCTCCGACTTGTTTTTCTTGAGCATAAGATCTGGCAGTGTTGCAAGACTTCTTGATGCGTTTAAAATTCGATTAATCTCATCTTGCAAAACCGCAATTGCTTTTCGTTTAGCCTGTACCTCCAGTTCCCCGCTATACATTTAGAAATTTAATAAATTTGTAGCATTAATTAATCCTTACGCGATATTTTCTAAGCAAAATCAAGCCTGTCCTATTTCTTGCTTGATTTTTTTCTGACCCTTGTACAATGAAACAACTTCTTGGTCAGTGGATGCATCTTCAGGAGCTTTTTCAAATCTTATCTTTCCTGTAAACTTGGGAAATCTAAGGGCAAGACCACTTCCCTTTCTTATGATATCTTTTGCAGTTTTGTGAATTGGACTAAGTGTTATCTCAGACGCAACAATCTCAATTACAAGCTCTGGCTCAAACCATACGTCAGGTTCCATCTTGCTGTCAATTCTGGGATTTTTTTTGAGTGTAACTTTATCTGATAGCAACTGATAAAACTGATCTAAATTTTCATCAGTAAAACCAGTACCAACTTTACAAATGCTTGGAAACACATCTTCATCGTCGTTGTATGTTGCAAGTAACAACGTACCATATCGCCCAGTCCTTCTTCCGCGTCCAAAGAATGCTCCAATTATAACAAGATCCAAGCTATCGCCAAGTTCATTTCTGTACTCACGTTTTAGCTTTAGCCAGTTACTTCCCCGCATGCCTGCCCTGTATGGTGCATTCAAAACCTTTAGCATAAGGCCCTCACATCCAGCATTAATCGAGTTTTCAAGAAACTCTTCAATCTCATTTTCTGTCTTTACTGTCATCATTGGCACAAGCCTTGCAAAATTGTCTTCTGTTACAATATCTTCAAGTGTCTTCCTACGTTGAGAATACGGCGTGTCAAGGTAACTTTTGCCATCAAGATAAAGCGTGTCAAAAAAATTAATTGTAATGGGATATCTCTCTACTGCTTTTTCAACATTATATTTTCGTCGCCTGTGCATTAATTCCTGAAACGGCAAAAACTCACCAGTGTCTTCATTTATCGCAACTGCTTCAGCTTCAAGTATTGCATCTCTTGCTCTTAGTATCTTGGGAATTTTTTCAACAATATCAGGATAATAGCTTGTTATGTTTTCTAATCTTCTTGAAAATAAAACAACTTTTTCTCCTTTGAGGTGAATTTGCACACGTTCGCCATCAAGTTTGTATTCTGCGGCAAACTCATTTCCAATTTTCTCAAGTGCTTCTTTTTCACTTTTTACACGATCAGCTAACATTGGTCGAATGGGATTAAAGACAGAAATTTCAAACTTTTTTGTTCCATCAAGGCCTTTTGTAGCAATAGCTTCTGCTACTTTTCCCAAATCACTTGAAACATTATACGCTGTCTCCAAAGTCTCTCTGTTTTCTTTAGAACCTGTGTATGCTACTGCAAGTGCATCCATTACTGTATTATCAGCAATTCCAAGTCGTAGCGTTCCAAGTAAAATTTTTAAAATGAATCTTGCCTCAAGGGGGGTTGCATCATTTAGCAGGCTTGCAATGTACTTCATTTTCATGTCTTGAGAGCGTGATCCTTCAAGTTCTGCGATTTTGTATAGCGTTTCGTATACTCGTTCTGTTGTAATTGGTTCTTTAACAAAGGTTGTCTGCGTTTTTTGCTCTAAGATCTTTGATGCTGCCTGTCCTAGATCTCCACCCTTGTTATAGGCTTCTTCTATCTTTTTGATTGGAATTCCTGCAGACTTTGAGATTGCTCTTATTGCAAGCTTTTCTGCAACTCCAAGCTCCACTCCATCAAAATCAGGCCGTAGTTTTCCTTGAATAAGATAAACCACCTTAGAGATAAGATCGCTTGGCGTATTCTTGAAAAGTTCTACAAGGTGCTGGGTTAGCTCTAATCTCTTTGTTGTATTTTCCATTTTTTCAAACGTGTCTACTATTATGGAAAATTTCATTCTGGATTTTTTATGACTCGTTGAATAAAAGTTTGAGTCACTATAATATCTTAGAGGTATCTAAATATGGTTTTTCGATTTGAATGTGGAAGGTCAGATACTAGCGCAAAGTTGTACAATGGATACTGTGACTTGTATTGCTTCATAAAACTCCATGCCACATCGTGATTCTTAAACTCCATCCGCAAACCATCAATTGCTGATTCCTTCCCAAAGACATCATAGCTTATCACATTGTATTTTTTTGGTTTATGGTGTGGGCGTGCTCTTAAAAACCACATGATTGCAAAAAGAAACACGGCTGCAACAATAAACGATCCTGTGGCTTCCTTGAAAAATGACCAAACTACATTTGGGATTGTTTGACCAAACAAGACGGTTATGAAATGAGATACCGATACTATGGCCACGCCGGTTACCACAAGCGCCTTTACCTTATACAAGGCATCAAAACCGCTCATCTTACTAATACTAGAAAGCGTTTTCATTTAACTTTATTGCTGATTACAATAAACACAACGCTGTATTTTTTCTGATAATTCTAACTCTAATCGGGATCTTCATACGATCCTTTTTTCTTTCCCTGATTTTGCTTTGAATCAAGCGGCTTCATCTTACCTTTTAGAACATCGATTATGGCATTGTAGCCTTCTGCATATTCTAGTTCTGCTGGAACCAGTGTTGCTGGATGGATAAAACCTTGGCTCCGCATTGCCAATGCTCTTTTTGTTGCAATCTCTCTTACATAATCCCAGTCTGGTGTTGAAAACCCATCAAATGGACCAACAAGTTTTCCATTATGCATGCTAAAGACAAGTGCCTCAACAATTGGAATGCAATAATCAATTGATGCAGCAGAATTTAGCTTAACAGGCATCAGCGGCATGTGATGGCTTCCTCGTGTGTTGCCTGCCACGTAGTGTGGGTTGTTAAAAGCACTGCCTGCTTCTTCAGTAGCTGGAAATTTTTTCTGGGTTCTTATAATGCATATTGGATCGTCTTTTCCGACATAAGTTCCTGCTATATTGTGCAGTCTATCTGTTGATGCTGATACTATGGGCTCGTTATCTTTTGTATAAATTGAAGACACAACATAACGCCCAGGATACATCAATGCAGCTTCTAAAACCGGCTTGTCTTCCCATAAAACCAGTTCTGCGATCTCTGCTTTTTCAACATCCATTATGTTGAACTTTACGCCTTTTGCAAGTGACTGGTTTACAATCAATCCTGTGTTACTTAGTGCATCAACAAATAACCTATAGAATGGATAATTGAAAGCACCTGGTTCGGTTTTGTCTGCAGCAAAGACAGTAAATGCTTCGTTTGGTCTTTCTTCAAACTCCATTTCTGCAACTCCAGGACCCATGCCTTTTACATTTCCAGAAAAAGAGTCTTTTAGAAGATCCTGTCCTGCCCCGTAGAGGCCTTCATTTTTTGCAACTTTGGTTCCCTCAGAAAACGCATTCCAAGCAAGCTGATGTATCTCCTTGTTATCAACCCCTTTAGTATGAGTCATAACAATGTGAACATCATCGCCACAATATCCAATATACGAATCAATCAACAAGCTTCCTGCGTTTTTGACAGTTTTTTTTACAGCACTTAGTAATTCATCACTTGGTCTTGTGTGACCACCAATTCCACCAACATCGGCCTTGATAACAGAAACGGTAACTTTCATGGTTTTTTCAAGGACTTCTTTGATTTATGTATATGTAACTTTTTGGAATTTTTTAGATCATAAAAAATTGAAAAAAGCTTGATAATTTTTCAAAAAAAATCGAAATGGTAATAAAACCCCTTCCATAAGGAGTTCGATATGGCAGATAAACCCCACCTAAACTTGATTGTAACTGGTCATATTGACAACGGCAAGTCAACAACCATGGGTCACTTTCTGATGGACTTGGGCATAATTGATGAAAGAACCATCGCCCAACATGCAGCCGAGTCAGAAAAGACAGGAAAAGGTGACACATTCAAGTACGCATGGGTAATGGACAACATAAAAGATGAACGAGAAAGGGGTATTACAATTGATCTTGCTTTTCAAAAGTTTGAAAGTGCAAAATACTTTTTCACATTAATTGATGCACCTGGTCACAGGGACTTTATCAAAAACATGATTACAGGCGCCTCAGAGGCAGATTGTGCAGTTTTGGTTTTGTCTGCAAAGGAAGGAGAAACAGATACTGCCATTGCACCAGGTGGACAGGCAAGAGAGCACGCATTTTTGTTAAAAACACTTGGCGTAGGTCAATTGATTGTAGCAATTAACAAAATGGATGCCGCAGATTACAAAGAAGATGCATTCAAGTCTGCAAAAGACAAGGCAGAAAAGCTAGTAAAGTCAGTAGGCTACAAACTAGAAAATGTTCCAATAATTCCAATTTCTGGCTGGAAGGGAGACAATCTTGTAAAGCCATCAACAAACATGCCTTGGTGGAAAGGAAAAACAATGCTTTTAACATTTGATGATTTTACAGTTCCAGAAAAGCCAGTAGGAAAACCATTAAGAGTTCCTATACAGGATGTTTATACTATTACAGGAGTAGGAACCGTACCTGTAGGTCGTGTAGAGACAGGAAAGATGAAAGCTAATGACAAAGTAATCATCATGCCATCAGGGGTAATAGGAGAAATAAAATCAATTGAGACTCATCACACTCAGATGCCATCTGCTGAAGCAGGTGATAACATTGGTTTTAACCTTAGAGGTATTGAGAAAAAAGATATCAAACGAGGCGATGTACTTGGCACACCAGACTCACCACCAACGGTCGCAAAAGAATTCAAAGCACAAATTATAGTAATTCATCACCCAACAGCTATTGCGCCAGGATACACCCCAGTCATGCATGCTCATACTGCACAAGTTGCAGCAACAATAACAGAATTTGAGTCAAAGATCAATCCAGCAACTGGTGCAGTTGAAGAACAAAATCCAAAATTTCTCAAAGTTGGCGACTCGGCAATTGTAAAGATAAGACCAGTCAGACCAACATGTATTGAAACATTCAAAGACTTTCCAGAGTTGGGAAGATTTGCACTGCGTGATATGGGTGCAACAATTGCTGCAGGCGTTGTAAAAGAAATCACAGAAGAACACAAGCCGTAGTGTTTTTCTATGACTCAAACAGCTCGTGTTAAATTAACAAGTACAAGCTTACCAAAATTAGACGGTGTTTGTTCAGAAATAATGGGAATTGGCAAAAAAACTGGCGTTAAGATAAAGGGACCGACTCCTCTTCCTGTAAAAAAACTAAACATTGTTACAAGAAAATCTCCATGCGGAAGCGGAACTGAAACTTATGAAAAGTGGGAGCTAAAAATGCATCGAAGAATAATTAACATAAACGCAGATGACAAGGCAATAAGACAGCTTATGAGATTGAAAATACCTGATGACGTGTATATAGAACTGTCCTTAACTTAAAATCTTGTTAGCCTTAAATTATCCAAAAAGTAGCTGAAAAATATGGTAGACGAATTAGAAAATGAATCACAAGAAGTACAAGCTGAAGAACAACCTCAAACTGCAAAATTTGATGTCATCTATTCGTGCTTAAGATGTGGAACAAATGTTGGCAATACTGAGCTAAACAGATTGCCTGAGATAAAGTGCATTTGTGGCTTTAGAGTATTCACAAAAATTCGTGCTCCAATAGTCAAATCAATAAAAGCAATTTAGATTATCTGTCTTTTTTATAACTGTGAAAGCGTTGAAGATGTGTTCGCATGTCTTCCATGTTAGAAAAAGTTCTGTTACATTCTTTGCAATCATATGGCAGATCCTTGTAATGAATAACTTGAGTGTGTTGCATTAGTTCTTCTTGCTTTGAAAACATCTTCTCACATTGATCACATCGAAATTTTTTAAAAAACCTCATACAACCTTAACCATTTTTTGTTTTTTGTGCATCCCAACAATTTTTACACAATTGACCATCTAGACTCCATTTGCTTTTTGGATTATATCTTAGAAAACCAAGTTTTGCCCCACAAATACAACAAAAGTTCTTCTTTTTTGTAAAATCTTCTTCTTTTTTGTCAAAACAGCTTTTACACAAAAGACCTGTCATGTCCCACTGCCACCTTGGCTCCCAGAGATCAGTCACTTTGTGTCTTGTGCCACACGCAACACAGTTTTGATGCATGCTTGCATCATATGATTCCTTCATTTTGTCAACATAACAATCGCCACAAAGAGGTGACTTGGCATTCCATTCCTTTTTTGCTTTGTGTTTATGTGTTATCTGTTTTTTGCAAACTGTGCAAAACTCAGGTTTTGACTTGAATATCATATTAAAGATAAAACAGAAAGAATTAGGTAATTAGTTTTCGTGTAGGATTTTCTCTATTGCCTGACTTGCATTTACCATTCCATGCTTTTTTGCAAACTCTTCTATGGTTTTGTATTGTTCTTTTGTAAAACAAATCGGCATTGTTCGTTTTTCCATGCCCTTTCTTTCAAATCTGATTTAATATCCTTTACGTTTTGCAAGATCTAAATTTGGAAAGATATTTGATATGGGTTTTGTGATCTAACCAAGTGGTAAAAAAACGACAAATTTTAGTAATTGGCCATAACGTAAATGGGTGTACGCCCGAACATGAAAAAATTGCATATGAGACAGGATCAGAAATTGCAAAGTCTGATTCAATATTGATAACAGGCGGTCTTGGCGGCGTCATGCAAGCAGCATGTCATGGTGCGCATGATGTAGGAGGATTAACTGTTGGAATAATACCGCAAGATGATTCTTCTCATGCAAATGAATACTGCGATATTGTAATTCCAACTGGAATGGGACTGACAAGAGACTTTCTTACAGCTCTTTCTGCAGACGGTGTCATCATAATTGGTGGTGGTTCTGGAACTCTTTCTGAGGTTTGTGCAGCATACATGCACCACAAACCAATGGTAGCTATCAAAAACATGGGCGGTGCAATTGATGCCTTTATCGACAAGTACATGGATCATAGAAAAAATGTAAAAATTGTAGGTGTTGACACACCAAAAGAGGCAGTAAAATATATTCTAAAACAAATTTCAATGTAGAAATATTTTCTAGTTATTTTTTAGATAGTTTTACTTCATAGAGACAAGTAAGGGATCTGGCTCGTAAAACTTGCCATGTTTTGAGGCAAGACCCTCTAACTCTTTTACAATGTTTGAAATTCCATATTCTTTTGCAGTCTCAAATAATGGTTTTTTAAGACCAAGGCCAAGCTGGGCAGCCTTTTCGATTTCTTGTATGTCGCTTGCCTTGTTTGTTACAAGCCATGCAGCATTGTTTAGTATGTTTGCGACAAGTTGAATTGGATTGCATTTTTGTGCCAAATCCTCTGTTAATGGGATCCTTTCGTATTTGTCATCTGAATATTTGTAAAAACCCTCGCCTGATTTTTGTCCCATTTTTTTTTCATTGTAAAGCTGTTCTATTTTTGGGTGTGGGTTGATTACCTTTTTGTCTCTTTGATGCATCTCAACTGTTGCCTTGTGAATAACATCCATTCCTGTAAAGTCTGCAAGCTCAAAAATACCCATTGGAAATCCAAGCTTAAACTTGACTGCAGAATCAATCTCTGTTAGCTGATTTTTTTGTCTATCCATAACATAACACGCTTCATGGACAAGTGGAATAAACAAACGATTTACAATAAAACCTGGAACATCTTTTTTGCACAAAACTGGTTCTTTTTTTACAGACCTTACAAACTCTACTGTCTTATCAACAATCTCACTTGATGTCTGCTTTCCAGGTATTACCTCAACAAGCTTCATCAGTTGTGGCGGATTAAAAAAATGAATTCCTATGAACCTGTTTGGTCTACTAATTGTGTTTGCAATCTCTGTGATTGGAAGTGTGCTAGTATTTGATGCAAATATGACATCGTCACTTGCTACCTTGTCTAACTCGTCATAGACTTTTCTTTTTAGGTCCATTATTTCAGGAACTGCCTCTATTACAAGCTGGCAATCCTTTACAGCTTCTTTTAGATCAATAACTGGTTTAATTCTAGAATAGATCTGTTCTGCTTGAGACTGTGAAATTTTTTCCTTTGAAACTAGTTTGTCCAGGCTCCACTTTATTTTCTCCATTGCCTTATCCAAAAACTTTTGCTCAATGTCTCGCAGAACAACATTGTATCCAGACATTGCAGATACTTGGGCTATTCCGTGTCCCATAATGCCTGAGCCAAGAACTGTTATGTTTTTTATCTCCAACAAGATTCGAGATTGCAATATCCTTTATAATGTATTAGAATTTGTGGGTTGCAATAATTACAAGTAAAAAAATTAAAGGTTAATAGATTCTAGCTTGTATTTCCACCATGTTCTCAAAAAAGGAAGTTGAATTTTGACTAAGGAACAAAAGATAGAGCTACAGCACAAAACCCTTCTAATCATTGCAAGTGTAAGCATAAAGTCATTTCTGATGGCGATTGCGTCAAGTCAGGTATTTTGCGGGAGTATAGAGCCAAGTGGTCTTTTCTTTAACTGCATTGATAATGTTGCGTATGTTGGGGGGAGCATCGCATCTGTAGCAATCATGGGGGCGCTTTTTGGCTACTATGTAATTAGAATAAAAGCATTTGATTCAATTTTTGCGAGAATGTTAAAGGCTGATTTTATTATTACTGCAATGTATTTTGGGGTTGCTTTCTCTGCTCCTGAATTTATATCGATGAAGGTTATGATATGGCTTTTTGGAATTTGGATCCTAGGAATGCTTTTGGCTCCATTTGATAAAGACATGATTCTTGTAAAAAAAATAACACAGTATGGCTCTCTTGTTGCACTAGGCGCTCTTTTGACTGCTCACTTTATTCCAACATTTGAACAGTTTGGTGACTCGTATACTATAGGCATGATGGTAAGCAGCATTCTTGGTATATTTGGAGCTGGCAGAAACGGATGATATCTAGGAATTCGCAGGTTTTATAATATATTTTAAAATTTCATAAAGTAAGATGGGACTATTCAAAAAAGAAAAAAATGAAACAAAATGCAAAGAATGCGGTCTTGAGCTACACGATTCAGAACGCCTCAAACGTCATATGAACAAGGCTCACAGCAGACCGCCACAAAAAAAGCCAGATGCTGGAGGTACATCAGATGGGGGAATGTGGTAACGACTACATTAAATCCGATGGATTGTATTTTCTGTAAAATAGTTGATGGAAAGATTCCTACAAGAATTATCTTACAGTCTGAAAAATCTTTGGCATTTTTAGATGCATTTCCACTGGCAAGTGGACATTCCTTAGTAATCCCAAAGAAACATTACGAAAAAGTTCAGCAAATGCCTCCTGATGAGCATTCTGACCTATTTCGACTAGTACAAAAAGTCACAGAAAAAGTTGATGCATTCACAAATGCAGAACTAATTGCAGTTCATAACGGAAAGGAAAGCGGGCAAGAGATTCCACATGTACATGTTCATATAATTCCACGAAGCGCAAAAGACGGTGCAGGTGCTGTTCACAGCATGTTTAGAAATAGACCAAATCTATCAGACAAAGAGTTTGATGATATACTAAAAAAGATAAAAGGCTAGTGTCTACCACGGATAAATCCGTCTTTGTGTTTCCTTTTCATCAACATTGATTGCTTTTGTAGGACAAGTCTGAGCAGCATCCATAATTTTTTCAAACTTTGCACCTTTTTCGTTGTGTACATGTGATTTTGGGTTCATCTTTATTTTCTTGTCTACTGCAACAACACCAGGTGCGATAGTCTCACAGCTGCAGCAACCAATACACAGAGTTGGATCTACATTTACAGAAACATCAGGTTCTGGCTCTGGTTGTTTTTTAGATTCAAATCTAGTTTCTTCTTTGTACGTCCCACTCATCCACGCATTATATTTTTCCCAAAAGTCTTTTTCGTATTTTTCCCAAAAGTCTTGGTTTGCTTCAAAGTCTTTGGTATATTTGCTCCAGTCCTCTTCAGGTGGGCCCTTTCCAAAATTAGCCCCCCACGATGTTTTACCATTAAATGTCTGCTTGTTTTTTGTCTTGGCACTTGTGTATGTCCAGCTTTTTGATGAGCTTTGTATCTTTGCATTAAGATGTCTGTGATTATTCTTTAGATAGTGATATGCCAAAGTGACAAGCTTGAACTTTACCCCATCTCTTTCTGAGTTGTTCTTATCAGGATGAAGATATAGTGCAAGTTTTCTATACGCATATTTTATCTCCTCAAAGGACGCATCCTCGCCAACATTTAGGGTCTTGTATGCAAGGGTTGTATTCAATTAAGATAAAGTAGCAACCCTATGTTAAAAACAATTTCATACCATTAAGTGCAGTCATTCCAACATGGTTTCGTCTTCTTTCTTCCACGCAGGATCAACTATGCACAAAAACTTTAGATCAGACGTGCCAGTATTTTCGATAAATTGAATCGATAAAGGAGGAATGTAAACTGCATCATCTTTTGAAACTATTTGAGACACTTTATCAATGTGAATAACACCATTTCCTTCAAGGATATAGTATACCTCAGATGTTTTCATCTTGTGGTGTTTTGATCTTTTTCCAGGTTTTATTGTAGAGTGTGAAACACTGTATCTTATTCCACTTAAGGTATTGTGCGGATGAAAGATTTGAGAAATTATTGTTCCCTCACTTCCGTTTATTTTGTCTAAATTTTGTAATTTTTTTATGATCATTTACTATCGTATTATGCTAGTTACTTTTGACTCAAAGTCTGACTCAAACCAAGTTGTTTTTGGTTCTTTATTTTTTGCTGGATAGGAATTTAGCGCAATGTGGGAAAATACAGCTTTCTTACCAATCGAACCATGAATATGTAAAATTTTTGCAGGAATGTATGTCACATCGCCTGGCCTTAATCTTGTCTCATGTGTCTTTTTTATTGAAAACTTTTTCTTTCCTTTTCCAATTTTTTTATACAAAGAAAGACTCCCTTTACCCTTTGTTACAATTAGAATCTGTCCTCCTTCGTGGCTGTGCACCTTTGTCTTAGAGCCAAAAAAAGTAACATGATATACTTTTTGCTCTTTTGATTTTATCACACTTGATATCTCTTTTATTTTTACAGCACCTGTAAAATATTGAGGATTAATCTTGAGATTTTTTCTTTTTGAGTGGATGTTTTCAATATTTGCAAATTTAGAATTATGCAATTTTGTACTAAATCGCACTTGGACTATTATTTCTTCGTATCATGTTACTAGTTTTCTAAAGCGCTCATCATCAAATAGCTTTTCAAAAATTTTTTCCTGTTTTGCCCACTTTTTTATTGTCTTTGAATCTTTTGCTATTGCTTGCCCTAAGAGTGTCAAAGACTCCTCTATGCGCTCAAGCGCTGCCATGCTTCGAGATTTTGCATAAAGAACATTAACATTTTCTTTATGTTTTGATAAGAGTTTATCAAATATTTCAATTGCTTCGTTATGCCTGTCAAGCTCTGCAAGCTCGATTCCCTTATGAAAAAACGCATCTTGATGTTGTGGATGAATATGACAAAGATTTGAAAAACAATTGAGCGCCTCTTCATGTCTTTTCATTTTTCCTAAAACAATTCCTTTGTAAAATATTGGGTTTGGCTTTTTTGGATCTAATTTTATCGCTTCATCAAGACATGACAACGCTTCTTTATGCTCTAATAACTTGTCATGCAAGACGCCTTTGTTATAGTGCGCAGCTGCATACTTTGGGTCTGTCTCAATTGCTTTTTGATAGCATTTCATTGCATCGTCTATGTTGCCAAGCTCTGCAAGTGCGATTGCTTTGTTGTTTAATGACTGTGTGTCATTTGGGTTGATTTCTAAGACCTTATCAAAACATGTTATTGCATCATTGTACTTTCTTGTCTGGTTTAGTGCTAGCCCCTTGTTGTATAGAGCTGTAGTATTTTTTGGATCTTCTCTTAAGACGTTATTTAAAATAGGAATTGCAATTTTTGGCCGTCCTTTTTCAAGGCAAGATACTGCCTCGTAAATTAAATCCTCAACATCAGTCTTTTTTCCAAACAATCGCATATAGTGTAGCTAGGCTTTGTCTGTAATGAAAGTTTTCTAGCTAAGTGACTTGAATCTCTTTATTGCCTCTTTTGCCAAATCTTCGTTCTCTTTGTTTGTAATTTTTGTAGGATCATCTGATGCAAGGGCGTCATTATAGTCATCTTTTGTATTGCTTTTTATCTTCTTAGGTTTTTTGGGCATTAGACAAGTTGGTATGTACAAAAATAAAAAATTTTTTTATAAAATATAGCAAATTCAACAACTCAACTTTATTTTTTCATACTTTCTGCAAATCTAGCAGATGCTAAAACTAGTGCCTTTACATCCGATTGTGAGTGTGCGTCAGAAAATGCGCCAAGCTTTCCTGGCAAAAAGAAAATTCCATCATTTGCAATCATATCAAAATGATATCTGTGAAGCAGGTCAACATCACACATTGCAGCATCTGTAGCGTTTTGTATTTTATCGATACTATTTTTTACAAAATGAGTAAGAACGAGAGAACCAATTCCTGTTGTTATGGTCTTTCCGGCAAATACTTTGTCAATTTCTTTTCTTGTTCTTGTGCCAAAACCATTAATTTTTTCATACAATGAATTTTTTTTCTTTTTTAGAACATCAAGTGTTGAGCTACCAGCTGTCATGGAAACAGGATTTGCAGAAAATGTTCCACCGCCAATATAAGATCGCTTTTCCTTTGTCTTTGTATGAGTATTTGCATACTCCATGATCTCTTTTTTGCCACAAATCACACCAATTGGAAATCCGCCACCAACTATTTTGCCTAGTGAAACAATGTCAGGATCAAGATTCATGGTTTGATAAAGACATCCATACCTGAATCTAAATCCAGTCACAATTTCATCTAAAATAAAAAGCGAATTATTTTTGTGTATATATTGCTGGATTCCACGAAGATAGTCTTTTGTTGCAGGAATACTTCCACCGCCGCCCAGTACAGGTTCGATAATCACTCCTGCAAGATCAGATTTTACAGAATCTAAGATTGAAAACGACTTTTCTAAATTATTAAATGGTAATGAAACAATTTTTTTATCAGTTACTAGCCCGCTGCCTTCTGCTGTATCAAACGGCCAGTTTACTGATTTTAACAAATCTGATGTATATCCGTGCCACCCTCCATCAATTTTTGCAATAATATTTTTTCCTGTAACAGTTCTTGCAAGTCTTACTGCATACATTGTTGCCTCTGTTCCAGACGTTACATAACGGATCTTTTCTGCTACTGGAACTGCACCTTGGATTTTTTCTGATAGCTCAACTGTCATCTTGTTTACAGTACCATACATCCATCCGTCGTTGAGCTGTTTTTGGATTCTTTGTTTTACTTGAGATGGTGCATGGCCTAGGATAAGTGACCAGTGTCCCATCCAATAATCAACATATTTGTTTGAGTCAACATCTACGAGGAATTTTCCTTTTGCAGATTTTGTTACAAATGGATAAGGCTCAAAAAATCTTATGTTATGCGAAACACCGCTTACATGAAGTCTTTTTGATTTTTCAAAAACCTTGGAAGACTCTGGTGTTTTTTTTATGTACTTTATTTTGCTATCCAATCACGACGATCAGGACCATGAAAATATATTTGTGATCGAAAAAATCCAGAAAAAACCTGCAAATTTTAGGCATGGTTTATATGTATTTGCGCAGGTAAAATTTTTTGCATACGTAACAAAAAAGCGGCGCTTGTGATGAAAGTATGGTATTGAACCATTTTGTGATTTACAGGCCTCCTGTTACGCATACAAAATGAGGATTTGATCGACAGATCTTTTCTGATATGTGAAGATATTGTGCAATCCGCTCAATTCCAAGTGTACTACTTTCAATAAACCAAGGAAAAAAAATGAATCCGGTTGATCCTGCCGGACCTGACTGCTATCGGATTGGTACTAAGCCATGTGAGTCGTTGCAGCAATGCAAGGCAGACGGCTCAGTAACACGTAGTCAACCTAACCTATGGACGGGGATAACCTCGGGAAACTGAGAATAATACCCGATAGATCATGATACCTGGAACGGTTTATGGTCCAAATGATTTATCGCCATAGGATGGGACTGCGGTCTATCAGCTTGTTGGTGAGGTAATGGCCCACCAAGGCTATAACAGATACGGGCTCTGAGAGGAGGGGCCCGGAGATGGGTACTGAGACACGGACCCAGGTCCTATGGGGCGCAGCAGGCGAGAAACCTTTGCAATGTGCGAAAGCACGACAAGGT
>ERZ1292645.69-Hain-H14-02um-R2-69-length-47498-cov-100_pt2 | contig 37739 bp, 62 predicted proteins | sample MGYA00564401_ERZ1292645 | MGnify/ENA primary metagenome ERZ1292645 (study PRJEB36523, sample SAMEA6512644) | groundwater metagenome | collected 2019-01-09 | study: AquaDiva: Metagenomics assemblies of 32 groundwater samples | reverse complement strand
ACGCTGTGGCCGGGCCAAGGTGAACTGTCTCCGCCAACCCGTTCCGTACATTTGCCGTCTTGTGTAGGTCTCTCAAACCAGTAGGTGCAGGGGGAGTTGATAATTTGGTCTGGAGAGATTGGAAATGCGCAGCAAGTTGCAGGACGCTCGTCATAGATGCGACATTGTTTCTCTTTGTTATCGTGCTGTGAACAGGGGGCGAATAGGTCGCCTGTAAGTTGTCCATCGCTATTAAATCCTCTGACTTGGAAGTACTTTTCATCTGTCTGCCTTAGTTCCAGGGGAATTGTTATGGTTAGCCGAGTGACCATTTGGCAGCACCAGCCACACGAGTTACACTCCCCTTTACGTTCCCATATATTATTCATGTAAGAAGTAGACCCTGGAGGGATGATTAGTCCCTCCAGAGCCTATATCTCCTATCCTTAGATAGGCACCTCAATCCAGGTCATACCAATAAACGCAGAGATCTGCGTAGTCGTGGCAATACCCTGAATTGTGACGGCAGTGTTAGGAGCAATAACGATAGCTCCGTCCACGTGGTCAACCGCAGCAAGCGCAACTTCCGCAAGCTGCGTAGTAGCCGTACAAGCTGTAGCCAGCGGGAACAGCCTGATGATGATCGGAACAGCCGGAAGTGTCGTCGCAGAAAATACGATTCCCCTTCCAGTGGCCCCACCTAGGAGACCCGAACGAACAACGATTTCAGTGTTAGTCGCCGGAACGGCGGCGGCAGGGTTCACGTTAGCGGCCCACACATACGTCGGAATATTGCCAGTAGTAGTCTGCAACACGCCGACGTTAACGTTACCCGAAACCACGCTCAGATTCACGTTGCTAGACGGAGGATTCCACAGCGTAAACGTAACAGCAGTGGCTGTCAGAGCAGTACCAGTAACGGCAGTAGCCTGCATGGAAGCCATGAAGAGCCGACCATCGACGGCAGCCTGGTAATACTTACCAACCGCATCGTTAGTGAGCAGTTCACCAAAGCGGCCCGCGCGAGCTACGTTTACTGCACCATCACTAGAAAGAACGGGTCCAGTACGAACTTCACTTAACATTTTATGTTTCACCTCTCTCTTTTTTCGATGGCCTTCACAGGGCCATCCTTGACACTGCTAACTGGGGTCCTAACACCCCAGGCAGGTCTCTTTTAACGAACTTCAGAACCCCAACTGGGGTTTCTATCGTACAATGCAAATCTTTCGGCTCTCTCTTCTAGCAGAAGCGCTTCTTCGAGGCGGCGCTTTTGGATGTCAGTCACAGCAACCTGGACTGTACCCCCAATGTTCTGGGATCCCGCGATTGTCACAGGCTTCTCGGAGGAGGTTTCACCGAGCAACTCACTTGTAGAAGCAATAATCTCGCCCGGGAGAGCGTCAATACTTACAGTCCCTGTACGTACCTCAATCACACGAACGCGAATAGCGCTAAAAGCACCGGTCTCAACCAACCAGTGACCATTAGAATAAATCGTGGTAATCTTGACACCACGACCGATTGATTCAACGGGGACCATAAACCAAGTGTTGCCCGCATCAACAGTAGCTTCTACAACCACACTAATATCGCGGGCGGTAGTGATCCCAGCCGTTTGGATTACGGCGCAATCAAAATCCGCTGGGGAGCGATACATTACGGTGTCATTTACAGCAGCTAGTCCCACACTCATTATTTAGGTATGCCTCCTCCCCAGAAACGTTTGGGTTCCTTCTTAGGCCGAGCAATTGGAGTTAGGGGATTCTCCTTGGCCTTCTTCGAAATGGGGTCAAGAGAGTCCATTAGGTGCTCGTGCGCCCGTTCTCCCTCTTTACCCCCATCCTTAGGTGGTCGTATCTTTATGTGCACTATGTCTTACGCAGTCCAGTTGAAGTCAACGAAGAGACCATCAGAGTCATATTCCGAGGTAGCAGCGTTATCGACCGTAACCTGGAAGAAGAGACCCTGCAGGTCAGAAATATATGTGTCAGTGCCGGTTGTGATAGCGGTCACATAAGGGTTGGTGGGCTGAGCAGTTGTAGCCAAAGTGCCAGTCAGCGTACCACCGTAGGCAGTACCAACAGCCACAGCTACGTTGTTAGCATAGACAGTATCCAGGAGGTCATAGGTATGGGCAGTTACGTTAACATCATTTAAAGTATACACATATCGAACGCCTAGAAGCTGCAGTCCCTTAGATGCTGTGGACTTAATCCATTTGAATGCGCTCAATGGATACTCAATAGTGCTGGTCTCGTCGGCTTCCGTATGGCGCATAGTATAGTCACCAGCAGCAGTACGAATAGCAGTCCAGGTACCAGTCGTGAAGTAGATTGTGGGAAGTGAGACGGCTGGAATCCATACCACGTTGTTAGCAGCACCGATGTCACCGAGGAAGTCACCAGAGTTGGCGGTGATACCAGTAGATGCGAGTCGGGCGATTTCAGTTCCACCAGCGGAGAGGGACAGGGTGTTAGCCGCCTGGCTCCATACACCAGTGTCGGGGTCTTCCTCGAAGGAGAAGGTAGGGAGAGCAGCAGTGCCTCGGAAGCCAGTAGCTCCAACGACACCTGAGTAGAAGGCGGGGGCATTAGCTTTGGTATTAGCATACCCCGCACCTCTGTTATCCATATGGGATGTTGCCATTGAACAGTCATCCTTTCAATTTGTGCCTGCCAGGCACAGTAGACTCTACCCTCTTATCTTTATGTCGGGCTAGGTAGAGCATGCGTGTATGGCAGCCTGGATGCGCATCCCCCGGGGGGTCATGTTACGCACCCTGGTTGCCGTGAATACCGCGCCACTCATTGACGCCGAAGACGAACCGCATACGACCCTTGAACAGCATGTCGCCTGTCTGGAAGTCTTCCTCTGTCCGAGTGTGCAGTTGCCGCCTCCAGAACCACTTCATGTCGTGTGTGTCGCAGATGATGAACCAAGCGTTGGTATCAGTCAGATACGGCCACACGATCACCTCAAGCCGACCCTCCAGCGGATTCACATCGTTATTAGTAGAACCCGGCAGATAGGCTGACTTCAGGACCTGGTAGGCAACGTACTCTAAATCGGGAGGAATCACCAAAGCACGAGGCATAAGCTCAATGCGCTTGCCGACGCCGTCCAATTCAGTCCGCAACTCGATCAGAGATGTCTCCAAAGCAGAGACGGATAGAGCAGCAGCGGTAGAGGTATTAGACAGCACGGCTCCACCGTCCTCTCGGGTGTGAGAGGCGGAGAACAGAGCCAGACCATCACCGACGGTATAGTCCGTAGTGACGAACCCGGAGTTGAGCACCAGGGCAGCCCTGGTTTCAACAGTCGCCCGAGCAGCAATACCGACAGCCCGACCAACCTTTCGCATTGGTCCGTACAGATCGTCTTCGACGGCCTCTTCAGTCACCCGCACGCCCTTAGCATATGTGGCGTGTGTATAGGTAACTCGGTTGCCAGCGAGGAAGTCCTCGTACGTAATGACGTTGCCCTCCGACTTATCAGAAAAGTTCGTTAGACCCTGCATCGTAAAGTCTTCTTCGTACTGTCGATTCGAAGACATGATGTTGAGTATCCTAGAGAATACTGGCGCATAGCGCTGATACCCCTCGAACGTCGCCCCCCGGAGACCGGGGATAAACAGTCGGTTAAACTGAGCAGAAACCATTCCCATTTTCTAATTCACCCTCTCTATAGTGAAATAAACCACCTAAGGATAGAGCAAACCAACCCGCATACGCAGTAAGGTAAACCCTATCCTTAGGAGGTCGCAGAACCATAATGAAACGCCAAAAACTGCCACTTAGTTCGCACATAGACACGAACGTTCGTGTCAAGCAAAGCATCCCGGGGGGAAATGGCCCCCTGTGCAGCAGCGCCAGTAGACGGCACTGCAACATACGTGGCAGTTCCAAGATTGGTACCCGAGGAAGCAGTCGTAACAGTCAGGTTAGCCTGGAACTGCTGCGCCGGGGCCGTACCCACGGTGAACTCAAAGTCCAAGTTGTCACCAATCTGAGGATCGGTGCCAGTGGAGTTCGAGTTGATCTCCAGAATGGTACTCGGAGACCAGCAGAACATCGTCACGTCAGTACCAGCCGAACCGCCGTTAGCAGTGGCCGCCACGTTCTGGCCCACCAACGTACCCACAGCCGGATCGTCGGCAGTGATGTCGATGTTCGCAGAGTCATCAACCAGGAGAACGCCTCGGGCGTTAGTATTCAGGCTAGCAGCCTCGTTGAACACCCCGAAGAAGCTATCGTTACCAGGGAAGACCACCCTCGGTCGAACAACGGTAATTGTCGCCATTTTTCATATTCACCCCTTTACTTGTTGATTCCGCCGAAGACGTACTTAGTTCCTCCGGCCATCCGGGTTCTGCCCGGCCGATTCATAGACTTCTTCTTTTCCTGCTCTAGCTCCCGCTGTAGCGATAACGGGCCTTCAGACTCGTCCTCTTCGAAGAAGGATAGATCCTTCCCGCCCTTGCCATAGCCGTACCTACGAGACTCGGCGATAGCTTCTTGCTCGGCGGCCCCTTCCCCACCCTCAGGGCTCTGACCGCCCGCCACTAAGACTTGATCGCGACGAACTTCATCATGGACACGCTTTAGCTCTTTGCCGCGTACCATAAGAATGGTGTCACCAAAGCGAATTGCAGTATCAGTCTGGCCTGGGAGCGGTTTGTCAGTCGAAGCTACCTCATAGCCAAACTTACTTCGGTATCGCTGCATATCCTCCTTGGTCTCACGACACCAACAGAACTGACCTTCGGGATAGGCCTTAGTAGCCTCACGTGGCACGTCCATCATGGCAGTACCAGACATACGCTTACGCCACTCTTCCCGAAGTGAGGTACTAACTTCCTCATCCGGGTTCAGGGCCACTACCTTGGCGGCCATAGTCGGTGCCTTAGGCACCTCTGTTGTAGATGAAATAGCATCTACAGGCTTGACCTTTTTGGGGCGGCCACGCTTGGGCTTGCCAGTAACAGGATCAATGGGGTTCTTATAGGCCATTTATTGTCTCCTATGTCCTTGTTACACTTATTTACTTCGCGGCAGGTCCAGAAGAACCGGCACCCTCGGCCTCGTACTCCACCTTCTTAAAACTCGGCGAAGAATTGTGACCCTCCAGGTACCCGCCCTTGGCCTCGCCCTTGTATTCAATACCGGGAATCTCGGACTTGGGGGAAAACCCCTTCTCGTAGTAGCCTCCGTGTTCAGCCATGTTAGTCGTCACCTCCACGATTGTACTTTTTATGCAGCATATCAGAGTTATACTCTTGAAACTCACCACGATTGGTGATATATCCCCACTGTCCACCAGAGAACATGGGATCTACAACGCCAGGAACTTCCTTGCGATGTGTCCCCACTACTTCCTCTACCTTACAGTTGGGACCGTCGTCGTTCATCTGCTCGATCATTGCCTGGGGCTTTGGCATTCTATTTCACACCCTTTAAGAAGTTATTGATTCCGCCAACGGAAAAGGGGTTCTTCTTTGTCCCTTCCTTAAGGAAGTTGGCAGGGCCAGGGTTCTCTGGCTTTTTCTTTTCCATCTTCATACCCTTACGGGATTTAGCAGCAGCACCTCTGGGCATTATTAGTCAGCCATCATGTCGCGCTTCGCACCCCGGCGATGCTCGACCCACATGACTTCCATCTCCTTTTGTGATCTAGGTTGCCTAGTTCGGGGGTCATTGCCCTCGAAGAAGACACGCGCCAGGTGGCGCTCTTCTGGGGTTAGTGTGCCCTCATCTAGCTGGTCCCGAACAGACTCTCCAACATGCCCTGGGGAATCTGCCATAAGACCACGCTTATCGGCCGCCACCTTAGTGGACTGGGCTGCGCGGGCCGCACCCAGGTTTTGATTCATCTCCAGGAAGGCGACCTTCTGAAAGGCCTCCTCTAGGGGGATCTGGTAGTTGTAGGCCTGTCTTACTTGCTTAGCCTTATCCTTCAGCGCTTTAAACCCGAAATCCTCATCTGGGTACTTTCCTACCAGGTGATCCTCTAGCAGCATCTCCTGTGTCTGCGTTAGGTAACCAAGTGAGGGGGCCAGATCATTGGCCTTGTAGTCTTCAAAGAGCTGGGTGGCGATGTCAGTTACGGCTTCGCGTAAGAACTCGGCTTGTTCTGGCTTGACCTTACCGGTCCACGCTGGAGCCTCGGGCTCCCGGGGCTGCGCAACGGGGCGCTCGATAACGCGTTCGCTAACCTGGCGGTTATCGGCCATGGCAGCAATTGCGTCTATGAGCTTGGACATGCCTTCCTGCAACGTCTTCTGGCCGGAGGCCAGTTCATTCACAGGCTTGGCCCAATCAGGCTCTGGAGTAGGAGTGGGGTCTTCAATCCCATAAAGTTCTTCTAGAGTCTTGGGGTCATCAACAATTGGTGTAGGTAGCTTCGCGGGAATTACTGACTCGACATTGTCGGGCAGGTTAGGCATTCATTATCTCCTCTATATCGTCCTCTGTAGGAACCCCCAGATACTTGCGAAACTCTTTTGCAGTATGCATCAGCTCCTGAGGACGATCACGCAGTTTTACAACGACCTTTAGCATAAAGCGAATAGCTTGTACTATCTCGATGGTGGTTACCTTCTCAGATAGGAGCATGTTCTGCAGGTCAGTAGCAACAACATCCAGGATCTCTTCTGCATAGGTCTTCCAGGCGGGCTGCTTAATCAGCCAGGCCAGATCATCCATGTTGGCTAACCAACCCTGGTCATCAGGACTAAGGCTACTTCTGACCTGCTCTTCCACGATCCCCTCCTGTTAATTCCTGTTCACTGTTTCCCTGTGCTCCCTGTCCACCGAACTTCTTCTCTTCCTGCCCGGCAGCAGATCCCTGCATACCTCCGCCTCCACCACCCTGTTTGCCTCCACCCCCGCCGCCGGGGCCGGGAAGTGGGCCTGGGGTTCCGGGAGGGGCCATCATGGAGTTGATGATGTTCGCCTGCTGTAGCAAGGCAATCTTCTGCTTCATCTGTCCCAAGTAACGCTGTGGATTCGGGAGTCCGGTAGCTTCCATCCAGTCCTCAAGTATGTTGCCCCACTCAAAGAGCAGCATAGTCGGATCGAAGGAGCGCAGGACAGCCAACACGGCAGCCCACTTCTCGCGCTCGGCCATTTTCCCGATCATCTCGGTCGGAGCGATGGCCAACTTGAGAGAGTACTCAGCGGTCTGTATTTGGCTAGGGAAGATCTCTAGGTACTTTAGGCCCTCAGGACCAACAATGTCAACTGTGATAGGCGCGTCCATGAACTGCTTGATTCTGGAGATGATCATCTCCACGGCCTTCTCGACACGCTTTTCAAACAACAACCGGGACATCTTTAGTCGGGCGTCTGCAGCTTGCTGCAGCGCAAGGATACCACCGGCGGTGCGGTGCATAGCCGATCCGGCTGATTTTCGGACACCAGCAAACTCTGAGCCTACTCCAGTCGTCTCCTGCCAAAGTTGATCGTTCCACTGCTGCACGGCAATAAGTTTATCAAAGATTGGTGCCATGGGAAGCGGCAGTACGTCAGATGTTGGATCGTCGCAGTCAATCCGGCCAGAGGGGCGTGACTTCAACTGGGCGTCAGGGATTCCGGCAGACCGACGGACGAGGAGCATCTGGTTCAACATGTAGTTGGCGTTATCAGTACTCATGTTGTACCGAGTATTGATCTCGCGCTGTAACTGTTCGCACCACTCCATTAGTCCGATGCCTAGGAAGTCGTTGGGGACTGGGATGTAGTTAGCGGCTACGTATGGTTTCTCGCCGTCGATGTAAGGATTACGTATTGCCCGAACCACGCGCTGAGCGCGGGGACCGATTGCAGTGACAAGACAGTTTTCATCTTTCCCGTCGCCGTTGATGTCGAACCGGCCCCAATAGTCATAGAGTATAACTCGCTTGAGTTGATCGACGCGTTCACGAGTGGTGTCTCCTTGAGCACCATAAAAAGAATAGGCAGCTCGATCTCGCTCGTCTTTGCTATATGTGTCATCTGTTAACTCCTTGGCTCCAACGGCCCACGCGGTCAAATCTTCCTTAGTCACTCCTGCATACTTGCCCGCCTCTAGGCGGGAGACGACTTCGTCGATGGGGAGTTCATAACGCTCAATAACGAAGTCCATCCGGGGGATGGAAGATGACGTGTAGTCAAAGAGGAAGTCAAAGATATCAACGTTAACCAATCGGGGCATATCCTCGATTGTGGCAGTGACGAAACCAGAGGATGTGGTTTGCAGCGACTGGCTCGGAGGGACGAAGAGCATTGGGTTGATAACGGGCTTCTCACCTTCGCGGAAGGACCAAATAGCCTTGGTCAGGCCGGTGCCATAGATCAGAGAATCCTTCCACCAGTTGTACAGGATACCGAAGAAGCCCATGGCATGGTTGTAGTAATCAAGGAGCATGCCCATGTTCTGGGCAGCGGGGGCGAACTCGGGCTTACGTCCACGAACCTCGACTGAGGGGTTGTCTCCGATTGTCTTTGGGAGGACGGTTTCAACAAGAGCACCTGACTTCGGTATCCAGATCTGACTCCGGAGCTGAGACTGAATTGGATCTCTGCCGAAGAGATTCATGTTACCACGGTATTGCGCATACCGTCGGACGAAGTCCCGACGCCGGGGCTCCATACGATTGAACGACCAGGTGAACGCGTTACCCACATGGTTCGTGGCACGTGAGAGCGTCGCCTGGCCAGTCTTGTCGCCGACTACAACGCCAGTTGCCATTACTTCTTTTCTCTCTTAGCCTTTTTGGCTGCAGCCATCTTATCGCCCTTCTTGTTGGCTGTGGCGTAGAAGACACTCTTGCCCTTCTTAGCGCCGTATTGTTTCACCATGTTGGACATTACTTCCCCACCATGACCACCAAAGTATTTCTCAACTGGCATGGGTCGCTCCACTTTCCTTAATAATCGTGAAGTATTCTGCTCTGAGCTTGTCCAGGACTCTCTGCCCGTCGGGCGTTCTTACCATAATGTGACCACCCATAACTGCATGGAGTAGTATATCAATACTATCTAAAAGTTCCTTCATGGGATCTCCTCAGTACCCAGTGACCTCGTCAAGGGGTCGGTAGTGGGGTCCTTGACGGACATCGTACTTGTCACTGTAAGGTGTAGGGAAGTACCCGAATTTTTCGACGTCTGCGAGGGCGTCGAGGACGTCGTCATGCTTAGCTCTAGGAAAACGCCGGTATTCTTCCCAGAACTCTGCATTTCCTGCAGCACCTTTAACCATGTGGAAAGTTCCGGACTGAAACATTGGCGCCAGAGCTCGGATTCGGACGTCTTTAGAAATCTTAGTATCTCGCTTATAGTAGTTGAACGGAAGGTAAAGACCTCTTGCTCGACAACGTTCCCGGAAGATTGTTTGAAATGACTCAAACCCAGAAACGGCTTCGAATCCGACTTGAACTGGTCTCCAAGTTCTGTAGACATCAACGATCTCCTCAAAGAGCTTGTCAGGGTTCCAATGTCCGTACCGGACATCGAGAAGGACACGCATCAGGTCGTATTTACCTTCTTCATCCATTGGAGCTGCATAGCCGATGGTTACAATAGCAGAGTAGTCATGTTGGTCGCCTTCCCCGATGGCAGGATCGACACAGGTAAACTTGACCATACCGTCCAGCAGGTCCAGGGCTTCTCTCGGCGTGAGCACATTGTCCTTAATCCATGACTCCTTGAATACCGCCGTTGCCTCATCGATCGGGTCGTTCATGTACTGACATGAGAACGAGTAGGCGGAGTGCATAGCCTTTAGGGGAATAATTGTCTCCTCATTCAGAATCTCTGGAGAGAAGTAGGTAAAACCTTTCTCGGCATCCCCCCAACGCCAGGGGTAAACCATAACGTCAAAGTGCTTGCCGGAGTAGATACCGGGTTGCTTGATGCTAAGGCCTTCGATCTCCTCGATAATCCAGCCATAGGCGTCCTTGTCATCCCAGCGGGTCCCAATGATGATAAAACTCGCGCCGGGGTCCAGGATGGACGTCATGAGCTGGATGTGCTTTATGACTTTCTCAATCTGCTCCCGCGACGTGATGTTCTTTTCTGAGTGGTAGTCGTCTCCGATGACGATGTCGTAGTGCATTCCGACTTTGACGATGTCAACACCACCAACAGAAATAGAAGGAGATCTTTGAGCGAAGTCCGTTCGGCTTCCGATAATGATCGAATCTTCGTTCCAAGGTAATCCGCGATTGGCCTTAGCGAAACTAATCGCTTCACTAGAAATTGGCTCATTTAACTCTCCATGAGCTAAGCGAAGGCGCTGATTCGTAGTAATCAGTCCCTTGATAGCTCGGAGGGTGTCCACACTCTTCGCATAGGTTTCGGAATCTAATAAAATCCTCGTATTGGGGCTGCGGAGTAGACACCATAAGGGATAAGCGACAGAAGCGACAGAGGTCTTCAAGGTGCCACGAGGGAGGAGTATGAGCTTCCAATTGTTCTTTAATCTTCCGGCGTACTTTCCGGTGTTGGTGATGAAGTCGCAGAGATCGGCATGGGGTTTCGGATTAAGCTTGTCAACCCGCCCCGCCTCCCGAAATGTACGACCAAGGTCCAGTGTGTATTTTGAAAAGTGATACAGATTGGTAACGTCCTCATAAGCCCAGGCGGCTCTGAGGACTTCATCACTAGGTAACTCCGGCTTCAATAGCAATGGTGTCTCGCTCAAGCCGCATCTCCTGTGACTGCCTCAACTGTTCCCACATTGCTCGCTTTTCATCGAGGTTGATATTTATGTTCCTTGTTTCAATTCTGTCTGTGGCTTCTCCAGCAGCAAGGGCGGACTTATCGTAGAGCGTAGCGAGGGCTTTAACCAATTGCCCATGGGCCGCAGCGGTGGAGGGCGAAGCTGGCATGCTGAGTAGAGACTCAAGATATTTTCTTTGCAGTACAAGCCCATTGACTACCAGTTCCTGTTTCTGTACTGATCTGACAAAGGTAAGAATCTTCTGACTTTCATCTTTGCGCAGGATAGCAGTTACTTCGGATTGGGGGATATCGAGGGCCTCGCAGATGCGGGCGAGAGGCAGGCCAGCGGCGCGGAGGACGACAGCCACTTTTTGTTTATCCTCGCCATCTAGGGCGGTGGCGAACTCCTGCGCGACCTCCTCTTTGTTGGCATAGGCCGCTATAATCTCGTTTCGCTTCCGCTTTTTAGTCAGAATGCTCTCTGGCAATTCCACATACCTCATCGGAGCCACCAAGGGCTAGGCAGTACTCCTTGATCGTTAGGACAATACTGCGGTAATCAGGCCTTGTCAGAATCACGCACGTCTCCGGAACCTGGTTTAGGGAGCAGGGGATCAAACGTGGCTCTGCAGACAGGACAGGTGGTAGTGACGGTAAGTTCACCCCCGGCGTGGCGCAGCTCGATAACAGCATTAGGATCAGACTGAACCAAAGCGCGCCAAAGATGCGCCTGCAATGTACGCTCATCAAATAACCTCAGAATCTCGTTTTTAGCTTTCTCGGAGAGGATGTGCTGCGCTAGCAGCTCCTTGACCACGTAGAAAAGAACTCTGGCAAGGATTACCTCTACGAAGAACATTTAGACAGACTTCGATCCCGCCCAGAGCTTAAGCTGGGGGAGCAGGACACCGATAATGCCGGTGACGATGGGGGCAATAACAGCAAACTTCGGATAGGCCACGACTAGAGCAGACAGAGCCTCAGGCTGCAGCAGATAGGACAGAACTCCAACTACAGCGGAGACAGCAGCACCAACCAGTAAGTTTCGCATTTATGCATCTCTCCTTGTTAGAAATTGACACGGACCTTCTGGGTATTTCGCCTCAGCATCTTTGAGAGAATAGGATTCGGAAACTACGAACTTGCCGTCAATAACCCGACCAAAAACAACCTGTACGGCCTTCGTATCACGTACCTCGATGCCCACAAACCTATCATTGAGAATCCCAACTCTCCACCAATACCCCGGGGACAGGTCCACAGAATTTATTGATAGGACATAGATAAGCGCTTGATTGGGTACATCGGAGGGACAGGCAGCCACATCGACATTCTCGGCGACAGCTTCCAAAGCCTTCTCAGAAGCAAACGGGAAAGGAGTGGGTCCCACAGGCGCAGCTCCGGTTAGGATCATGGAAGCCGCGATAAGAAAGAGCGTCAAGAACCATGCTACTGCTTTACAGGCAACGGGCTTTTTAAAGGTCATTCAAATTCCCTCCGTCGAATGGTTTCATAACTGGTGATGTCCCGACCACGGGGTGGGGTTATGGCAGATTGGCGGAACTTAGGTAGAACGTTGCGCATAAACGATCTAAGTAACTCTGGCATTTCCATGGGAAGTTCTAGTTGCTCTACCCCGGCTACTGGGGGAACGTAGCCTTCCTCCCACGGCATGATATCGGAGGGATTTCGATATTCTTGTGTCTGTTTGGGAACCGCCATAGGGCGGGAACGGTACCGCATTCCGGGTAGTGAAGGTTGAACTGGACCATGAACTTCTGAGGGGCGAGGGGTGGGGACAGAAATCTCAGGCTCTGGGGCCATTCCCCTACGGCCGGTGGGGGTTACGTCAATCCCGAGTAATTTCTTAGCCTTCTTGACGGCTAGCTCAATGTACTTCTGGCTAGTCTTGGGGCGGGGGTACATATCGGGGGAGATCCAATGCCGAACCGCCTCAAGTTCCTTTTCCTTTAATCCTTTGGCTAGGGTAGTAGTAGGATCTTCGCCTGGGGCGGCATAGACTCGTGAACCTTCCCCAACCTCCCTACCCAGGGCTCCTGGGGAAATTACGGGCATTCTCTCACTTGCTGGGATATCCAACTCTGTCTCAGGGTTTAACTTTCCACGCCGATAAGCACCACGGGTAAAGGTACCAGGCTCTAAGGGAGTTTCTCCAAGACTAAGTTTGCTTCCCTGGTCAGTGACATATTTGCGCAAGACCTGCATGGCATTTTTAAGTTGCTCTTCTGGGGCCGCACCACGCCAACCGGGAATGGCCATAGCTTCCTGCATGAGGTCAGCTTGAGACACGACATCCCCTGGGGGGCGGGGGGGTAGATTTTTGCGGACTAGATCTAGATAGGCGGCTACCTGAGGGTCTTCAGAGAGCCCACCAGCCATTCTGTGTGCTCCAGCACGGGCAGCGGCCTCGTCAACGCTCTGACCAAGAGCCCTGGCGATACTGGGGATATCCACTAGGGTCTTCTTGACCTTAGGAAGCCTGGGGAGCTTCGGTAATTTAGCCACTTATCTATCACCACTCCTTACAACCACAGTGTACCATGAAAAAGAGGGTTTGTCAAGTGAAATCAAGGGAAAAAGCCCATGCTATTGTTGTTTTCTTCTGGGGTAGGGTATATACCCCTATAGTACTTATTAAGTACTTATTATTAATTATTATTAGTATTATTAGAAGGCTCTTCTTTAAGAAGAGCCTTTTATTAGATAGTAATAGAGTAAAAAGGAGGCCGGTTAGGTGTACTGCCCGATTATGCTACACCCCTTACATGTTGCTAAGCGCTCAGATCTCGGGTATCTCACCCATTGAGGTGGGTCCTCCGCACCCCCAACGGCCGTTTAGTACTCAACGGGTGACGGGTAGAGGAGGATAACCCGTCAAGTGTTTAGCCCTAGTCATATGATTGGTACTAGCCACGTGTATGGTGTAGTCTTTTCGGACATATACCATAGTGGGATAAGTACCATACCCATACACGGACTGACTGATATTCGGACACATACTGTTGTGGGGAAGGTAGACTATCCCCACTCGGTGTCGGTGGTGGAGCGTAACGCTCCAATATTGTTCAACTTGAACGAACTTGAACGAAGGGGGACAATATGAAAATGATGGACACACCCTGGGGACCAGCACCAGCCATCACAATCGACGAGGTAGTTCGGGAGTCCGATGGGAAGCTAGTAGTAAGATGGACTCGGGTAGACGACACGGCAATCCTCCTCGAGCTGGAGGCCTAACGTCCCACACAGAGTTTGCGCCAGCCCTAGCTAGTCTCCTGATGTGGTGGGATGCAGCAAAGCGAAAGAACTAAGTAGAGCCTCCGGGGAGATTACCTCAAACCGGAGGCACCAATGTTCTCAAGTCCCGTAACCCGCCGCGTGCCAGCCTATAAGGGAGGCAAGGCGTGGCACACAATAGAAAGCCCGAACGCCCAAGCGGTATGGGCACCAAAGCGACCTTGGGTATTCCACAGGTACAAGACGCCAAAATCAAGGGGGAAGCAGAGACACACGCTTTCCTTCGTGGTTTCGCAAGACAATGGCGTACAGCCTTGGATAGCCTAGGAGCCGCCGTCACAACCGACCATCTCGCTTGCATCGGTAAGTTGTTTCTCTTGTGTGCCAGACCGAGGGGCACAATGGGGAAGCAATGGGGCTTGTCAAGCCCCGTGGGGGAAGGGACTAACGTCTTTCTCTCTGCTACCGAAGCAAGCAAGGTGCTGGGTATCGAGCGAAGTAGGGGCGTGCTACAGGGTATGATTCGCCTTTGCGCCTCAATCCATTCCTATTACCAGGGGATGGGTAAGGTGCTACGCGAGGAAATCCTGCTAGAGGAACTGAGTAGCTTGAGGCAGGGTTCTTCCGGCTACGGGGGATGGACTCACAGCAGCCTGCAAAAGGCTGCCAAGGCTGACCCCCGCCTCTCCCCCTTCTTCAAGGGGAAGACCAAAGACTCTACTGCGCTCGGTTCTCTCGCCTACAACAAGCTATCACGTATCATGGGCTTGCTTATGCTTTCCCCTAATGACCTTACGTTGCGTCTCAAGGCCAATAAGGGTGGGCTACAGCAGGCCGACGCGGGTTTCCTCTTGATAACCCCGGCACAAGTTGAGTCCATACGGGATAGGGTCAATGAGGCATTAGCCCGCGTAGGACAATCACAATTCCAGGTAGACGCGGCAGTCCTCAATGCGTGCGCCCTCGACGTTGCGACAAGGGCACGGGCAAAAGCCGAAAAGAAAGAGAAAGGCGTGCCTGAAGTCTCGCCATCCCATAAGGCGCTCGACGAAGTCGCCCTAACCGACCTTGCGGACGATATTCAAGCGATTCTTGCCGCCTCTAAAGGTGTAGAACCCGAAGAGGAAAGGGCAGGGGCCGAGGAAACCTACATCAGGGAAGCAGAGGAAATCGAAGCAACGGTCTAAATGGGGGCCGTGGCTGGTTACGGGGCAAAATTGCTCTAGTTGTTGTCCGATATTCGGACAATAATTAGGGCCTTTTTGCGTTTAGTGGCCAAACATTCGTTTAGTGCCTGATTTTCGGGCACCCACGTTATTGTGCCTATTTAAAAGGCAAATGTAAATGTTGAATTTCAACAATTCAACATGGTGTAGCAAGTACATGGAGGGACAGTTATGGCGAGTAAGCCCGCCTGGTACAAAACAGTAAAAGGGCTATCATTTAAGGGCCCCATTCCGCTAAAGCGCCCACCGCTATGTTCAATCTGTAAAGACCCCCGAGAGAATGTCAATAGCCAAACCTGTGGGGGTGTTGCGTGCCTCATTAAATTGTCTGAAGATCATGTTCAGAAACTCCAAATGTCCCTTGACCGTGGAGACATTGATTATTCAACCTTTAGACTGTACTCAGACAGTATAACACGGGCAACGTTTACCTTAGGTAAAGTAGGAGGGATAAAATGGTAAAGCGTTGGAAAGAGCTTATTGGGACTATTACCTTGTGGATAGGTATTGCCGTGACTGTCCTCGTTGTTGGAATAGTTTTCCTTTTCTATGTACCACTAATCACAATGACAGAAAGTGAATGCCTCAAGCTAGGCTATAAGGATGGTAGGACAACAATTTACGGTAGAAGATATTGTGTTTCACGAGTACAGCAAACTGACCTCGTGGTACCCTTGGAAAAGGCTAGGGAGTATCCCTTGTCCCCTTTCGTCGAAAAGGAGTAAAAGATGAGGAAAGAAATAGAGAAAGAAACAAAAGAACTACAAGAGGACCCAGCTTTTGAACATGCTTTGCTGAATCTCATGCTTGATGCTCTAGAACTGAGTGGCTACCCACTACCTGATCCATATGGACCTGATCCACCAGATATGAATAAGGGCCTTATAGCCTATGCTTGGGGCCGAAGGTTGGGGGTTGGAATGCCTGGATTTAGTATAGAGCAGTATGCTTTTCCACGTTACTGGAGTGAGGGTACTTAGGAGGATAGACAACTATGGCTATTTGGGATGATGGGTCTAAACCACCAATCAGGCCAAAGCCGCAAATCATCCAGAAAGCCAGGAAGCGACGATTCTGGAGAAATCCCCAGCCATCCGCCCAAGAGGCGGGCGCACACTTAAAGCATCGCAAATGTCCTAGATGTGGCTTTTCAACGCTGCACAGGTCTACTGCCCCAACGGCTTACCTTGAGCTAGTTACCACCGGATCCGTTGTACACTTACCAAACATGTTCACTTTTCGAACTTGGGTTAAGGAGGATGATGCAGATAACATATGGAAATTAACTGGACACGAATTCCACTTGCCTCTAACACGCTGGGTTAGTGATAACCAGGAAACAATGATGGCGGAGCAGTGGGAGAATCCAATACTCCAATCACTGCACTGGCATTTGGGTCCACCGACTTAGCGTCTCACCCTTATAACTCTACACCCCGTTGTCTACCAAGGTGAAATTACTGCCATGAGAATCACATGAGATCTTTGCAATGGAAAAGTATTTGGTTGAGGGCTTTATGCCCAGCAGGTCATGTATCTAGCACTATACGGGTACTAAGGACTCACAACGTTGAAATTGCTACATGTGTACAGTGTGGTGAGGAAGTAAAGAAATATCGTACGCCCGGCGGTGTACACATCTTACTACCTAACTCAATCGTGCCACGTTAATAACAATGGGGAGGAAAATGCTCGTCGAATCTACATCCGACTCTGTATCTTCACATGACAAGAAGAGCTTTGTGGTGCGAAGTTCGTGGTTTGTGAGTAGTCCTGATAGTTCTCGGGATACTGTTCGCTGTCCCGTATATATTGGTGGATTCGTGCCTACTGTCGAGATTCATGCCAATGGATTCTGTACTCTGGATGTCACCATCACAGACTTAGCTGCTATTCTCGAATTTATCACGAGGGAGAAGAACCTGGCCAAGCGCCTTTCGGACAAGGATGGGCTGAATTCTCCAACGCCGATGGTAGTGATGACAAACTTGGAGAATATGGTTGAAACATTCGGAGTGCTAGGTAGCGACTAAATGAAATATCTCAACTCTTCAGATGTCATAGCTCAAGAAAAAATCCTGGAAGATATTGCACTCAGCGGGGTGTTGGGTGCAGACCCCGAAGGTTTTCTAGTAGACCCTACATCGCGTCACATTACTTGTCCAGAAATTCTAGGGGTACTGCCAGCGAGCGTTTGTACCCGGCCCGACCCGCAGGTGGAGAGGGTGGGGGACACGAGAGAACAGCCCTTGGTAGCAGATGGAGCACAACTTGAGTTACACCCGGACGCCGGAACGTGTCGCCAGTATTTTATAGGTCGCGTAAGGCGCGCTTTACTTTACGCCAAGTTATTGGCGAACGCGTATAATCTCAAATTTCTAGTGACCCCGGCAATTAATGTACCACGTGAGAACATGAAACAATTCCTACCAGGGGCTTTAGAATGTGGATGCAAGCCCGACTGGGAAGCGTATACTATGAAGAACACCCTTGAAAACGCGCCAGCGTTTGACACCCACTTTAAGCGTTATGGGGGTGGACATATTCATATGTCGCTAGGCACTATAGAGCGAATTTTCTCAGAATGTGCACCAGAAATTGAGTCATACTATCCGTTGCTTGCTATTCTTCTAGATGCGACGGCTGGGCTGTACAATGTCATTACAAGCCCTGTTCCGAAGTTGGCTGCCGAGCGTAGAAAGTTATTCGGTAAGGCTGGCACCTTCCGTAAGCAGCCGTGGGGTATAGAGTACAGAACATTGGATAATTCTTGGCTGTTACATCCGAAGTTGTTTTACGCAACGACAAGCGTTATTCGATTTCTGTCCAGGGTAATTCAACGTTCACCACGGGTATGTCTTGAGGTAGTGAAAGAACATGCGCCCGCCTTGCGGGAGATTATCAACACATGTGATCAATCGGCGGCACGAGCGTTGTGGCCAAAAATCACGGGAACATTGGAGGATGGACTAAAAGAATCTTTGAAAACACGTCGGTACTACAACCCGCCTCCCATGGAAGACAGACCCTCAGCATATATTACTGTCTTCGATAAGTTTATCAAGCCAGAGATGACCCCGGAACAAGAAGAACCTAACTGGGAAAAATGGTGCATTACAGATGAAGATATGATAGTAAAATGGACTCCTCTTCCTCCCCTCAGCTCAGGTCTGCAGCCTCCATTACCAAACGCCGAAACTAAAATCTATCTGTCAGTACAGAAAGACATTAAGAACCTGCTTAGTACTTTGCCAGAGTATAAACTGTCTCCAGATCATGGTTCTCATTTCTGTCATGGGGGGATGGATGAATATTCTAGCCACTTCGTTTCATAACCAATAGGACAACTCCATGGCTAAAAGCAGTGAATTGTTATTTGGTACGGAGTGTGAGTTTCTATTCTTACGTAATGGATCTGCGATCTGGAGGCTTGCGGCTCCAATTATCGGTGACTGCGACCTCATCGGTGTAGATGGACATCGTGAGACACTGGAGATAAGAACCGCACCAACCTCATCAGCCGTGACACAATTTGCTAAACTTGCATCTTCCATGAGGAAATTTTCTAACTTGTTACGGTACACGGGCCTTGTTAGTTCTACCAGTACTAATACCATTAGTAGCGGGTTGGAACCTGTGTGTGTGAGGGGTGGTGCGTTCTGTCGGACGCCCCTCGGCATTCATCTTCACTACAGTGGATTCTCACCTCATATGAAGTATGTACATAGCACTTTGTGTTTACTGCACGAAGTATTGATTAAGCAGTACCTTGATCTGGTAGGGCCACTAGAAGAACTGAAAAGGAGAAAAGATTCTGGTTATGGCACTTCTGAATTTGCAGCCTATCGGATTAAACTTGGGGGATGGTGGGAATGGCGAGAACCTTTTTCATGTCTGACTCCCCCGCATATGGCTGTTCTCTTGGCGGGGGCCGAACTTATAGGCAGGGTAGTAGTCACGTCCAACAGCTTAGATTCTCTCAAGGCACTGCAGGCTGAGCTAACTTCACTCACCTTACCTCTGAGTCTGCTGAAACTCTACACACTCCTCCCGGCGGAAGATAGGAGATTAATACTATGGGACCTGGAGGAAATCGTGACGCTGGCAAGGAAGCTACTGAAGCTTGGCAGGATCACCTGGTCAAAGGATTTGTTACCCTTGTGGGTAAACCAACGACAACAGTGACTATAGTGTAGATGGGGTACAATTACACAAAATGACACCAAAACAGCGGCAGTTACAAATAGACCTGCTATCTCGCATGATTGATCTTCTAGATCTGGCGCGGGGAGTTATTGTAAACGAGTGGGAACCAAAGTTTGGCCGTTGCGGACATGTTCATACGCCGTTGGAACTAATAGGGGGTGCCCGCATCTGTCTAACGGATGGGTTACAGGTTCTGGATGGGGCTTCACTGGAAGAGGTTGTTGCTGCTGGTGCTAGCAATATTGTTACGCTGACATCACAACCACCACCATCACCATCACCACCACGCACGCGGACGGGCGGCGGAGTACGCGGTGGTAATAGAGGACAAATAGTTTCAAGTATGACCACCACCGCCGCCGCGATAGAGTTTGCTGCCGGATCTGTACCACTAGTAGATAGACCCCCATGGGAAATAACTGTAGCGGAAGAACCGGATACCAACGGAGAAGAAGAAGAAGAGGAGAGACGTTAAGAGATATGTCTGTAATAAAACTTACCACAGGTTGTAAGCTGTGTGGACTCTCAACACCTCCTGGATGGCCACTGTGTCATGTACATAAGGCCAAGTTCTTTGAATGTAATAATGAAGGGTGTGATACCCTATTGCAAGGCGGTCTTATAGAAAGATATAAGGATAGTGGGAATAGAACAGATTTGCCATCAAACAGACAAGGTCCTACTGTGTTTTGCTCCGATTGCTTTTCAAAGTCTAAAGGCATGTGTGGATACTGCCGCCGATTATTGCCAATTGGTGCCGATATTCACATGTACCGTGCGCCGGATCGTGGTTCGTTTGCACAAATATTATGTACGTCTTGTGCCATTCAGAAAATGCCACTGAGGTTCACAGATGAGTTAATTATAGACGGATCGGAATGGCCTGGAACAAACGCACTCGGTATAATCTCGTCGTCAAAAACGTGGACACTGCAAATGTTTGAACCTATATTGCGTAGTGGAAGTAGTGGGACCAGCCTCAGCATGCTACTTTCTGGTAGTGGTATGAATCCACGTACCTGGGATAGTTTGACTGTCTCTTTTTCTGCCCCCATGAGTCAGATTATGCCAAAGATGGGAACTAGCATGGAGCCGATTGAGATAGTCATCTATAACTGGCCAGGTCGGGCCAACTCTATATTTAGGGATTGGATTTGGGGTGGGATGAACCTATCTAATTATACCGACGCTGATGGTTTGTTAGGACAATTGTGCAACCGGCCCCACGAGCCCGCATATACTACTTTTCTAGGTATGACTCTAGCTTTGGTAGTAGATCAAGTTTCTTTCTATAACCTTCCCTTCAATCCACTAATGATACCAACTGCATATCTGCCCGGTTCCGAGTCCGCCAGCCGCTTCGCGGAGTGGCTGGAAGATAATATTTATCCACACATTGTCCGAGAAACTCCCACTAAAAACGAGGTGAGACATGTACGGAATATGGAAAAAAATTCCACCAAGGTAGGACCTGTCTGGAAACCGCCCGTAGTTCCTCTAAGGCCTCATTGGACACTCTGGCTCAACGAATATAATCTCTATAACCTTCTGAACATAGAACAACAACAACAATTCTAACACGAATAATAATAATAATAATAATAACAACAAAGGAGGCCTTGGACAACTATGTGTGGCATTGGCGGATGGATTGCTTATGGCGATAAGCGTCCACACCAGGCGATGTTAGAGATACTAATGAAAGAGCTGGAAGAGCGTGGGAAAAGTGCCTCTGGTGTTGCGTGGGTTAATAAATGGGGCGACAATACATGTATCATAAAGGGACCCGTCCCGGGTTCGGCTCTTGTGAGAAGCAAAATTGTACAGACACACCTCCCTCAGATCTCAAAGGCTACTATTTGTATCGTACATACACGCATGCCTACAAAGGGTGCAGTTTCTTCTAACAAGAATAACCATCCGGTCTTTCGCACTGGCGGGAAATATGCTGTAGTTCACAATGGGTCGATTAGCAATGATGACGCAATATTCGAAACTATCGAGGGTGATGAGTCACGGCAAGGTGAGGTAGATACGGAGGCTCTTGTATATTTACTAAACAAGGGTGAAACACCAGAAGGGTCTAGAAAAAAACTGGAGATGGCCCTAGGTAGCTATGCAATTGCGGCGCTACCCATGAAAGCTGTTGACCATGTGTTGCTTCTTCGCTATACGTCGCCAATAGCAATAATGTTGGATGACAAAAATGAACTTTTCTTGTTTGCATCTACCGAGAGCGCACTTAGAGCAGCGATCCTACAAATGCACCCCTCCAGCTTAGGAGAAAGGTTAGGATTCGAGGGGGTTTCCTCCTCCCCTCCGACGGCTGGATTTCGTGATGACCACTATATCATCCTTGGGTCAGAGGGGATAGTAGCTTCTGGCACACATAAGCCCGACTTTATTTTAGCCCCAAAACAGACCACAAGGAAGACGCTATTCGTACCCCCAATATCACAAGGATGGGGAGGTTATCAACCTCATCATACAAATACCAATGTTAATAGGACTGATGTATCGCCCGCATCCGCTGTCGAAGTCGCTAAGGGGACAAAGGTGATAGCACGTTCGGTTGGTGATCTGCTTCCACCGCCGGAAAACAGGGTTCTACCAGAGATGCTTACAATTCCAGCGAGGATAACAATGGGTATACGTTTTACAACACAGAGAATACGGTGTGGAGCCTGTTGGAGCTGGATTGCAATGAATGAATTACGGGCTAGGCAGAACAGATGCCCAGAGTGTATGGTAAAGTTAAATGACGAATCCCAAACAACAATTACTCCGACACACGACAACACAGAAGCTATCATCGTTGCCACAGGTCCATAACGATGAGATTTACATAGTTATACGAACACCATATGGTGAACATGACGTTAGGCTAGAATTGTTTAACCCGATAGGATATACGTCCATGATACGTAATTACCAAGCAAATCCGGAGAGGCTATTGCGAGATGCGGAGGAAGGGCTCATTGTACGGTGGTGGGTAGGGCTATCCATATGGGACGCAAAGAATGGAAAACAAAGCGATAAACTACGAGACATTAGGGTCTGTCTTGAAAGTGTCGGGAAGTGGATGGATGAACTTCCCGTGTCCGTTCTGCTTAGATAATAAACCCGAGAACTTTTGGGTAAGTCCCGACTACGAGAGAGGATTTTGTCACAAGTGTAGTGCAAATATACTCATTACACACGAAGAGGGGACATATTCGAGGGAAACAGACGACATGCTGCTGAAAAAATTGGTCCAGAGCCTAGAAATTTCTGCCGCAACAATAATAGGAGAAAAGGAAGAGGAAAAACTAGATATGAGTGTCAAGCATATCACCAAACTAAAGTATATCTCTCCAGACATGGAGAAACTATTAGAAAAGTTTGATTCCTTTACTATGGTAGATATCAGAGGTGTAGTTCAGGATGAAGTGCGCCAGTATTGCCGCACACACCATGTAACTCCAGCAGATCTGGCACAAGCACACGTAAGAGTTCTACTAGCCAAGTCCTTCGAGCTGAAGAAAGCGGCTCTTACTGACGAGGCTAATATTTCATGGTGGAGCCATTTGATACAGCCAACAATATATCTATTCTTCCCGATCTTTCGCAGCAATACGATAATCGCTGGTTGGCTACGCACACTGAATATAGGAAATAAAAGAAGTGTAGGAGAGACCACTAATAATAGTAGCAAACAACCAACATGGGTGGCGTGGGGTTTCTCTCTCAACGGAAGTATTCTGTATACTACGGCCCTACCTTCAGTTTTACCTAGTCCGCTAGGTGGGATGCCTTTGGTTATTGTAGAATCCCCAGTAGATGCAATTAGAGTAAATAAACTGGGGTGGAAAGCTGTGGCCCTGGGCGGGCATAACCTACCTAAGAAGATGCGTAAAGAGCTGGCTACTCTACCATTCAGGAACTTCATAGTCCTGTTAGACTCCGATGTGGAAAATAGAGCAGTAGAATTACAATACGAGTTACAGTTCATTGCCGAGTCAAAGAGAGGAAATGCGGTCATTGCCAGTATACCCAACAGTATCATTCCTGTCGCAGTTGGAAAGAAAGTACTTGACCCATGTGATCTAACTGAGATGGAGTTAAGAGGGATACTCATGCGGACACTGCCCTATTTTCGGGCACCTACTGAAGTGTCTAACAACGAACTGACCGAAAATCAGTCATTTGCCTCTGAGAGTGACGAGGAGGCCGATGAGGGCATTGTCGAGGAAGACACGGCGGAGGATACCCTAGACTATACCACGATCGATTCTAGCGTGGTCTGAGCGTGTCTGGAGGCCTATTCTGTGTATAGGTACTGAGGTATGACATGGGTAGGTCCTGGGGGGGTATGACATATGGAAAAGATAAGGGCTTTTAGGAGGGTTAGAGAACTAGAAGCCGCCCTTAGGCGGCTTTTAGAGATTGTAGTATTAATTAATAACCCCCCTACGGGGGGTTCTAATAGTAATAGTATTAGTATTAGTACTATAGTACTTAGTACTAATAAACTACTGGTACCAGATGGGGGGTATGTGTTCACCTGCTGCCGGTGTGGGCAGCCATACCAGAATCGTGACCTATCGGTAAAGGAAAAGGAGGTTTTGTGTGATGTCTGCTTCTACACAACGTAACAAGAATCCTAAAGTGCCCGACGAAATGACATGGTTTGCGTTGTGTTCTGCCTGGTGGTTTCAGAGGGGGAGAAGTGGATTAACACTACCGTTTGCATGTGCAGGCTCTGGGACACAGCCAACCACTTTCGTTCGAGCATTACTGGACACGAATACCAGACGTAAGTTGGGTTTTTGTATTAATTACTGCCACCTTTTAAAGTTCCCGATCCTGGCCAGGGAGAAGTTACAGTCAGACGTGGCTAAGATTATAAACCCCCTAATTTCAAGCCGATCAGCGCTAGATGAATTCAGTAAGGCTACTAGTATAGATATTGGAGAACACGGAGAGATTCTAAAGTGGGTCATAGACAATGTTCATGTCGTATCGGCTTGGATAAAAACTGGCAAGATAGCGAGGGGAGGGAGTTCTTGTTCGTGTTCAGAGTGTGCTTCTTTATACAAGCAAGAAGTAATAGGGTTTAGGAAGCTTGCGTACAAGCTAGAATTATTTACTTCTACTTCCATGAAAGACTGGGTAAATCATCTTATCGTGACATATGTGAGAAACAAGATTATGGAGGGAAAAGTGTCAGCCTACGGGGGAGGCACAGACGGACAGTTTACTGAAAGTGACATTCGCTTCATCCGACAAGTGTTAGGACCTACGTACCCCCCCGACATTATCGGTTTAACTTCAGAAGGAAATATTGATTATGGAGTTGAGGGTACAGGTACATGCTAGCTATAGTGGGTAAAGGGCTTTCGGCTAGGCGTCTACAAAGTGAGCTAGATTGTTTACGCTTCTATAGAAACCGTGAGTTTCTAAACGGACGTTGGAGGAGTATACGGCGCAACATGCGCCCAGACTATCTACTACATTGGGGAGAAACATCGAACCTTATGGCTGTGAGGGAGCCGGTTCTTAATCGAGAAATTGTCTTTGACAAGCTGACACAGTTACGACATTTCCATACATCGGAAATTCCAGCACCACAGCTTTTTTCTACGATTCCACCGTTTAATGAAACTAAGCTGTGGTTAGGACGGAAACGCCGCCACGTTGGTGGTACTGATATCTTGGGGCCTTACCACTTTAGAGAACTGTGTGGGGACTTAGGACTAGGGCGAGCAGATTTCGGCGTGGAGTACATTAACAAGACACATGAGTATCGTGTTCATGTGTTCAGAGGGGAGGTGATACGAATTGCGAGGAAAGTGTGGGATGACACGAAAGGCCCGCAACCGGCGAGTCCGGCGTGGAATATTGACTCGGGTTATAAGTTTCGGTACGCCCTTAACCTGCGGGCCTCCACCAAGGAATTACTCACTGATCTTGGATTGCGAGCCATAGTTGCGCTCAGGATGGACTTTGGAGCTGTCGATATTGTCGGGAGGCGAGGTACAAATGGCCGCTTACAATTCTGGGTCCTTGAAGTAAATAGTGCCCCAGGTATAGAGAGCAACCAAAACACGGTAGCTGTATATGTAGAAGCTATAAGGAGATGGACAAATGAGCGCTGAGGAGTGTGAACTGTCCGTAGCGACCGATCACAGTGATGGTAAGAATAAGACATGGTGTAAAACCCACAACGCATTCCATGAGGCAACTTTCGAGTGGGGTGAGCATGCAACTCACAGCCGTGTTCACATTCCGTTCCGACATATACTTTACACAGCCTATCGATGTCTTGAGTGTCCAGATGCCCCACTATTGCTAGACGAAGAAGTGTAAATGAGCTACCCAAAGATCTTTTCGGTATCTCACAAAACAGTACAGGATGTGTTTAGAGAACCAGTCTGTGTCACGGAGAAAATGGACGGGAGTCAGTTTAACTTTGGAGTGAGAGAAGATGGGAAACTTATAGCTAGGAGTCGGGGGGCCGAGATCGATGTTGAAAACCCTATTAAGACTTTTGAGTTGGCTGTACGTACAGTTCTTGAACTGGCGCACACGGGGAAACTGAAGCCAGGCCGGATGTACCACGCAGAGGCGATTACAAAGCCTAAGCAAAACGTCCTGCTATATGCTCGTATTCCCATGGGGGGGTTGGTACTATTCGACATTAGCAACACACTGACCCCAGGCGACTATGTGGCATATCCACACATGGTTAACATAGCTAAACAACTAGATCTAGAAGTTGTGCCGTGTTTACACTACGGCGAAGTGTATAGCGCTAAAGAGCTTGAGCACTTTCTAGAGATAGATTCCTTTCTAGGTGGGACCAAGCTGGAAGGAATCGTAATCAAGAATTACAAACGCTTCGGGCGAGACGGACATCCCATTTTTGCAAAGATGATACGACCAGAGTATCGAGAGGCACATAAGATGGAGTGGAAGGCGGGACCCAACGTGCGGAAGCAGCTAATCAAGGCGTTAGCCACAGAGGCAAGGTGGCAGAAGGCTGTACAGCATATGGCTGAACTTGACCTGCTTGTAAACGCCCCACAGGATATTGGGCCACTCCTGCGGGAGATTAATCAGGATTTGCTACTCGAAGAAACTGATCGTATCAAGGACAAGCTTTTTAACGCATACTGGAAGGAGATCTCACGTGGTGTCTGTCGGGGGTTTCCAGAGTGGTACAAGAAGAGGTTAGCCGGAGATGAGGTACAGACTAGCGGGGTGGGTATGGAAGCTGTCGAACTTGTTAGCGAAGTTGGGGAGGATACTCGACCGGCAGAAGGAGTATGAGGACTGGCCACCACCGGTGAAGTATTGTCGTAAGTGTCACAAGTATTACTACATGGAAATCTTTCACAAAGGATGGTGTGACAGCCTATGAAAAAAGATGTGCTACACAACATCTTTGTCTATGGGACATTGAAGAAGGGCCAGAGAAATGCCCATTACCTAGAACCACGTGACCCTATCTGGGTTGGATGGACCACATTAGGATTTGCCATGTATGATCTAGGTTTCTGTCCAGGGGTTAAAAAGGAGGGTGTAGAAGGCAAGGTCTATGGTGAGGTATATACAATTGACGACGCGACACTACGTAGACTGGATAGATTGGAGGGCCATCCAACCAACTGGCGGCGAGAGGTAGTTAAGCTGGAAGGCTTCGACGAGCCAGTTGAGGGATATATCTACCAACATTCGGTGAGCCCCGCCGACTTAATTGCGAACGGTGTATGGTAGTGAAATGATCTACTTCACAAGTGACACACATTTCTGTCATGCTAACATAATTAAGTACTGTGCCCGCCCATTCAAGTCGTGTCAGGAGATGGATTTAGAAATGATAAGGAGGTGGAATGAAGTAGTAACACCAAAGGATCAGGTGTATCACCTGGGCGATTTTGCTCTCGCTGCTAAGCCGGTGATTGCTGAGCTAGTGGCTACTTTAAACGGTTATAAGTTCCTGATCCGAGGTAACCACGACAGATCGGTTAAGGCGATGAAGGAGTGTGGCTTCTCAGAAGTCTGGAAGTACCATATTTTGGAACCTCCGGTAGTTCCTATTGTTGTCGCCATGTCTCACCATCCACGGGCCATAACTGTCCCAGGGGGAACTATCAGCCTGTGTGGCCATAGCCACGAGAAGATGAAGATGAAAGAAGGTGTACTCAACGTCGGTGTAGATGTTTGGGATTTCCGTCCCGTGAGTCTGCAACAGGTTATGAAGGAGTTTCTGACATGAGAGTTAAAGATTTAGTACTGGCTGCGAGAGCGTATCACATAAAATGATTTACTGCGGCACCTGTAAACGGTGGTTTGAGAAGGTAAGTAACGAAACTGGGTCCTTTGGGCAGTGCATTCGGTGCGCTAGGAAGCGGTGGCCCACAAAGCTGCCTCAGCGTAAGGGAACGACACTTTTCATAGCGTCCGGATGGGCCTACGGACGCAATTGCCCATCATGGTTAATGGGCAGGAGGTAGTAAAATGGACTTTGGATGGTACGTCACCAACCTGGTGTTTCCGTTTTTGTGTGGGTTCTTTGCTTACCATGTTGTGGACTACCTGCTTACTGTCTGGCGGCGGAAGTAGCCATGGCTAAATGGTATATGGAAAATGGTTATGATGGGTTCTACGCGTTAAGAGAGGGTGGGAAGGGCGCATATCATTACAGACGCGGTATGGTAGATATGCCGCCGAAGTTTGACAAGCTCATGGAGAGAGTTCTGGCTGCGAGGAAGATATCCGACGAACTGACAGACGAGGCGATGGAGCAGTGGAGGGAAGCACGACAGAGGGAGAAAGTAAAATGCGAGTAGGGAAAGGGGCTATCGCGCTTTTACTAACTAGGAAAGAAGCAGAACAACTTGTTGGAGAGTTAGATGACATTGGTTTTGGCTGTGATGATGGTAGGCCACGACATAAGCAACCAGATGGTAAATGGCTACTTCTGTCTGAACTGTTTGAGTATCTAGCTAGTGAACTTTAACCCCCTAGCTGATCCGTGCTTGTCGTGCGGTCTATGGCAAGGGAAGAAGAAACCATGTATCAGACCAAAGATATTCCACAAGACGGATGTCTTGCTGGTCGGGGAGGCACCAGGTGCATACGAAGATAATCTTGGAGAAGCTTTCGTTGGTAGGTCCGGGGCCATCCTCAGGGAAATACTGGCTAGAGTGGGAACATCCCTATGGGAAGTGCTCAACGCTGTACGATGCCGCCCCACTACACCTGATGGGCGAAATCGTGCCCCATCTGCCAAAGAGATCGAATTCTGCAGCCCGTTTCTTCAAGAAGAACTTGCAGCTTTTGACCCTACTTTGGTCATTGCGCTCGGCAGGACGGCCGCCAGGGCTCTGGGCTTACCTGACCTATCACTTAGGGATCTTCGCCACCGACTTTGGACTTCGCCTTTTGGCGCGGACGTATGGGTTACCTGGCATCCGGCTGCGGGGTTAAGGCCGGGTAAGGACTTTGTTTTCAAGGAGTTAGAGGAGGATTTAGCCTATGCTTTTAGTCATGTGGGGTGCCTAAAATCCGGCATTGACAAAACCCCGAAAGTAGGGTACACTGAGGACGTAAGGGTAGAAGAGGAGGATCGGATCGTGGTTGACATCGAGACCTCCGGGTTCTTCAAGGACGGGGATGCGTTCCCCTTTGATGGAAAGGGAGAAATACTTCTTATAGGAGTAGAGCCAGAATGTCACTACTAGAAGAAATCCAAGAGGAAATGAAGAGTTTTACGTATGCTCACGACTTTAAACTAGCAGAGATTGAGGCCGAACTCTTATCCACCTCCGCACTCGTCGCTGAGAACACGCGGATGCGGGAGGAGCTGCGCGAGATCGCCGATCTGGCCCGTGCCGCGCTGCCGGAGCCGCCGCGGTGATGATCGGCCTGATATGGCAGTGGGATCGTCTACGCCCATTAGCGTGGGCAGAGTACGTTTACTGGATGCATCATGCGTTGCCATTTGGCTGGAGCATTCTTCTCAGGAGGAACATAGCTGAACTTAGACAAGTTAAAGGAGAAGTGGGAAGATCCGACAGTAACTAAAGTCGGCTTCAATTTACAGTACGAGATCATCTGGTTCTCACACCTCTACGGTTGGACGATCAGGGGTCCTTGTTCGGACCCCATGATTGCTGCCCACCTCCTAGACGAAAACTCCTCAGATCACTCCCTACAATCCCTCTCTATCAAACATCTCAACGCTCCCGTATGGAAGGACGAATGGAAACCCTACGAGAAATCCTTAAAAGACTTGACTTACTTACCCAAGAACTTTCTAGAGCCGTTGACGAAATACAACAACTCCGACGTGAAGTGGACCAATTTACTAGAGTTGCATTTAATACCACAATTGAAAAACGCCGGATTGATGTCTTTGTACCGCGTCGAGATGGAGAACCTAAAGACACTAGCAGCAATGACCTGCCATGGTATCCCAATCAACCAGAGGTTACTGAATGAGTGGGAACGAAACTACCAACAAGAACTGTCCGACCTCACGAACTCGTTTACATTTAATCCTAACTCTTCAGCACAAGTTCTACGACACCTTCAGCAGGCCGGTTATAGTGTGGGATCAACCGGCGCTGAAGTCCTCTCTGGACTACACGGAGAGTTACCAACACGACTTCTACGGTACAGGCGGGTGGGGAAGATACTCTCTACTTATCTGGAGGGACTCCGCGCCCACATTTCCCCTGTTGATGGACGGATACATCCACGATATCATCAGAATAGGACAGTGTCGGGACGGCTTAGTAGTTCCGATCCTAACGGTCAAAACTTCCCCAGAGACACAGATAGTCTCCCTTATCGCCAACTCTTCTGTGGAACATGGGGACTACTCACCCGCCTGGACTTCAATCAACTCGAACTACGAATCGGTGGGCACTATAGCAAGGGAGAATTAGCAAAGGTTTATCATGAAGATAGAGATATACACGACAATACCGGAGAGCGAATCTGGAGAAAAGCTAAAGAACAGATTTCAGACAATGAGCGAGTGGTCAGCAAGGTTACCAACTTTACTGCACTCTACGATCCTTTCGATTCGGCCATTGGTTCCGTTAAGTTGCAATGTGAAGCGAGTGGAGTTCCTATTTCTTGGAGTGACGCAAGATCCGTTGTTACGGATTTTCGTGGAACCTACCCAGACTGGTGGACGTTTGTTGCAAGCGTCATTCGACAAGTTTATAATCAAGGGTGGGTCAGGGCTGATTCTGGACGTATACGTAGAGCTCCTGGTTCCCTATCTAACTTTGGAAAAGCGGGACCCCCTCCCGCCGATCTCCGAGGATTCTGGAAGTGGGCAGGGACCGTACACGAAAAACCTCTACAAGAGCTTCTTCGGTCCATTGTCAATAGCCTTGTGCAAGGCCTTGCAGCCGATATTACAAAGCTCGTTGGAACCGTCATTGACAAACGACTGCGAGCCAGAAGGTTACAATCTAGACTCTGCTGTAACGTCCACGACGAACTCCTCATCGACACCCACCCAGACGAAGCCAAAGAAGTCGCGCGTATCGCGTGGCAAGCGGCGACGAACCCGCCAACCGAAGCGGCGTTCGGTTTCACGTTAGGTGTACCACTCCTGGTTGATATATCACAAGGTGAAACATGGAGCGACTGCAAGAAGAACAAGAAGAAGGAAAACAAACTTAAGGAGGTCTATGGATAAAGAACGACAGACTGACCTGCATAATCGGATAAATGACAACCGCTTTAGAATGCTAGACAGAGCAGATTATATCCTCAGTCTGGAGCTAGAGAAGCCCATGCCCAATTCTGAAATAGTTTCCGCTATTGGTGGACTTCGTCTGGCGTTGTACGGTGAACTACTCCATGCTGTAGATCGTGCGCATTTCCAGACTCGGATGATGTCTGGACAGGAACAGCATTCACAACACGACCTTAATGCCTATGACATGATTGAGGTTGTACCTGATAACATAGACGAAGAAAAGGAGAACGCATAGTGCCGGGAAAACTGAGTGGTAAGGTTGACTCTATCGTGCAGCGGCCGACACAGACTGGTAAGGTATTCCACATTGTCACAGTTAATGGAAAGGAGTATAGCTATTGGGGCCAGGTGGATTTTAGCCCCGGGCAGACTATTGAATTCGATGAACTTATCAAGGGCAAGTATGTTAACATGGGCAGTCCGAAGGTTGTCCAGCCTGGTAGCGAAATTACATCACCAGCAGCTATGGCTCGTGGAGGTTTTGCCGGACGGGGGATGGATGTTGATAGAGAGGCCAGGATCGTACGGCAGAATGCTTCGAGTACTGCGGCGGCGCTTATTGCCGCTTCTAAGGTGGCTGGCAAGCAGGACGTCGAAACACTACTCGGACTTCTGAAAGAGACATCCAAGCGTATATTCCAGATGAATATGGAGGGATATGAAAGTGGAAGTGGGAGTGGTAATAATCCTACTGGCGATAGTCCTAGTGATCCTAAGTCTAAAGAGCAAGTAAAGGCCGATGCTGAGGAGTTGTTTGGATAAACCAGCGTGGGTACGGCCGTACCGTTTTAACGCTCGCTGTGAGTGGTGTGATGAGATATACCCCGAGGTGTACGCGGCCTGGGGGCATCAACTATGCGAGAAATGTGCAGATGGGGGTTATGAAAGATCCAAGAACTGCTACCGTGATCTATCTCATAGGAAGCCTACGGAATCCCAAGATTCCACTCCTAGCTAAGGAACTTAGAACATATGGTTATGATGTCTTTGATGACTGGTTTGCACCAGGTCCTGAGGCGGATGACTACTGGCAGGAGTATGAAACATCCAGGGGAAGAAGTTATAGAGAAGCTCTTCAGGGATACGCGGCAAGGCATATTTTCGACTTCGATAAGTCCCACCTGCTCCGCGCAGATGTTGGATTACTTGTCGTCCCTGCTGGCAAGTCCTGTCACCTTGAGTTGGGGTATCTGGTTGGCCGTGGTGTGCCAGGATATATTCTCTTTGAGAAAGAACCTGAGAGATGGGATGTGATGTACTGTTTCGCAAACGATGTATTCCTCGATCAAGGAGAACTGATTGATACTCTCACCAGTAAGCATCCGCCGTGCTAAAATCATTACACCCTGCCTAGAGGCAACGAAGTACCTGGGTGTTACGTTCGGCATGAGCCATGCGGGTTATGATATTCGCATTGCAGAGGAACACGTCATCCCTCCTAAAGGATTTGTCCTAGGGTCGGCTGTTGAACACTTTGCTTTACCTAATTATGTTCTAGGAGTAGTACACGACAAATCTACCTGGGCACGACGTGGCGTTGCTGTCCTCAACACGGTTATGGAACCTGGATGGAAAGGTTACCTGACCTTAGAGTTAGTGAACCATTCCGATAAGGAGGTTTATATCCCACAGGGTGTGGGGATAGCTCAGGTAGTTTTCTCCTTCCTTAATCACCCTACGGATGATCCATACGATGGAAAATATCAAGACCAAAAGCCAGGACCGCAGACCGCAATCTTCGAAGCAGTATCGGATACCGAAGAGAAGATTTTTACCAATGCCGACTAAGATCCATAAAGTCAAGGGAGACTACAATCGAGACAAGGAAAAAGAAGATCTTAGACGAGAACTCTCCAACGTCGAACAAGATACTCAACTGGATTAAAGGAGGATTTTTAGCATATGACAAAGGTAGACATTCTGGAGAACTGGCAAGCGAGAACTTCTGGCCTAGCGAAGGAGGCGGATGCAACGCTAGAAGCTATTTTCGCCGACTTGGTTATCCTGGCCGAGAATCGGACAACCCTCGATACCCAGATCTCGCAAGACGTGGTGAGGCTATTGAATCAATTGTGCTCCGTTCTCTCCGGGATGGGTCAGGTCTGGCCTGGCCAGGTCAGGCGAGGGGTTCTAAGTGCTACACTGTTGACGGCCAACAGTTTACTGTTGTGGGCCGGTGTGATGGACTCATTGAAGGAGTTGCAGCAGTTGAGATCAAATCTCTCGGTGATGCAGACATTCGAGCCATCGGCGGCTACGATGACTGCATCCGAGAGCGCCCCCGTTACATAGATCAGGCGACATTATATGTCAGTCTGTTTGACGTACCCAATGTTTATCTTGTTCTCTGCTCTCGTGATGATCATCGCTATCGGATCATTCGTGTTGGGCCTAACCCTAAAAGATTGAAGGAGATCCTGAGTCAATTTGCCAAAACGGAAAAAGCAGTCAAAGACCAAATCCCGCCGGACCCCGAGCCGTCGCTCGGCTGCTACCTCTGTCCCTACCGAGACGATTTCTGCCCCGCCTGGGGCGGAGATCCCCGCCAGGGAGGTAACCCCGAAGCCCACGAAGCGGCCCCCGAAGTCTTCATATCTCCCGATAGTCAAGGAGAAGTACGGACGTGAACCAAGAAAGGGCGAGGTTATTCATCATCTGGACGAGGACCCTAACAACAATGTTAGTTCCAATTTGGTTATATTACCTAAATGGCTTCACTGGGTTTTGCATACTAGCCAGCGTCTTGGCTGGCTTGAAACTTACGGAGACGATATTATTGAGTCGATAAAGGAGCTGAGAAAGAATAATGTCACCTGAACGTAACGCACTAATTGAGGAAAGTCTTTACCTAGATATGAAGGATATGGCAGATGAACTGGGGGACCTCCTAGATGCTGAATCAGAGGAGATGTCGGACCATCTCATCTCTGCTGTTGGTAGAGCGATTGAGTTAATTGATGAGGTTGTTATAATCTACGAAGGTAGCCTGGAGCAAGAAAAGAACTTTACTGACAATGAAGATATTTAAGAAACTCAAACAGGCTTGGCTAACTGCTGAGCTTATCATAAACGGACACTGGCGGGCGGAGGATGTGCAGGTAACCTGGTATGATCCTGCCTATAGAGCGATAGACAAGGCCTATAGAACTGTCAAGTACCCCTTACCGAAAGATCATCCCCTACGCCATGTGGGATATGACTGGCCGGACAGTACTCCCCCGAACAAATTACCTGTCTACGAAGCCAAGTGTCCTAAGTGTGGGTTCTGGATGATCCCACGGTACGATACGAAGGGAAACCAACTTGAAAGAGGTTAAGGCTACAAGGGAGGGACTGATAGGTGGACTCACGGCCGCAGGACTCACCATACGTAGGAACAGTCATTTTGTCGCTCTGCCGTCTACTAGAGCCCTCTGGCGTATTGTTCGAGTGTGCCAAGGGGATCGATGCACAATTGCGCCGGTGCTTGACGTGGGTCCCTGGAATGAGCACGACGACGGTTATGTATTCGGAAGTGATGATCCTGCAGCAATTTCTGGACGCGACGAGCGCGGTCGTGAAACAAATGGAGCAGGAATTGACCTCTCTGAAGGCGTCTGTCGAGCTTTGGGATGGAAGCCTAAACAAGGATCAGCAATTGTAGAATGGGAATTCCTAGAACCTTAATAAGGTGGTGTCGATCTGTGCCTATTGGTATACAAGCTGTCGTTTTAATTCTTGCTGCTGGTCTATTATATAGCCTGGCCTTTCTTCTGGAGGCTTACGCTATCTATTTACTTTACAAACTGTGGTAAACAGGAGAGGGTGTGTCTGAGTGGCTCACAAACCCAATCGATCTGACACAAATATTGCCAGAGTGGTTACGCTCCCCGATATTCATTATCCCCTTCATGACGACGCTTCTCTGGCTAGCGTTGAAAGCTTTCTATCTGATTTTCACCCCACACATCTTATCTATCTTGGCGACCAGTTGCAGATGGATTCTGTTTCACATTGGCTCCAAGACAAACGCCGAGCACTGGAAGGACAAAGACTTCTACAAGACTATCAAGGGTTCTCGGCGATCATGGACCGACATATATCTCTGGTCCCCAAAGGCTGTACCGTGGTCTTTTTCCACGGGAACCATGAAGACTGGGCCCAACAGTACATTGATATTCATCCTGAGATGGAAGGACTCCTTGAAGTGGATCATTGCCTTCGACTACAAGAACGGGGTATTGTATCAATTCCGTTCGGCCAAACCTATCAAGTAGGTAAACTGTGGTACATTCATGGGGTGTATACGAATGACCATCACGCCAAAGCAACAGTCCTGGCTTATCGCCGCAATATACGCTATGGTCACACTCATGATATACAGCACTATACCCTCACATCCCCCGTGGATGTGGATGATAGGATCAGCGGCGGCAGTATTGGGTGCCTTTGTAACGTTAATCCTCATTATATGCGCGTTCGTCCTAACCGTTGGCACCACGGATTCAACGTAGCTTATGTCAGACCAGACGGAGACTTCTCAGACTATACGCTACCAATCGTGAAAGGGAGGTTTACATTTGAAGGACGAACCTACGGGGTTTAAGAATGATGAGGACAAACTCCGATATGATCTCATTCCAGTCGGTCCTTTGGAAGAACTGGCACGTGTCTATACAATCGGGGCCAACAAGTATGCGGATAACAATTGGCGAAAAGGGTTCCGATGGGGACGACTGTTCGCCGCGCTATGTCGTCATGCTTTCGCCTGGTGGCGAGGTGAGTCTTTTGACCCGGATGGGCAGCACCACATGGCAAGTGTTGCCTGGATCGCCTTCTCTTTGATGGAGTTTGAACGGGAGAATATAGGAGAGGACGATAGGTGGAAGCCAGTACCCCCACAACAATTGTCCTTGTCCCTACTATATCCAGAGATAAAAGAATGAAAGTATATCTTAGTGGAAAGATTGGTGGCCTAACGTTTGAGAAGGCCAATGAGTGGCGACAGGATGTTACCGACCGATTCCAAAGTGCAGGTATCAAGTCCCTCAACCCACTTAGAGGTAGACTGTTCCAACACGCAGACCACCATGGGGAGGATATTAACGAGATTGTTAACCGAGATCTCCGTGATGTTAAGAACTGTGACCTTGTCTTGGTATATTTACCTGCTCCTGTAAACCTGATCATAGGCACAGTGTGCGAGATCTGGCAGGCCTATACTATTGATAAGAAACCGGTTATCCTAGTTACAGACGATCCATATATTATCGGACATCCCTGGATTAAGGTGGCCGCCACAAAGATTCTTCCGGATCTAGACACTGCTGTCAGGTACATCATTGACCGTTGGAACGATGATGGCGGAGATAATACCCTAGTACCAGAGAAGTTCTAAATGCCATTAGCGGCCCCCCATGAGGATAAGAAGATCGCAGAGAATGGAGATGTTTATCCCTAAATGATAGAAATCATTCGATTTCTCTGTTACAAGGATCTTTACAACATCTACTCAAAGTACTCCCTTAAGGACCTAGTAGCCCCTGAGCCTGTCCTACGGGCAGTGTATCGTGTCATCAGGGAGCTACATGAGGGTCCTGGTGGGGAAGACAAGGAGATCTCAGTAGATGAGCTTGCACTTCTTGCAAGAGATAAGGTGCGAGATGGAGAAGTTGCCGACCTAGGCCAATTCATCAACAGCTTGCGCCAAGTCGATAGATCCAAGTACTCTCCAGAAGGGATTAAACGCGCTTTTGAAAACGCCTATAAACGCAGCATCGCCCGGTTTCTGGCTACTTCTGCAATCCCTGTACTTAATGGTGGCGCAGAACTCGACATCCCGGACTTACTCAAAGTCTTGGAGGAAGGAAACAATGTCGTCGCGGCCACTGACAACCTTATTGACTACACTACGTACTCGGAGACTAAGTATACACCGGCTAAAACAATTCCTACGTACATTAAACCTCTTGATGATGCAATCGAAGGAGGGCTTTCTCCGGGTCAATTGGCATCCTTTGTGGGATGGCCAGGAATCGGTAAGACACTACTGCTCCATCAAGCCGGAGCTATGGCATACTTCCATGGGTACCACGCAGCAATTGTTACCCTGGAGATCAGTAAAGAGGATGCTTGTCGAAGACTGGATATGCTCTTCGGGCGTTGGAAGTCTCCAGATAAGTATAACGATCTAAAACAGAAAGCAAAGGAGAATGGTGGCAAACTCACGATCCTCGATGCAACGGATGACATCTTCACCCCTGGGAGTGTTCGGGCTTTTCTGGAAGGTCAGCGGAGACGAGGTAGAGCGATCGATGTCCTTTTCATTGACTACGCCGACCTTATGGACTCTGGAAGGAACCTGGAAGACTATAATGAATTGGGTGAAATCTATCGGCAACTTAGAAGACTGGCGAATAAATTTGCTATTCCAATATGGACCGCAAGCCAAGCCGTCCGAGGTGCTTTTAACAAACGATGGATCGGGATGGGAGATATCGCAGACTCTTTCAAGAAAGCCAGAATAGCTGACGTTATCATCACCATCAATCAGACAGAGGAGGAGCAAGAAACAGGCGACATTAGATTGTATGTAGCTAAGAGTAGAAGGAACAAGGGACA
>ERZ1292645.105-Hain-H14-02um-R2-105-length-39065-cov-34_pt1 | contig 39065 bp, 37 predicted proteins | sample MGYA00564401_ERZ1292645 | MGnify/ENA primary metagenome ERZ1292645 (study PRJEB36523, sample SAMEA6512644) | groundwater metagenome | collected 2019-01-09 | study: AquaDiva: Metagenomics assemblies of 32 groundwater samples | reverse complement strand
CCGCCAATCAGCCTGACCTCACTCGGACAAGCCTTCAACAGACAAGGATGACGAGCGTGGGGGACCCTACGCCGCGCGACGCCGGACGGGGGCGGCGCCTTGGGCCAGGCGGAAGCGGCCGATCAGGTCGGTGAGGGTGTCGGCCTGCTGGGCGAGGTTCGCCGCGGCGTTGGCGGTCTCCAGCACCATGGCGGCGTTCTGCTGGGTGACGCGGTCCATCTCGTTGACGGCGGTGTTCACCTGGCCAAGGCCGACGGCCTGTTCCTGGGTCGAGGTGGAGATGTCGCCGACCAGGCCATGAACCTGTGTCACGCGGCCGACGATGCGGCTTAGCGCCTGACCGGTCTGGCCGACCAGGTCGACGCCTTGGGCGACTTGTTTGCTGGAGTCGGTGATCAGGCCCTTGATCTCGCGGGCGGCGTCGGCGGCGCGCTGGGCCAGGGCCCGGACTTCGGAGGCGACGACCGCGAAACCGCGGCCAGCTTCTCCGGCCCGTGCGGCCTCGACGCCGGCGTTGAGGGCCAGCAGGTTGGTCTGGAAGGCGATTTCGTCGATCACCCCGATGATCTGGCTGATCTGCTTGGCCGAGCCTTCGATCTCACCCATGGCGGCGATGGCGGCGTCCACCACCGGGGCGCTCTGTTCGGCCTCCTGGCGGGCGTCGGCCACGGCGCCGGAGGTCTGGCGCGCGGTCTCGGCCGAGCGGCGCACGGTGACGGTGATCTCGTCGACGGCGGCGGCGGTCTGTTCCAGCGAGGCGGCCTGGTTCTCAGTGCGGCGGGCCAGGTCGTCGCCCGAGGTCTTCAGCTGGCCGACGGTGGAGGTCATGGAGGACACCGCCTCGACCACCGCGGCGATGGTGCCGTGCAGTTCGCCGACCGCGCCGTTGAAGTCGTCGCGCAGCTGGGCGTAGTCGCCGGTCAGTTCACGGTCGATCCGCGCGGTCAGGTCGCCCTTGGCCAGCCCCGACAACGCGCGGGCCAGGGTCTGGACGACGCGGGCCTGTTCGGCGGCGGCGGCGGCGCGCTCGGCCTCGGCCTTGACCCGCTCGGCCTCGGCGGCTTCGAAATAGACGTCGAGCACCAGGCTCATGTCGAGCATGGCGCCCTTGATCAGGGCGGTGACGATGTCGGCGGTTTCGGCGCTCTTGGCCTTGTTGGCGAACATGCCCGACGCGCGTTCAGCCATCACCGAGCGAACCAACTGATCCAGCACCAGGGCGTAGCCGCCGATATACCAGCGCGGCTCCAGCCCGATCTTGGCGTGGACGCCGCCGATGGTCTGGACGGCCTTGGCGTAATCGGCTGAGAACTCGCCCGACGCGATGCCCTGCCAGTGGCGGAGCTGGGCGTTGTGGGCCTTGGTGATGTGGCCGTCGCTGCTGAAGTGAGCGCGGGTTTCCGGCGTCTTGCGGACCTGGGCGTAGAAGTGATCGAGGGCGGCCGGCAGCTTCTCGGAAATCAGCGGCTGGGCCGCGCGCAGCGCCCGGCGGGTCTCCGTGGTCACCTGCATGAACTCCAGGCGTCCGTCCAAGCCGTTCCCAGCCATCACTCACTCCACAAGCTACGCCATGTCCTCCTGACGGGGTGCGGTTAAGGATAGGTAAGCTGGCGTCGCCGGCGCCCGGTTTCGAGGCGTTTCTCGGCCAATCGACAATCGGCTCGCCAGGCGGGCCCTTTTCTTTGGCCTCGGCAGAAGAACCGGCGGAGACTATATCCAGGTTATGCCCCCACGCCTTCGCCCCACGCGCCTGGAATATGTTGTCGACGGGGTGCGCCTACGCGCCCAGCTTTCGGCCGCCGCCCTGGATGCGTCCGGCGACGAGGCCGAGCAGCGCCGCCGGGCGCTGGAGATCCTCAAACAGGCGCTGTTCCGCGGCCGGATGATCGCCAAGGAGCGCCTGGAGAACGGGGCCGGCGGCATCGAGACCGCGCGGCTGCTGTCGGGCGTCACCGACGAGGTGGTCACCGCCCTCTATGATTTCACCACCGTACACGTGTTCCGGGCCCGCAACCCGACCGAGGGCGAACGCCTGGCCCTGCTGGCGGTCGGCGGCTACGGACGCGGGGCCTTGGCGCCGTTCTCCGATCTCGATCTGCTGTTCCTGCGCCCCTACAAGCAGACCGCCCACACCGAGAGCGTGATCGAGTACATGCTCTACGCCCTGTGGGACCTGGGCTTTAAGGTCGGCCACGCCTCGCGCACGATCGAGGAGTGCATCAAGCTTTCGCGCGAAGACTACACGATCCGCACCTCGATCCTGGAGGCGCGCCAGCTGACCGGCGACAAGCAATTGGCCGACGAGCTGATCCGCCGGTTCCGCGCCGAGGTGGTCAAGGGCACCGCCGCCCAGTTCGTCGCCGCCAAGCTGAAGGAACGCGACATCCGTCAGGAGCGGGCCGGGGCCAGCCGCTACATGGTCGAGCCCAATGTGAAAGAGGGCAAGGGCGGCCTGCGCGACCTCAACACCCTGTTCTGGATCGCCCAGTACCTGCACCCGGTCAGCCAGGTCGACGGCTTCGTCCAGCTCGACATGTTCAACCGTCGCGAGGTCGCGGCCTTCATCAAGGCGTTCGATTTCCTCTGGGCGGTGCGCTGCCACCTGCACTTCGCCACCGGCCGGCCCGAGGAGCGGCTGACCTTCGACCTGCAGCCGGAGATCGCCCGGCGGATGGGCTATGGCGACCGCGGCGACGCGCCGGCGGTCGAGCGGTTCATGCGCCGCTACTTCCTGATCGCCAAGGAGGTGGGCGCCCTGACCCGGGTGTTCGCCGCCAAGCTCGAAGCCGAGCAGATCAAGCAGGAGCCGAGGGGCCTGTCGCGGCTGATCCCCGGCCACGGCAAGGTCAAGCGCAAGAAGCTCGATCCCGGTTTCCACGAGGAGGGCGGGCGTCTCAATATCGACGGGCCGGAGATCTTCGAGACCGATCCGATCAACATGCTGCGGCTGTTCCGGCTGGCCGATCAGCGCGACCTCGACCTGCATCCTGACGCCTTCACCGCCGCCAGCCGCTGCTCGGGCCTGATCGGCTCGAAGGTGCGGCGCGATCCGGCGGCGGCCAAGGTGTTCCTGGACATCCTGGCCCACGGCCGCGATCCGCAGCGGACGCTGTCGATGATGAACGAGGCCGACGTCCTGGGCCGCTTCGTGCCCGAGTGGGGCCGCATCGTCGCGCAGATGCAGTTCAACATGTACCACTCCTACACCGTGGACGAGCACACCCTGCGGGCCGTCGGGGTGATCGCCGACATCGCCAACGGGCGGTTCGCCGAGGACCATCCGTTGTCGACCTCGGTGATGCCGCTGATCGACGACCGCGAGGCGCTGTTCCTGGCCATGCTGCTGCATGACACCGGCAAGGGCGGGGTCGGGGGCCAGGAAAAGGCCGGCGCCCGCGCCGCACGCCAGGCCTGCGAGCGCCTGGGTCTGGATCGCAAGCGCATCGAGATGGTCGCCTGGCTGGTCGAGCACCACCTGGTGATGAGCGACTACGCCCAGAAGCGCGACATCTCCGACCCGCGCACGGTCGCCGATTTCGCCCGCATCGTGGAGACGCCCGAGCGGCTGCGCCTGCTGCTGGTGCTGACCGTGGCCGACATCCGCGCCGTCGGGCCAGGCGTCTGGAACGGCTGGAAGGGCCAGCTGATGCGCGAGCTCTACGGCGCGACCGAGGCGGTGTTCCGCGGCGGGCGCGGCTCCGACGCCGCCGCCGCCATCCGCCGCTATCACGAGAACGCCGCCTATGACGCCCGCGTGCGGCTGATCGCGGCCGATCCGACCACGGCCGGCTGGGTCCAGACCATGGAGGACGCCTACTTCACCTCGTTCACCGACGATGAGATCCTGCTCCACGCCGCCCTGGCGCGCCGCGCCGAGCAGGCCGGCGGGGCGGCCGCCCAGGGCCAGATCCGCAGCGGGCTGAACGCCTCGGAGGTCGTGGTCGCGGCCCCCGACCGCCAGCGATTGTTCGTCAACCTGGTCACCGCCATCACCGCGGCCGGCGCCAATGTGGTCGGCGCGCGGGTGTTCACCTCCGGCCAGGGCGAGGCGCTCGACGTCTTCTACGTCCAGGACGGCGCCGGCACGGCCTATGGCGCGGACAATCCGCGCACCCTGGCCCGGCTGGCCGAGGCCCTGGAGGCGGCGGGCCGCGGCGAACCGATCAAGGGCGAACCGCGCCGGGTGACGGACTTCGGCCGCGCGGCGGCCTTCTCGATCACCCCCACGGTCATGCTCGATAACGAGGCCTCGGAGGTCTCGACGGTGGTGGAGGCCTCGGGCCGCGACCGGCCAGGCCTGCTGGCGGCCCTGGCCCACAATATCTCCGACGCCGGCCTGTCGATCCTGTCGGCCCATATCGACGGCTATGGCGAGCGGGCGGTCGACGCCTTCTATGTCACCGAGCCGGACGGCGGGAAGTTGACCGATCCCAAGCGGATGGCGGCGCTCAAGGCCGATCTGATGGTGTCGCTGAACGAGGTCGAAACCGCCGCGACGCCCCGATCGCGCGCCAACCTCCAGAAGGCGCGGGCCAGCGTCGGGCGTTGAGGTCCCAGATAGGATTCGAGAAGGCCTAAGCTCCCTTTTCCTCCCCCATCTTGATGGGGGAGGGGAGGAAAAGAGCTTCGCCGTGATCGGGGGTTTGCGCGTGTGTCGCCCTTGACCGAGTCCGGGGCGCAGCGCACACAAACCGCGTGACCGCGCCCGTATCCCCCCCGCCCAAGAGCGGCCTGATCCGCTCCTCCATGGTGCTGTCGGGCTTGACGCTGATCAGTCGGTTCATGGGGCTGGCGCGCGACCTGGTGCTCACCGCCCGGCTCGGGGCCAGCGCCACCATCGCGGCGGACGCCTACTACACCGCCCTGGCCTTTCCGAACCTGTTCCGGCGGATCTTCGCCGAAGGGGCGTTCTCCTCGGCCTTCATCCCGGCCTACACCAAGACCCTGACCGGCGAGGGCCAGGCCGAGGCCGACCGCATCGCCTCCGACGCCCTGGCGACCCTGGCGGCGGCCACCATCGCCCTGACGGTGATCGCCCAGCTGGCGATGCCGTGGCTGATGTATGTGATCAATCCCGGCTACGCGACCGATCCGGCCAAGTTCAAGCTGGCGATCGTGCTGACCCAGATCAGCATGCCCTACCTGCCGTGCATGGCCATCGGGGCGCTGTTGTCGGGGGTGCTGAACGCCCACCGCCGGTTCATCGTCACCGGCATATTCCCGACCATCCTCAACCTGGTGATGCTGGCCGCGGTGATCCCGCAGCACGATCCGATCCGGGCGGCGACCGCGGCCTCGATCGGCATTCCGATCGCCGGGGTGCTGCAGGCGGGCCTGCTGTGGTGGGGCGCCAAGAAGGCGGGCGCGAAGATCGTGCTGCGCCGGCCCAAGCTTAGCCCGGAGATCAAGGCCCTGGTGGCGCTGGCCATCCCCGGCGCCATCGCCGCCAGCGCGGTGCAGATCAACATCTTCATCTCCGGCATCCTGGCCTCGCAGGTGCCCGGCGGCCGCGCCTGGACCGAGGTGGCCGCGCGCCTCTATCAGCTGCCGCTCGGCCTGATCGGCGTGGCGGTGAGCGTGGCGCTGTTGCCCCGGCTGTCCAGCGCCATCCAGGCCAAGGATCACGACGACGCCCAGGCCGCCACCGATCAGGCGATCATCTTCTCGCTGGCCCTGACCGCGCCGGCCGCCGCGGCCCTGGTGGCGATGCCGTTCTTCCTGATCGACGGCCTGTTCACGCGCGGCGTCTTCACGATGGAGGATGCGCGCCAGACCGGCCAGATCCTCTTCCAGTACGGCTGGGGCGTGCCGGCCTTCGTGCTGGCCCGGGTTCTGCAGCCGGCCTTCTTCGCCCGCGCCGACACCCGCGCGCCGATGCGGTTCGGGATCATCTCGGTGGTGGTCAACATCGTGCTCGGCCTGGCGCTGTTCCAGGTGATCGGCATCCAGGGGATCGCCGCGGCGACCAGCGCGGCGGCGTGGCTGAACGTCCTGCAGATGGTGCTGCTGCTGGCCAAGCGCGGCGACTACACGCCGACCAAGGCGGCTTGGAGCCGGATTGGCCGCATCGTCGTGGCCAGCGCGGCCTTCGGCGCCCTGCTGGGCTTCGCCAGCCATGAGCGCGCCTGGCTGGAGGCCCCGCTGCGCCATGTCTCGTTCATCGGCCTCGGCGCTAAGGAGATCGCGGTGTTGTCGACCAGCGCCGTCGGCGTGGCGGTCTACGGCCTGCTGCTGCTGGTGTTCCGAGGGGTCACCCCGACCGAGATCCGCGCGGCCCTGCGCCGCCGACCGGGCGATGTCGCGGTTTCGCCCGATCTTTGACAGGCTTGCCGTTGTTCGCCGAAAGCCTTATTCGCAAAGGTCATGGCTTACGGAACGCACACTTGGCGATGGCGCAGCGCCTGATCCCGCCCACCGGCTGCGCACAAGCGCGCCTGCACGTCCTCTTTTCAAAAGCCTGACCTCATCATGACCGACCAAGCTCCCCCCGCCTACACGGGCCCGCAACGCGTGCTGTCCGGCGTCCAGCCTTCCGGCGCCCTGCACCTTGGCAACTATCTCGGCGCGCTGGTGAAGTTCGCCCGCCTGCAGCACGAGGTGGAGACCTTCATCTTCGTGGCCGACATGCACGCGATCACCGTGTGGCAGGACCCCAAGCTGCTGGCCTCGCAGGTCCGCGAGATCGCCGCGGCCTACCTGGCGGCCGGCCTGGATCCGAAGGTCGCGACCATCTTCCCGCAGTCGGCGGTGACCGCGCACGCCGAACTGGCCTGGATCTTCAACTGCGTCGCCCGCCTCGGCTGGCTCGACCGGATGACCCAGTTCAAGGAGAAGTCGGGCAAGCACAAGGAGCGCTCGAGCGTTGGCCTCTACACCTATCCGGTGCTGCAGGCCGCCGACATCCTGCTCTACAAGGCGACCCAGGTGCCGGTCGGCGAGGACCAGCGCCAGCACCTTGAGCTGACCCGCGACGTGGCGGCCAAGTTCAACCACGACTTCGAGGCGCCGGGCTTCTTCCCGCTGCCCGACGCCATGACCCAGGGTCCTGGCGCGCGGATCATGTCGCTCCGCGACGGCTCGGCGAAGATGAGCAAGTCCGACCCGTCGGACAATTCGCGTCTCAACCTGCTGGATGAGGCCGACGTCATCGCCCAGAAGGTCCGCAAGGCCAGGACCGACGCCGAGCCGTTGCCCGAAACGCTCGACGAACTGAAGGAGCGGCCCGAGGCGCTGAACCTGCTCGGCATCTACGCCGCGCTGGAGGGCCGCACCTCGGCGCAGGTGCTGACCGAGTTCGCCGGTCAGGGCTTTGGCGCCTTCAAGCCGAAGCTGGCCGATCTGGCGGTGGAGAAGCTGGGTCCGGTCGGCGCCGAGATGCGCCGGCTGATGGCCGATCCGGCCGAGATCGACAAGGTGCTGGCCGCCGGCGCCGAGCGCGCCCGCGAGGCCGCGGCCCCGACCCTGGCCGAGGTCAAGAAGATCGTTGGCTACTGGGGCGCCTGATCCCCGCCCATAATCGTCATCCTCCGGGCTCGCGAAGCAAGATCCGGGGGACCCAAGCGGCCTAGCAAGTTCGGCGCCTCAGCTTGGGTCCCCCGGATCGTCTTTCAGACGACCGGAGGATGACGAGGTGGTTGGGTGTTGCCTTCGCCCCCGCCAGACTTCACCGTCGCCCCCATGAGCCAGCGCAAGTTCCTCGTCATCGCCGACGACAGCCCGGAGTTCCAGGCGGCCCTGCGGTTCGCCTGCCGCCGGGCGCGTTCGACCGGGGGCCATGTGGCGCTGCTGCGGGTCATCGAGCCGGCGGTGTTCGAGCACTGGAGCGGGGTGCGCGACGAGATCGAGCGTCAGGCCCGCGAGGAGGCCGAGGCGGTCTTGCAGAAGATGGCCGAGTTCGTGATCGCCGAGACCGGCGCGCCGCCCGAGTTCATCATCATGCACGCCGACAATATCCGCGCGGCGGTGCGCAAGGTCGTGTCCGAGGATCCGGCCATCAAGATCCTGGTGTTGGCGGCGGCCGTCGGGGGCAGGGGGCCTGGCCCGCTGGTCGCCTCGATCGCCAAGGACGGGGTGAAGTGGGGGACGCGCAAGCTGCCGGTGACGGTGGTGCCCGGCGACCTGACCGACGAAGAGATCGCGGATTTGGCTTAGCGACATCGCGAAACTTGCGATTCCGTCGGCAAAGCGCCACATCTCATCCATGTTCATCCAGACCGAAGTCACGCCGAACCCTGAGGTTCTGAAGTTCCTTCCCGGTCGCGAAGTCCTCACCGAGGGTTCGCGGGATTTCCGGACGGCCGAAGAGGCCCAGGTCTCGCCGCTGGCCGCCGACCTGTTCGGCATCGACGGCGTCGACCGGGTGTTCTACGGGACCGACTTCGTGACCGTGGGCAAGGACCCGCACCACGACTGGCCGCACCTGAAGGCGCCGATCCTGGCGGCGATCATGGATCACTTCACTTCCGGCAAGCCGCTGTTCGAAGAGAGCGCAGGCGAGGCCGGCGGTCATGACGACATGGTCTATGAGGGGGAGACCGCCCAGGTGGTCGCCGAGATCAAGGAACTGCTCGACACCCGCATCCGTCCGGCCGTGGCTCAGGACGGCGGCGACATCCTGTTCAACCGGTTCGAACCCGACACCGGGGTGGTCTGGCTGCACATGCGCGGCGCCTGTTCGGGCTGCCCGTCCTCGTCGGCCACGCTGAAGGCCGGGGTCGAGAACATGCTCAAGCACTACGTGCCCGAAGTGACCCGCGTCGAGCAGACGCTCTAGGCGCTTTTGGGGTGGGGCTTTTTCGAACGATCATCCTGGCGCTTGCGGGCGCCGGGGCCTTGGCCACGTCAGCCAGCGCGGCGGGCGAAGACGACTGGCCGACGATCAAGAGCGCGCGACTGAACGACCAGCGACCGTGGGGTGCGTTCGCGCTCTATCGGGCGCCTGACGCGCGGGCGACCGGCGTCACCCTCTATCTTCGCGGGTCCATGGATGATCACGAGATGATCGCCCGCCGCGTCGAGATGGACAGCGGCGATCATGCGGTGATCAGCTGGGCCAGCTCCAAGACCTGCGCGAACCTGATTTCCGCAACGGTTGAACTGGAAGATCTCCAGGTCCCGCGCATCGAGGTTCCGGGCGCCGGGCGCGAGCCGCGTCAGGCCGCCGTCGCGCTGGACGCCAGCAGCTATTTCGTCTGGGCCGACGACGCGCGGTTCTCCGGCGGCGGCCATTCGGCCCAGATCGAGTTGCGCGGCGTCGACGGCTCGCCGATGGCCGAGTGGATCGATCGCACCCTTGGCCGGCTGACCGGCTGCTGGCGGACCAACCTGCCATGATCATTCTGGCCATCGACACCTGCCTGTTCGCCTGCTCGGTCGCGGTGGTCGACGGCGACGCCGTCCTGGCCCGCCGGGTCGAGCCGATGAGCCGCGGTCACCAGGAACGCCTGGCGCCCTTGGTTCAGGAAGCGATGGCGGAGGCCGGGATAGGCTTCGACAAGCTTGAGCGGATCGGCGTCACCGTTGGTCCCGGCTCGTTCACCGGGTTGCGCGTGGGGCTGGCCTTCGCCAAGGGCCTGGCCGCCGCGCTCTCGATCCCCGCCATCGGCGTCGGCTCGCTGGAGGCCTTGGCCGAGCCTGAGCCCGGATCTGTGCTGGCCGTGCTCGACGCCAAGCGGGGCCAGGTCTACCTGCAGGCCTTCGCCGACGGGGGCGCGGTCAGCGCGCCCGACGCCTTGCCCATCGAGATCGCCGCCGCGCGGCTGGCCGAGTTCGCCCCCGACACGCTGATCGGCACCGGCGCGGAGCTGCTGGCCCAGATGGCGCCCGGCGTCCGCGTGGTTCTGGCTGATGCGACCGACCCGGTCGCGGTGGCGCGGCTGGCGGCGGCTCGGGCGCCGGTCCCGCCGCGCCCGCTCTATCTGCGCGCGCCCGACGCCAAGCTGCCCGGCGGAAAGACGCTGGAGCCGTGAAGCTGCGCGGCGCCTGGGGCCATGAGGCCGGCGAGTTGGCCCGTGTCCACGCCGCCGCCTTCGACCATGGCTGGAGCGCGGCCGAAATCACCGAGCTGCTGGATGGTCCGGGCGGCTTCGCGCTGCTGGTCGAGGACGCCGCACTCGTGGCCTTCATCCTTTGCCGGGCCATCGCCGGCGAGGCCGAGATCCTGACCCTGGCGGTCGACCCGGCCGCCCGTCGCCGTGGTTTCGCCCGCGCCCTGGTGGAGGCCGCCGCCGGCGCCGCGCGCATAGCGGGCGCCGAGACGATGTTCCTGGAGGTCGCCGACGACAACGCCGCGGCCATCGGTTTGTATGAAGTCGCCGGTTTCGCGCGCGCGGGTCTGCGGCGCGGCTACTATGATCGTGGTCCACAGGGTTACGCTGATGCGCTCGTGATGCGTCTCGACCTTGGCCGCGCGGCCCTGTAGCCCTATCCTTACGTGATCTGAAGTCCGAGGAGCCCATTCGTGGATCGCATCGAAAATCTTTGCATCGATAAGGGCATGCGCATGACCGAGCAGCGCCGCGTGATCGCGCGCGTGTTGTCGGCCGCCCATGACCACCCCGATGTGGAAGAGCTCTATCGTCGCTCCCACGAGGTCGACCCGCACATCTCCATCGCCACGGTCTACCGGACCGTGCGCCTCTTCGAAGAGGCGGGCATCATCGCGCGCCATGACTTCCGTGACGGCCGCTCGCGCTACGAGGAAGCCACCGAAGTCCACCACGACCACCTGATCGACATGAAGTCGGGCAAGGTCGTGGAGTTCGTGGACGAGGAGATCGAGGCCTTGCAGGAAGCGATCGCCCGGAAGCTCGGCTACAAGCTGGTCGATCACCGGTTGGAGCTTTACGGCGTACCGATCGAGGACTGACACCTGCGGGTGTCATCCCGGTTTGCGCAGCAAGACCGGGACCCATTCGCGCCAACTTGGCCGAATGAGGCGAGGCTCCGCCAGGTTCTGACCCATCGGGTGTTCATGGGTCCCGGACAGTCGCTCCGCGACTTCGGGGATGACACGGGTGGGAGGGATGCTTGCGCCGGCCTATCCACAGCCCCATAAACCCGGGCATGTCCGCCCCGACCAAGCGCCTCTACATCAAGACCTACGGCTGTCAGATGAACGTCTATGACAGCGAGCGCATGGCCGACGTCCTTGCGCCTCTTGGCTATGGGATGACGGACCGGCCCGAGGACGCCGATCTGGTGGTGCTGAACACCTGCCATATCCGCGAGAAGGCCACCGAGAAGGTCTATTCCGAGCTCGGCTACATCAAGCAGATGAAGCAGGCTCGCGCCGAGGCTGGCGGCCAGATGACCATCGCCGTCGCCGGCTGCGTGGCCCAGGCCGAGGGCGAGCAGATCATGATCCGCCAGCCGGCCGTCGACCTGGTGGTCGGACCGCAGGCCTATCACCAACTGCCCGAACTGATCGCGCGCACCCATCGCAAGCGTGGCGAGCGGTTGGCCGCCGACTTCGCCGCCGACGAGAAGTTCGACGCCCTGCCGGTGGAGCGCAATCCGACCGGCGTGACCGCCTTCCTCACCGTGCAGGAGGGCTGCGACAAGTTCTGTACCTTCTGCGTGGTGCCCTATACGCGCGGCGGCGAGTGGTCGCGGCCTGTGGAAACCGTCCTGGCCGAGGCTCGAGATCTGGCCGCCAAGGGCGTGCGTGAGGTCACCCTGCTGGGCCAGAACGTCAACGCCTACGCCGGCGAAGGCGGCCTGGCCGGCCTGGCGCGCCAGTTGGCCAAGATCGAGGGCCTGGACCGCATCCGCTACACCACCAGCCACCCGGCCGACATGGGCGACGACCTGATCGCCGCGCACGCCGAACTGCCGCAGCTGATGCCCTATCTGCACCTGCCGGTGCAGGCGGGGTCGGACAAGATCCTCAAGGCGATGAACCGCGCCCATACCGCCGAAAGCTATCTGCGGCTGGTGGAGAAGATCCGCGCCGCGCGGCCCGACATCGCCATGGCCGGCGACTTCATCGTCGGCTTCCCCGGCGAGCGCGACGCCGACTTCGAGGCGACGCTGCAGCTGGTCCGCGAGGTCGGTTACGCCGGCGCCTTCAGCTTCAAATATTCCCGTCGCCCCGGCACGCCGGCCTCGGCCCTGCCGGGCCAGGTGGCCGACGAGGTGAAGGAGGAGCGGCTGGCGCGGCTGAACGCCCTGCTGGACGAACAGCAGCGCGCCTTCAATGTCAGCCAGGCGGGCAGGGTGCTGCCCGTGCTCTTTGAAAGACCCGGGCGTCATCCGGGACAGTTGTCAGGCCGCAGTCCCTATCTGCAGGCCGTGCATGTCGAGGGGCCCGATCACCTGATCGGCCAGATCGTTCCGGTGCGGATCGAGTCCGGCCAGAAGATGAGCCTCGCCGGCGTGCTGGAAATGGAAACCGCGTGAGCAGACCCGAATATATCCAGTTGTCCGACGCCGCCGCCCGTGCGGTGGCCGGCCCCTCCAGCCGCCATGCGGCTTTGATCGAAGACGCCTTCAACGTGCTGATCGAGACCCCCGGCGGCGGCGTGTCGATCGACGGCGACGCCAAGGCGCGCGGCGGCGCCAAGCAGGTGATCGCCACCCTGGCCACCCGCGCCGACGCCGGTCAGGAGGTCGGCGAGGCCGACGTGCGCGTGGCCATCGGCCAGGTCCGGGTCGGCGCGGCCAAGGCGCCCGGCGGACTGCCGGCCGGCAAGCGCGGCCAGGTGGCGCCGCGCACGCCGGGCCAGGCCCGCTATCTCGACGCCCTGGCCAGTTGCGAACTGGTCTTTGGCCTGGGTCCCGCCGGCACCGGCAAGACCTTCCTGGCGGTGGCGCATGGGGCGGGCCTGCTGCTGCGCGGCGAGGTCGAGCGGCTGATCGTCTCGCGCCCCGCGGTGGAGGCCGGCGAGCGCCTGGGCTTCCTGCCGGGCGACCTGTCCGAGAAGGTCGATCCCTATATGGCGCCGGTCTGGGAGGCGCTGACCGACATCCTGGGCGTCGACCAGTTCCGCCGACGCCGCGAGAAGGGCGAGATCGAGGTCGCGCCCATCGCCTTCCTGCGCGGCCGCACGCTCAGCCACGCCTTCGTCATCGTCGACGAGGCGCAGAACACCACGCGGCTGCAGATGAAAATGGTCCTGACCCGGATCGGTGAAGGCTCGCGCATGGCGGTCACCGGCGACCCGACACAGATCGACCTGGTCAACGCCTCGGACTCGGGCCTGGCCCACGCCGTCAGCCTGCTGGAGGGCGTGAAGGGGGTCGGCGTGAACCGGTTCGCGGCCGAGGATATCGTGCGCCACCCGATGGTCGAGCGTATCGTGCGGGCCTATGACGCCGACGCCGCCAAACGCGGACGAGCGATTTGATCGACATCGAAATCGAAGACGAATCCTGGATCAAGGCGGCGCCTGACGCCGAGCTTCTGGTCGAGGACGCGGCTGTCGCAGCCCTGACCCAGATCGACTTCGACGGCGGCGGGGTGACCATCTTGCTGACCGACGACGAGAGCGTGCGCGAACTCAACGCCCGCTTTCGCCAGAAGGACTACGCGACCAACGTCCTGTCGTTCCCGGCCCCGCAGAATCCCGAAGGTCACCTGGGCGACATCGCCCTGGCCTACGGCGTCTGCGCCCGCGAGGCGGCCGAACAGGACAAGCCCCTGGCGCACCACCTGCAACACCTGGTGGCGCACGGGGTGTTGCATCTTGTAGGGTACGATCACGAGACCGACGCCGAGGCTGAACAAATGGAAGGCCTTGAGCGCGTCATCCTGGCCGGGTTGGGGGTCCCAGACCCCTACGCGGCCGAGCAGGGAGACCATGACTAGCTCTACGGATGGATCATCCAGTCCGCCCGAACCCGGCAGGCAAGGCCGCGGCGTTCGGGCGTTTCTACGCAGGCTTTTGGGCGGGGGCGGCAGCGATTCAAGCGCCGCGTCGCAGCCGAACCGGGGGGCGGTGAACGGGCTGGTCGAACAGGCCGCAGCCTTCCAGTCCATGCGGGTGGGCGACGTCATGACTCCGCGCGTCGACATCGTGGCGGTGGAGCTCTCCACCCCCTTCGCCGAAGTGGTCGAACGCTTCGCCGAGGCCGAGCACAGCCGGATGCCGATCTATCGCGAGACGCTGGACGACCCGGTCGGCGTCATCCACGTGAAGGATATCTTCAAGGTGCTGGCGGGCCGCGGAAAGCGGCCGGGGCCGGCGGACCTGATCCTGCAGAAGCTGCGCCGCGACGCCCTCTATGTGCCAGGCTCGATGCGGGCCGCCGATCTGTTGCTGCGCATGCAGGCCGAGCGCATCCACATGGCCCTGGTCATCGACGAGTTCGGCGGCACCGACGGGCTGGTGACCATGGAGGACCTGGTCGAGGCGGTGGTCGGCGACATCGACGACGAGCATGACGAAGCGGCGGTGGCCAGCGTCACGCCCCGCCCCGGCGGGGTGTTCGAGGTCGACGCGCGCGCGCCGCTGGAGCAGCTCGAGGCCGCCATCGGCGTGGACCTGGCGCCGGGCGAACTGGACGAGGAGATCGACACTGTCGGCGGCCTGGTCTCGGCGCTCGCCGGCCGGGTGCCGCAACGCGGCGAGGTGATCGCCCACCCTGCGGGCTACGAGATCCAGGTGCTGGATTCCGACGCCAGGCGGGTGAAGCGCGTACGGTTCAAGCCCATCGTGGCGGCTGGATCCAACGACGAGGCCTGACCTGAAACTGTCTTCCCCCTGGATCTCGCGCCTGCTGGCGCTCGCGGCCGGTTTGGCCGCGGGCCTGGCCCATCCGCCGTTCGGGCTGCTGCCTGGGCTGCTGGGCTATGCGCTGCTCATGGGCCTGTCGGACACCGAGGGGCCTCGCCCGCTGCGCTCGGCCTTTTTCCGCGGTTGGTTGGCCGGGGTCGGCTATTTCGCGATCGGGGTCTGGTGGATCACCGAGGCCTTCATGGTCGACGCCGCCGCCCATGGCTGGATGGCGCCGTTCGCCCTGTTGTTCATGGCCGGCGGCCTGGCGCTGTTCTGGGGCCTGGCGGCCTTGGCCTATCGGCTGGCCGCCATCAAGGGGCCGTTGCGGGTCCTGGTGTTCGCCGGGTGCCTGGCGCTCGCCGAGTGGGTGCGCGGCCACATTTTCACGGGATTTCCCTGGAACCTGCCAGGCGAGACCTGGGCGGCGGGAAGCGCGATATCCCAGACCGCGTCGGTGGTCGGTTCCTATGGCTTGAGCTGGATCACCGTGGCGATCGCCGCCAGCGCCGCCCTGGTCCTGGACGCCGGGCCACGTCGCGGTCGGGCGATCGGCCTGGGGCTCGCGACCGCGACGCTCATGGGCCTGGTGGTGTTTGGCGCCTTGCGGCTGGGCGGCGCCCCGGCCGTGGCGGCCGACGCTCCGAAGATCCGCATCGTCCAGGCCGATATCGACCAGAAGGACAAGTGGAAGCCCGAGAACCTCGACCAAATCGTTGACACCTATGTCGATCTGTCGCGCGGGGACCCGGGCAAGCCGGCCCCCGACATCGTCGTCTGGCCCGAAGGGGCTCTGCCGGCGGTGATCGACGACTTGCTGGCGCCTGGCAGCCCCTATGTGCCGCGCATCGCCGGCGCGCTCGCACCCGGCCAGACCCTGCTGCTCGGGGCCAATCGGATGGGGCTGTCGGCCAGCGGCGAGCCTGACTACTTCAACAGCCTGATCGCCCTGCGGCGCGAGCCTGCCGGCCTGAAGGTGACCGGCGTCTACGACAAGTACCGGCTGGTGCCGTTCGGCGAGTTCCTGCCGTTCGGCGAGCTGGCCACCAAGCTCGGGATCCGCAGCCTGGTCCACATGCCCGAGGACTTCACCGCCGGTCCGCCGCCGACCTTGCTGACGCCGGAGGGCCTGCCGCCGGTCCAGCCGCTGATCTGTTACGAGGCGCTGTTCCCGGGCCTGGTCGAGGGTGCGGCCAAGCGGGCTGGGACGCGGGCGAAGTGGTTGCTGAACGTCTCCAACGACGCCTGGTTCGGCGCCACCAGCGGCCCGTGGCAGCATCTCAACATCGCCAGCTACCGGGCTATCGAGACCGGCCTGCCGATCGTGCGGGCGACGCCGACCGGGGTTTCGGCGGTCATCGACGCCCAGGGCCGAATTCTGGCCGGCGCCCAACTGGGTCTGGGCGAGTCCGGCGTCATCGACGCGCACCTGCCGCCGGCCCGGCCGCCGACTATCTACAATCTTGTCGGTGAATCAGGCTTCGCCTTGATGTTGCTCATTTCCGCGACCACGATCGTTTGGGGACGCTACCGTAGAGCTGTACGAAGTTGACGATTTAGTCAGGTTTCTGACGTGTCAGTTCGGGCTCGTTTAAGGATGAGCCTATGGCCAAGGACATCGAGAACGCTCCGAACCCTGTCGACGTGCATGTCGGTCTGCGGATACGGCTGCGCCGCAAGGAACTGGGCGTCAGTCAGGAACGTCTCGCCGAAGCCATCGGCCTGACCTTCCAGCAGGTGCAGAAGTACGAGCGCGCGGCCAACCGTGTCTCGGCCTCGAAGCTCTATGAAATGGCCCGCGCGCTGGACACCTCGACCGCCTATTTCTTCGAGGGCCTCACCGACGCCCACATCGCGGCGGCCGGCGAGCCGGGCGGCCAGACCCAGATGCAGGCCTTCCTGTTGACGTCCGAGGGCGTCGAACTGGCGGCCACCTTCCCGAAAATCCAACCCCCCAGGGTGCGCCGGCGCATCCTCGACCTGGTGCGCGCCATGGTCGATGACGAGCCCGAACCGACCCAGGATTGAGGTTTGAGGCCGGCGGCGCCTTAACCCTGCGGCGATTGACGCGACTTGCGGGATATAAAGATTTCTTTATAGGTTTGCGCCGACGTCCAATTGGGGCTGCCGCAAGTTGGCGCCTGCACGATTTCCGGAGCTAACACTTGAGCCGTTCCTCCTATATTTTCACCAGCGAAAGCGTGTCCGAAGGTCACCCGGACAAGGTCGCTGACCGCATCTCCGATACGGTGGTCGACGCCTTCCTGGCCGCCGAGCCCGAGGCCCGCGTGGCCTGCGAAACGCTCGTGACCACCAACCGGATCGTGCTGGCCGGTGAAGTCCGCGCCGGCAAGCCGGGCGCCTCCAAGGCCGAAAACAAGCAGCTGACCAAAGACATCATGGCCAGCCTTGAGCCCAAGGTCCGCGCCGCGGTGAAGGACATCGGCTACGAGCAGAAGGGCTTCCACTGGCAGAAGGCGAAGTTCGCCAACTATCTGCACGCCCAGTCCGCCGACATCGCGGTCGGCGTCGACTCGACCGAGAAAAAGGAAGAGGGCGCGGGCGACCAGGGGATCATGTTCGGCTACGCCTGCGACGAGACCCCGTCGCTGATGCCGGCCACCCTGCAGTTCTCGCACGACATCCTGCACAAGCTGGCCGAGGTCCGTCACTCGGGCGAGTGCGAGGCTCTCGAGCCCGACGCCAAGAGCCAGGTCACGGTGCTCTATCAGGACGGCCGTCCGGTCGAGATCCTGAAGATCGTCGTCTCGACCCAGCACAAGAAGAAGGTCGGCGACCAGGCCGCCAATTCGAAGCGCATCCAGGCGCTGATCAAGCCCTATGTCGAGAGCGTGCTCCCGTCCGGCCTGATCACCAAGAAGACCAAGTGGCACGTCAACCCGACCGGCCGCTTCCTGATCGGTGGTCCTGACGGCGACGCCGGCGTCACCGGCCGCAAGATCATCGTCGACACCTACGGCGGCGCCGCGCCGCACGGCGGCGGCGCGTTCTCCGGCAAGGACCCGACCAAGGTCGACCGTTCGGCCGCCTACGCCTGCCGTTACCTGGCCAAGAACGTGGTCGCCGCGGGTCTGGCCCGCAAGTGCACCATCCAGATCAGCTACGCCATCGGCGTGGCCGATCCGCTGAGCTTCTATGTCGACCTGCACGGCACCGGCGAAGTCGATCCGGCCAAGCTGGAACTGGCCCTGCCGCAGATGATCGGCGGCGCCACGCCGCGCGCCATCCGCGAGCACCTGCAGCTCAACCGTCCGATCTACGCCCGCACCGCGGCCTACGGCCATTTTGGCCGTCAGCCCGACAATGAAGGCGGCTTCTCCTGGGAAAAGACCGATCTGGTCGACCAATTGAAGAGTCTCGCGTAAACGAGGTCCTGAGCCCCGCTTCGGCGGTTCGTTCAGTCTGTGTGGGGGCCGTCGTGCGCAAGCGCGGCGGCCCTTTCTCTTGGTCGCGATGCGCTCCGCCGCATTCCCTCGGCGGCGCGAGCGCGCTAGAGGGCGGCGATGGAAGATACTGCTCACCCGCTGCTCCGCTCCTACGGCCGGATCAAGTCGCGCCCGATCAAGCCGCGCCAGGCCGCTCTGGTGGAGACCCTGCTGCCGCAGATCCGCGCGCCCCAGGCGCCGTTCGATCCCGTCGAGCTGATGCCGGAGGCCGACGAGGTCTGGCTGGAGATCGGCTTTGGCGGCGGCGAGCATATGGCCAGCCAGGCCGCCCGCGCGCCGGGCGTGTTGATCATCGGCTGCGAGCCGTTCCTGAACGGCGTGGCCAGCGCCGTGCGTCACGTCGACGAGCAGGGACTGAAGAACGTGCGGATCAAGGACGGCGACGCCCGTGAATTGATCGCGCACCTGCCGGACGCCTGCCTGACGCGGGTCTTCATCCTGTTCCCCGATCCCTGGCCGAAGGCGCGTCACCACAAGCGCCGGATCGTGCAGCCCGAGATGCTGGTCGACCTGGCCAGGGTGCTGAAGCCGGGCGGCAAGCTGCGCTTCGCCACCGACGTCGCCGGCTATGCTGACTGGGCGTTGGAGCGGGTGCTGGCCTCACCGGACTTCACGTGGGCGGCGCAGCGCGCCGACGACTGGCGGACCCCGCCCGCCGATCACATCACCACGCGCTATGAAGAAAAGCGCCTGGGCGACTGCGAGCCGGTCTTCTTCGACTTCGAACGGGTCTAGGCGGACCTGACTTCGCAGGTAATGGCCGGTCCTTCGCGCCTTTCCTAGGCTGGCGACAGCATGAGGAGGGCGCGCGATGTCACGTTTCTGGCGAACCTGGACGATCGGGTGGTGTTGGGCGGTCAGCCTGTTCGGGCTGATCCTGGCGGCGAGCGCCTTTGAGGCGACCAGCGGCCCGACGCGTCTGCTGTTTGGCTTGCTGAACGCCCACGCCGCGCTCGATCTCGATGCGCCTATGCGCTTCAGCCTGGGGATCCTGGGCGCGGTGACCGTCGGCTGGAGCTTGACCCTGCTGGCGGCGGTTCAGGCCGCGCACCTGCTCGGCGACCGGGCCAGGCCGATCTGGATGCTGGTGATCGGCAGCCTGGTGGTTTGGTACGTGGTCGACTCGGCCCTGTCGGTCGCGACGGGCTTCGGGCTCAACCTGCTGCCGAACACGATCTTCGCGGCGGCGTTCCTGCTGCCGATCATCGGCGGCGGCGTGCTCAAGTCGCCGGCGCCCTGAGCGATCTGCATCACCAGGTTGGGCCCGGTGATGCAGATAGGTTCAGGCCTACTTCTGGCCCCAGCCCTTGCCGGCGGCGTTGGCGCGTTCGATGCCCTGGCGGATCAGTTCGCCGGTTTCTTCCGGATCGGCCCAGCGGACGATCTCGACCGACTTGCCCTTTTCCAGGTCTTTGTAGTGCTGGAAGAAGTGGGCGATCTGCTCGGTGAGGATGGCGGGCAGGCCGCGCCAGGAATCCACGCCGGCGTAGAACGGGTGCAGCTTGTCGACCGGCACGGCCAGGACCTTTTCGTCGCCGCCGGCCTCGTCGACCATCATCAGGGTGCCGATCGGCCGCACGCGGATCACCGCGCCCGGAACCACGGGGGTCGGGCCGACCACCAGCACGTCCATCGGGTCGCCGTCATCCGACAGGGTGTGGGGGATGAAGCCGTAGTTGCCCGGATAGTACATGGCCGTGTGCAGGAAGCGGTCGACCATGATCGCGCCCGACTCCTTGTCGAGCTCGTACTTCACCGGTTCGCCGCCTTGCGGGATCTCGATGATGGCGTTGACGTCGTAGGGCGGGTTCACGCCGGTGGGGATCTTGGAGATGTCCATGGGGAGGAGGACCTTGAAGACGTGGGGAGTTGAGGGCGCCGTCTGTGGACTATTCGGAGCCCGTGGAAAAGGGGCGCTGGGCTTTCGATCATGCGAATGCTGGGAAAAGCGGCGGAAAAAGCAGACCTGAGCGACCGAAACCACTAGGGGCTGACAAACCGGGGAGCACGCGTTATATAGGCCATCACATCGTCCGTTAGCGCTGGATAGCGCCTACGAGCGGCAGGCTTCGGCCCGGCCGCTTTTTTGTTGCCGGAGAGTAGCCAAGCTTATGCGAGGCAAGACCGCGGAAGACCAAAGGCTCGTCGAGCTCCTCGATCCCGTCGCCGAAGCCGCAGGCTACGAGATCGTACGTCTGCGCCTGATGGGCAGCGACCACGCCCGCCGGCTGCAGATCATGGCCGAGACACCGGACGGCGAAATGGTCGTCGAAGATTGCGCGCGCCTCAGCCGCGCCATTTCCGAAATCATGGACGCCGCCGATCCGATCTCCGGCGAATATACGCTGGAAGTGTCCTCGCCCGGCGTCGACCGGCCGCTGACCCGGCTGAAGGACTTCGTCACCTACGAGGGCCATGAGGCCCGCATCGAACTCGACCGTGTCGCCGAGGGCCGCAAGCGGTTCCGCGGCGTGCTGGCCGGCGTCGAGGGCGACAATATCGGCATCGACCTGGAAGGCGAGGAGGCCACCGCCATGGTGCCGTTCTCCTGGATCGTCGACGCCAAACTGATCCTGACCGACGCCCTGATGAAGCGCGGCGCTGAAGAGCGCGCCGCCCGCATCGAGGGCGACGACCAACAAGATACACCCGAGTAAAAGGACACAACCGATGAGCCTGACCGGCATTTCCGCCAACCGGCTTGAGCTGTTGCAAATCGCCGAGGCCGTGGCCCGCGAGAAGTCGATCGACAGAGAGATCGTCATCGAGGCCATCGAGGAAGCGATCCAGAAGGGCGCCCGCGCCCGCTACGGCGCCGAGCACGACATCCGTGTCCATATCGATCAGAAGACCGGCGAGACCACGATCAAGCGGGTGATCACCGTCGTTCCCGACGAGACCATCTACGAGAACGAAGAAGGTATCCCGGAAGAGCCGGTCGGCGTGCGCCGTCTGTCGGACGCCCTGCGCGACGACAAGACCGCCGCGATTGGCAAGACTTACGAAGAGGTCCTGCCGCCGTTCGAGTTCGGCCGCGTCCAGACCCAGATGGCCCGCCAGGTGGTGACCGGTAAGGTCCGTGAAGCCGAGCGCGAGCGTCAGCACGAAGAATTCAAGGACCGCGTGGGCGAGATCGTCAACGGCGTGGTCAAGCGGGTCGAGTACGGCAACACCGTCGTCGACCTGGGCCGCGGCGAAGGCATCATGCGCCGCGACCAGTCGATCCCGCGCGAGAACTTCAACATCGGCGACCGGATCCGCTGCTACATCTACGACGTCCGTCGCGAGACCAAGGGCCCGCAGATCCTGCTGTCGCGTGCGCACGGCGGCTTCATGGCCAAGCTGTTCGCCCAGGAAGTCCCGGAAGTTTACGACGGCGTGATCGAAATCCGCGCCGTGGCCCGCGACCCCGGTTCGCGCGCCAAGATGGCGGTCGTCTCCAACGACAGCTCGATCGACCCGGTCGGCGCCTGCGTCGGCATGCGCGGTTCGCGCGTGCAGGCGGTGGTGGCCGAGCTGCAGGGCGAAAAGATCGACATCATCCAGTGGAGCCCGGACGAGGCGACCTTCATCGTGAACGGTCTGGCCCCGGCTGAAGTCTCCAAGGTGGTGATGGATGAAGAGGACGAGCGCGTCGAAGTGGTGGTTCCGGACGAGCAACTGTCGCTCGCCATCGGCCGCCGCGGCCAGAACGTCCGCCTCGCCAGCCAACTGACCGGCTGGCAGATCGACATCATGACCGAAAGCCAGGAGAGCGAGCGCCGTCAGCGTGAGTTCGCCGAGCGTACGGCCCTGTTCCAGGAAGCCCTGGACGTCGACGAGGTCATCGCCCAGCTGCTGGTCACCGAGGGCTTCGCCACCGTCGAAGACGTGGCCTATGTCGACAACTCCGAAGTCGCCGCCATCGAAGGCTTCGACGAGGACACCGCTGAGGAAATCCAGGCCCGCGCCCGCGACTTCCTGGAAAAGATCGCCGCCGAATACGACACCAAGCGCGTGGCGCTGGGCGTCGAGGACGCGCTGCTGGAAGTCGAAGGCGTCACCCTGCCGATGGCCGTGGCCCTGGGCGAAGGCGACGTGAAGAGCATCGAGGATCTCGCCGGCCTGATCCCCGACGACCTTCGCGGCTGGTTCGAAACCAAGGACGGCGCGCGCGTGCGTGAGCCGGGCATTCTGGAAAGCTTCAACATGGACGCCGGCGACGCCGAAGCCCTGATCATGCGCGCTCGCGTCGCCATGGGCTGGGTCGAGGCCCCGGAACCGGAGCCGGAAGCCGAGGTCGAGTACTCGGAAGTCGACGCCGTGTTCGGCCACGCCCCCGCCCATGCGGCGGTCGAGGTCGAAGCTGAAGCTGAAACTGAAGCCGAGGCCGAGGCGCCCGTCGCCGAAGCTCCGGCCGCTGAAGAAGACCCGGAGGCCTAGGACTAGGTGACCAGTCCCGCCCCCTCCGAGACCGCCGTCCGGGCGCCAAAAACGCTCGCGGCGGCTTCGCGGGAGCGGCGGGATATCGTCTCCGGCGAGGTGATGGATGAGGATCGCCTCATCCGTTTCGTCATCGGTCCGGACCTGACCGTGGTTCCCGATCTGGCGCGAAAGCTGCCGGGACGGGGACTGTGGGTGGCCGCCGACCGGACTTCGGTGGAGACCGCCGCCAAGAAGGGCCTGTTCTCGCGGGCCGCAAAGACCAAGCTCGCGCCGCCCGTCGGGTTGGCCGATCAGGTCGATGAACTCTTGTTGAAGCGCCTTCTGGACGGTCTCGGGCTTGCGAAACGGGCCGGCGAACTTATCTCGGGCTACGAGAAGGTCGCCTCGGCCCTGAACGCCGGCAAGGCCGCCTGGCTGATCGAGGCTTCGGACGGCGCTCCCGACGGCCGCCGAAAGATGCTGAATGTGGCCCGCAAGTCACCCAAACCCACGCAGGTCTTCGGACTCTTTGCTGCTGAGGAATTGGGTTTGGCCTTGGGGGCGGAGAATGTGATACACACCGCCTTCCTTGCGGGGCGTGGCGCCGGTCGCTGGACTGTGGATGTCCAGAGGTTGACTGGCTTCCGCCCGCTCCTTCCCGAGAGTTGGTGCGAGGAAAAGCCTTCTGAGGCGGGCGGAACCTAAGTCGGTTTCGCGCGCCTAGAGCTATTGAACTGCCCGTGGTCGGGACCGTCCCGACCTGTAAGTAAAGCGAGCGCATGAGCGACGAGAACGACAACGGCCGGGCCCCTGGTGGGCGAGCTCCCCTGACCCTTAAGCCCCGTGGGGCTGGATCGGTCAGCGCGGGCACGGTGAAGCAAAGCTTCAGCCACGGCCGCTCCAAGACCGTGGTCGTGGAGACCAAGCGCCAGCGGATGCATAACGCGCCGTCGGGCAATCTCGCCGCGCCTTCGTCGGCCGAGAAGCGCGCCTTCACGCCGCCGTCCTCCGCGCCGCGCTCCTCGCAAGGTTCCTCGGGCGACAACTCGAACCTGTCGGCCGAAGAGCAACGCGCCCGTCAGCGCGCCATCGAACTGGCGCGCGAACATCAGGCCCGTCAGGCCGCCGAGCAGCGCGCCCGTGAAGAACGGACTCGCGCCGAGGCTGACGCCGCCGCTCGCGCCGCCGCCGCTGCGGCCGCCGCAGCTGCTGCAAAGCCCGCTGAGACCCCGGCCGCCGCGCCGACCCCGGCTCCGGCTCCGGCTCCTGAAGCGCCCAGCGCGCCGCAGGCCGCCGCGCCTGAACCTGCGCCCGCTCCGGTCGCACCCGCCGCCCCGGTGACGCCGGTCGCTCCGGCCGCCCCCGTGGTGTCGGCCCCGGCCGCGCCGCAGGCTGCTGCGCCCCAGGCTCCGCAGGCCCCCCAAGCTCCTCAGGCCCCGACGCATCAAGCGCCGCGGAACGAAGGCCCGCGGCCTTCGTCCGGCCAGACCCGTACCTACGAGCCGTCCCGCGAACGCCGCGACGACCGCGCCTCGACGACGACCTATCGTCCCGAACGCGCGCCCGGCCGTTTCGAGAACGCCAACTTCGGTCAGCGCGCGCCGCGCGCCGATGGTGGTGGCCAGCAACGGCCGCCGGCACGTGAAAACGACCGTCCGCAGGGCGGTGATCGCGGTCCGCGCACCGATCGTCCGCAAGGTGATCGGCCGCAGGGTGATCGTCCCCAAGGCGGCGGCGATCGTCCGCGGCCCAGCGGTGAACCTGTTCGTTATTCGGCGCTCGCGCCGCGTCCGGCGCCGGGCCGTCCCGGCGATCGTCCCGGTGGGCCCCGCCCGCCGCGCGGCGGCGCGCCGAACGCCCCGCCCGCTACGCCTGAAGTTCAACGCGCCACCCGTTCGGCTCCCCGCCCCGGCGGTGAGACCGGTCGTCGTCCCGACGATGATGAGGATACGCGCCGCAAGACCGCGGCCAGCGCCCCCAACAAGGCGATCAGCCGCGTCAAGGGTGCGGCTCAGCGCCGCGAAGGCCGCCTGACCATCCAAGCCGTAGCCGGTGACGATGAGGGCGCCGTCGAACGGATGCGCTCGCTCGCCTCGGTTCGCCGGGCTCGCGAACGTGAACGTGAAAAGCGCAAGGGCGGCGGCCAGGAAGCGGCCCGCGCGGCTCGCGAAGTCGTCATCCCCGACGTCATCACCGTGGCGGAACTCGCCAACCGGATGGCGACCCGCGGCGTTGAGATCATCAAGTTCCTGATGCGTCAGGGCGTGATGCTGAAGGTCAACGACGTCATCGACAACGACACCGCCGAGCTGGTGGCCACCGAATTTGGCCACACCGTGCGCCGGGTTTCGGAATCTGACGTCGAAGAAGGCTTCATCGGCGAAGAGGATGTCGACGATCACCTGCTCCCGCGTCCGCCCGTCGTGGCGGTCATGGGTCACGTCGACCACGGCAAGACCTCGTTGCTGGACGCCCTGCGTTCGGCCGACGTCGCCGGCGGCGAACGTGGCGGGATCACCCAGCACATCGGCGCCTATCAGGTGCGTCTGGAAAGCGGCCAGTCGGTCACCTTCCTCGACACCCCTGGCCACGCGGCCTTCTCGGCCATGCGGGCTCGCGGCGCCGACGTCACCGACATCGTCATCCTGGTGGTGGCCGCCGACGACGGCGTCATGCCCCAGACGATCGAAGCCATCCACCACGCCAAGGCGTCGGGGGCTCCGATCATCGTGGCGATCAACAAGATCGATAAGCCGGGCGCCAACCCGCAAAAGGTCATCAACGAGCTGCTGCAGCACGAGATCGTGGTCGAGAGCCTGGGTGGCGAAACCCAAGCCATCGAAGTCTCGGCCCTGCAGAAGCTGGGCCTGGACGACCTGATCGAAGGCATCCTGCTGCAAGCCGAGGTCATGGACCTGAAGGCCAACCCGGACCGCATCGCGGACGGCACGGTCATCGAGGCCAAGCTCGATCGTGGACGCGGCGCGGTTTCGACCGTGCTGGTCAAGCGCGGTACGCTGAAGCGCGGCGACATCGTCGTGGCCGGCTCCAACTTCGGCCGCGTGCGCGCCCTGCTCAACGAACGCGACGAACAGCTCGACTCCGCTGGCCCCTCGGTGCCGGTGGAAATCCTTGGCCTGGACGGCACGCCCAGCCCAGGTGAGGCCTTCGCCGTCGTGGAAAACGAGGCTCGCGCTCGCGAGCTGACCGAGTACCGGACCCGTGTGAAGCGCGAAAAGGCCGGTTCGCCGGTCTCGGCGGGCGTCACCATGGCCGACTTCATGGCCAAGCTTCAGGACAAGAAGATCTCGGAGCTGCCGGTCATCATCAAGGCCGACGTCCAAGGTTCGGCCGAAGCCATCGTGGGTTCGTTGGCCGCCCTGGGCACCGACGAGGTCCGCGCGCGGATCATCCTGCAAGGCGCCGGCGCGATCAGCGAGAGCGACGTCATGCTGGCCAAGGGCGCGGGTTCCCCGATCCTCGGCTTCAACGTCCGCGCCTCGAAGCAGGCTCAGGCCCTGGCCGAACGCGAAGGCGTGGAAATCCGCTACTACGCGATCATCTACGACCTGATCGACGACATCAAAGGCGTGCTCTCGGGCATGCTGGCGCCGGAACAACGCGAAACCTTCCTGGGTAACGCGCGCGTCCTGCAGGTGTTCGACATCACCAAGGTCGGCCGGGTCGCCGGTTGCCGGGTCACCGACGGCGTGGTGCGCCGCGGCGCTCGCGTCCGGATCATCCGCGACGATATCGTGGTCCTCGAACTGGGCACCCTCAAGACCCTCAAGCGCTTCAAGGACGAGGTGGTGGAAGTCACCGCCGGCCAAGAGTGCGGGATGTTCTTCGAAGGCTTCCAGGACATCAAGGAAGGCGACGTCATCGAGTGCTTCAGCCTCGAAGAGGTCAAGCGCAGCCTCTAAGGCGGCGGCTTTCTTCAAGGCGGCTTTTAAGGGCGCGGAACTCCAGGGTTCCGCGCCCTTTGTCGTTCGTGCCGCCGAGACGCGTTTCGCCCCAAGGCCGCCTTGTTCTTCACGCCAATTTCAGAGGCGGCCGTCCCGGTCAGCAGTCCCGCCGGAGGTGGCCGCCCGTGCGTATCGTGATCGTCGCCGTTCTCGTCCTGATCGCGGCCGCCTGCTCGCGCGGCCCGGTCGGCAATATCAGCGTCCCGCCGCCGGCCAAGAGCGTGGATCTCCTACGCTACAAGGGCCTGTGGCACGAGTTCGCCCGCTACGAAAACGCCTTCGAGGACGACTGCGAGGGCGTCACCGCGGAATACACGCCGCGGGCCGACGGCGACCTGTCGGTCAAGAACACCTGCCGCGAGGCCACGCTGAATGGTCCGCTGAAGGTGTCGGAGGGCTACGCCAGGCCGGCTGGCGATCCGAGGGGCGGCAAGCTCAAGGTGTCGTTTTTCGGCCCCGCTCTCATGACCAACTACTGGGTGCTGGATCGCGCCGACGACTACAGCTGGGCGATCGTCGGTGAGAAATCGGGCCGGTTCCTGTGGATCCTGACCCGCGAGGCCCGGCCGAGCGCCCAGCGCCGCATCGAACTGATCGCGCGCGCCAAGAGCTTGGGATACGACACAGACATGCTTCGCTACACGGAACAGCCCGCCCGATGAGATACCTGATCCTGGCGCTCGCCGCCCTAACCCTCTCGGCCTGCGCGACCGCCCAACGCTATGACGCCGCCAACGACGTCCACGCCCTGCTGGTCTCGATCCGTGACAACGACCAGGCGGCCTTCGACGCCCATGTCGACCGTCCGGCCCTGAAGCGCCAGATCGAAAGCCGGCTGACGGCCGAGGGCCGCAAGGCCGGCGGCGACGGACTGGGCGCGCTCTCGGCGATCCTCGCGCCGGCCCTAGCCGACATCGCCGGCGACGCCCTGATCCAGCCGCGGGTGTTCCGCTCGGTGGCCGACTATTACGGCTATGACGCCTCCAAGCCGCTTCCCGGCGCCCTGGTGATCGGCGGCCAGCTCAAGGCGGTGGGCGACGGCCAGGTCTGCGCGACGCGCAAGAAGGACGGACCCTGCCTGCTGGTGTTCACGCAAAGCGCGGGGACCTGGAAACTCTCCGGCTTCGACGGCGATCTTTCGATGCTGCGGACCAAGGGCCGATAGGCTTAAGGTCCCCTCCAACGACTTCCGGGGAGGGGGCGATGGGCTACGAGGCCGCACTTTCGGACTACGAGGAAACCGCCTTCAGCCATGGCGGCCGGACGCGTCAGGTGTTCAAGCGCGGCTCGGGCCCCGCGGTGATCGTCATCCATGAGATGCCAGGTCTGCACCCGCTGGTGATCCGGTTCGCCGATCGGGTCGCGGCCAGCGGCATGACCGTTTATTGCCCCAGCCTGTTCGGCGACCCTGGCCGCCCGGTCTCCACCGGCTACGCCCTGCGCGAGATGATCACCGGCATCTGCATCCGCCGCGAGTTCAATGTCTGGGCCACCGACAAGTCGAGCCCGATCGTCGACTGGCTGAAGGCCCTGGCCCGCCAGGCGCACGCCGATTGCGGCGGTCATGGCGTCGGCGCGGTCGGCATGTGCTTCACCGGCGGTTTCGCCCTGGCGATGATGACCGAACCCTCCGTCGTCGCGCCGGTGCTGTCGCAGCCGTCGCTGCCGCTGGCGGGCAAGAACGCCAGGCGCGCCGCCGGCATCGGCGTCTCGCCAAAGGAGATCGCCTGCGTCCGCCAGCGGTTTGAGGGCGAGGACCTCTCGATGATCGGGCTGCGGTTCAAGAGCGACGACTTCGTCCCCGACGCCCGGTTTGAAACCTATCGCCGCGAGTTCGGCGACAAGTTCGAGGCCATCGAGCTGGAGGACGCCGACGCCGCCCCGGCTCAGATGAAACCCCACTCGGTGCTGACCCTCCATCTGAAGGAAGACGGCCCGACCAAGGCCGCCGAGCAACGGGTGCTGGATTTCTTCCGGGAGCGGACGGGCGCTTGAGCGGGGTGGACTTCTTGGGATCACACGCCTAGAAGCCCGCGCTTCTCCTGAGCTGCCGCGTCCGAGCCGCGGGCCAGGTCCTATGAAGGCCAAGTCCATGAAACGTACTCCCCCCAAGGCCAAGAAGGCCCCAACGGGCCCCTCGCAACGCCAGCTTCGCGCGGGCGAGCTGATGCGCCACGCCCTGGTCGAGATCCTCCGCGAGGAGGATTTCACCGACGAGGCCCTGGCCGGCGTCTCGGTGACGATCACCGAGGTCCGGATGAGCCCCGATCTGCGCCACGCCATGTGCTTCATCGAGCCCCTGGGCGGAAAGAACGCCGAGGCCGTGGTCAAGGCGTTGACCGTGCACACCAAGTTCCTGCGCGGCCGGCTTGGCCGCTCGATCGACATGAAGTTCACGCCGGAGCTGAAGTTCATGCACGATCAGAGCTTCAACGAAGCGACCCGGATCGGCGCCCTGTTCGATAATCCCAAGGTGCGCCAGGACCTGACGCCCGACGAACCGTCCGACAGCTGGAAGGACGAAGACTGATGGCGCGCCGCCGCAAGGGTGACGCGATCTCGGGCTGGATCTGCCTGGACAAGCCCTACGACCTTGGCTCCACCCATGCGGTCAGCCGCGTGCGCCGGCTCTACAACGCCCAGAAGGCCGGCCACGCCGGAACCCTCGACCCGCTGGCCACCGGCATCCTGCCGATCGCGCTGGGCGAGGCGACCAAGACGGTCTCCTTCCTGGTCGACGCCGACAAGGCCTATCGCTTCACCATCGAGTGGGGCCGAACCACGGCCAGTTTCGACCGCGAAGGCGCGACCACGGCGACCTCCGACGTGCGACCGAGCGTCGCTGAGGTCGAGGCCATGCTGCCGGAGTTCGTCGGCGAGATTCAGCAGGTGCCGCCGATCTTCTCGGCCATCAAGGTCGACGGCGAGCGCGCCTATGATCTGGCCCGCGCCGGCGAGGAGGTTGAGCTGAAACCCCGCGCCGTCACCATCCATACGGCGCGCGTGGTGTCGGCGCCGGACGTCGATCACGTCGAGATCGAGATCGAATGCGGCAAGGGCACCTATGTCCGCGCCATCGTCCGCGACTTGGCCGACCGGCTCGGCGCCTGTGGACATGTCAGCGCTTTGCGCCGCACTCGCGTCGGCCCGTTCGATGAGGCCAAGGCGATAACACTGGAATTACTTGAGGAATTGGGCCATAAGGCCCGCTGCTTGGAGGCGATGCTTCCGGTCGAGACCGCCCTGGACGACATCCCGGAGTTGGCCGTGACCACTGAAGATGCCTTCAAGTTGAAGCAGGGACGGCCGATCGTTCTCGTTCCCCGACAGGTCGAAGCGCTGAAGGCCCGGCTAACCCCCGGGACCCGAACCGTTTCAGCCATGGCGGACGGGGTCGTGGTGGCGCTCTGCGAGATGCGTGCGGGCAAGCTCGAGCCCTCGCGGGTCTTTCATCTGGAAAAGAGCGGAGACTGACCGATGTCGATTACTCTCGAGCGCAAAGCTGAGCTCATCAAGACCCACGGCCGTTCGGCCGGCGACACCGGAAGCGCTGAAGTGCAGGTGGCGATCTATTCTGAACGGATCTCCAACCTCACCGAGCACTTCAAGACCCACAAGAAAGACAACCACTCGCGTCGTGGCCTGCTGAAGCTGGTCTCCGCGCGTCGTTCGTTGCTCGATCACCTGAAGAAGTCCGACGAGGGCCGCTATCAGTCCCTGATCGAAAAGCTGGGCCTGCGCCGCTAGGACCGAAAGGTCAGCCCCCGGGAAACCGGGGGCTTTGCGTATCAGGCTATGACTACAGCGCCGCTCGCTCCGTAACAGGCCGGAGCGGCCAAGCGGCGATCCGGGCGACCCATGTCGGGCCGCTCGCTACACGCCGAGGGTTCCAAAGAAATCCTCACCCCCGCCTGTTTGTCTGGAGAGGTTTTCGGAAGTCCGACGCCCTGTCCGCCCCCGTTGGGAATACGCCCGCGGGATAGAAAGAAGCAAAATGTTCGAAATTAAACGCAAGACCATCGAGTGGGGCGGCAAGACGCTGACCCTCGAAACCGGCCGCATGGCTCGTCAGGCTGACGGCGCGGTTCTGGCCACCTATGGTGAGACCATGGTTCTGGCCACCGCCGTCTTCGCCAAGAGCGCGAAGCCGGGCCAGGACTTCTTCCCCCTGACCGTGAACTACCAAGAGAAGTTCTACGCCGCGGGCAAGATCCCGGGCTCCTTCCCCCGTCGTGAGGGCGCGCCCTCACAAAAAGAAACCCTGACCTCGCGCCTGATCGACCGTCCGATCCGCCCGCTGTTCGCCAAGGGCTTCAAGAACGAAGTCCAAGTCGTCTGCACCGTGCTGGCGCACGACCTGGAAAACGATCCGGACGTCGTCGCCCTGGTGGCCGCCTCGGCCGCCCTGGTGATCTCCGGCGCCCCGTTCATGGGCCCGATCGGCGCCGCGCGCGTCGGCCTGGTCAATGGCGAGTACATCCTGAACCCGACGTTGGATGAGATGAAGGAGTCCTCGATGGACCTCGTCGTCGCCTCGACCAACGACGCGGTGATGATGGTGGAATCGGAAATCCAGGAGCTCAGCGAAGATGAGGTCCTGAAGGGCGTCATGTTCGCCCACGCCGGCATCCAGCCGGTGATCGACGCGATCATCGAACTGGCCGAGCACTCCGCCAAGGAGCCCTTCGAGTTCATCGCCGACGACACCGACGCCATCAAGGCCGAAGTGAAGAAGCTGATCGGCAAGGATCTGGCCGCGGCCTACAAGATCGTCGCCAAGGGCCAGCGTCAGGACGCCGTCTCCGCCGCCAAGGCGAAGGCGAGCGAAAAGTTCGCCAAGTCGGACGCCAATCCGGCCGGCGTCGACGCCGCCAAGCTGGGTGGCGTGTTCAAGGAACTGGAAGCCGACGTCGTTCGTCGCAACATCCTGGACACCGGCATCCGCATCGACGGCCGCACCGTCGACAAGGTCCGCCAGATCGTCTCGGAAGTGGGCGTTCTGCCCCGGGCCCACGGCTCGGCGCTGTTCACCCGCGGCGAGACCCAGGCCCTGGTCGTGGCCACGCTCGGCACCGGCGACGACGAACAGCTGATCGACGCTCTCGAAGGCAAGTACTACGAGAAGTTCATGCTGCACTATAACTTCCCCCCCTTCTCGGTCGGGGAAACGGGCCGCATGGGCGCGCCGGGCCGTCGCGAAGTCGGCCACGGCAAGCTGGCGTGGCGGGCGATCCGTCCGATGCTGCCGAAGCAGGAAGACTTCCCCTACACGATCCGCCTGGTCTCCGAGATCTTCGAGTCCAACGGCTCGTCCTCGATGGCCTCGGTCTGCGGTTCCTCGCTGGCCCTGATGGACGCCGGCGTGCCCCTGAAGAAGCCGGTCTCCGGCATCGCCATGGGCCTGATCCTGGAAGCCGACGGCTTCGCGGTTCTGTCCGACATCCTGGGTGACGAAGATCACCTCGGCGACATGGACTTCAAGGTCGCAGGCACCGAAGACGGCATCACCTCGCTGCAGATGGACATCAAGATCGCCGGGATCACCGAAGCGATCATGAAGCAGGCGCTTGAGCAGGCTCACGCCGGCCGCAAGCACATCCTGGGCGAAATGGCCAAGGCCATGGAAGCTCCGCGTCAGGAACTCGGCGAGTTCGCCCCGAAGATCGAAACCATGAAGGTTCCGGTCGACAAGATCCGTGAAGTCATCGGGTCGGGCGGCAAGGTCATCCGCGAAATCGTGGAAAAGACCGGCGCCAAGGTCGACATCGAAGACGACGGCACGATCAAGGTCTCAGCCTCCGATCAGTCGAAGATCGATGCGGCCAAGGAGTGGATCAAGTCGATCGCTTCGGAACCGGAACTGAACGCCATCTACACCGGCAAGGTCGTGAAGATCGTCGACTTCGGCGCCTTCGTGAACTTCTTCGGCGCCAAGGACGGCCTGGTCCACGTCTCGCAGATTTCCAACGAGCGCGTCGCCAAGGTCTCCGACGTCCTGGTCGAGGGCCAGACCGTGAAGGTCAAGCTCCTGGGCTTCGACGATCGCGGCAAGACCCGCCTTTCGATGAAGGTCGTCGACCAGGAAACTGGCGAAGACCTGTCGGGCAAGGCTTCGGCCGAGACCGAGGAAGCCTAAGGCTTCTCCACCATCTAGGTGAATTGAGAGGGCGGCCGCAGCGATGCGGCCGCCCTTTTCATTGGGCCGCGTGAACCGTTAGGCTTGGCCCATGTGCAACGAGTTCCAGCGCCACAAATTGCTGACCGCCGCCATCGAGGAATTCGACCGGCGCTCGCTGCCGTTGTTCAAATGGCAGGACGGGCTGGTCCCCAATCTCGGCGCCCAGCCGTCGATCAAGATCCGAGACAGCGCCGTGATCGTGCGGCTGGCGGGGCGCGAACTGGTCGGCTCGACCGCGACCTGGGCCTGGCCGGGGCCGGGTGGCGCGCCGGTGTTCAACTTCCGCTCGGAGGGGCGGGATTTCTCTCATAGCGACCGGGTGCTGATCCTGGCCGACGGCTTCTTTGAATACACCCAGCCGCAGGCGCCGAAGGTGAAGCTGAAGGACCGCCACCTGTTCACCCATGCGGGCGACGACTGGTTCTGGATCGCCGGGATCGTGAAGGAGGGCTGCTTCACCATGCTCACCACCTCGCCCGGCCCTGATGTCGCGCCCTATCACGACCGCCAGATCGTCACCTTCGGCCCGGAGGCGGGGATGGAGTGGCTGAAGCTGTCCCGCTCGCCCGCCGAACTGCTGGGCCCTTCGCCGGGCGGAACCCTGGTGGTGCGGACCTTGCGCAAGGACGGGGTGGAGCTGGCCGCCTAGGCGGACATCGCCTCGCGGCTCCGCTCCAGGGCCTCGCGGACCGCCGAGCCGAGCTGCTCGGCGCGGAACGGCTTGCGCAGCAGCGGCCAGCTCAGGGTCTCGGCGCTCTCGCCCAGGCGCTCGCCGGCGTAGCCGGTGGTCAGCACGATGGGCAGGCGCGCGTCGCGGGCGTGGGCGGCCCTGGCCAGGTCGACGCCGCTCATGCCGCCCGGCATGACGATGTCGGAGATCAGCAGGTCGAAGCGCTCGCCGGCCTGCAGGCGGGTCAGCGCGCTCGGGCCGTCGGCGGCGCCCTCGACCTGGCAGCCGAAGTCGGTCAGCAGGCTCTCGGTGACGGCGCGGACCGCGGCGTCGTCCTCCACCAGCAGCACGCGGGCCCCCAGCGCCCAGGGCGCGTCGGCCGCGTAGGCCAAGGCCGACGGCGGCTTGATCGCGAGGGCCTCGGCCGCCGGCAGATAGAGGCAGACCGTCGCCCCAAAGCCGATCGAGGAGTCGATGGTCACCGTGCCGCCGGCCTGATTGACGAAGCCGTGGACCTGGGCGAGGCCCAGCCCCGTGCCCTTGCCGACGTCCTTGGTGGTGAAGAAGGGCTCGAACGCCCGCGCCAGCGTCGAGGCGTCCATGCCGGCGCCGTTGTCGGACACCGCGACGACCACGTAATCGCCGGCCTTCACGCCGGCGACCTCGCCCTCGGCCAGGGTGCAGCGCTCGGTGGCGATCTCGACATCGCCGCCGGACACCGACACCGCGTCGGCGGCGTTGACCACCAGGTTCAACAGGGCGGCCTCGAACTGGGCGGCGTCCAGGCGCGCTGCGCCGACCGCGCCCTTGTGCCGGACGGTCAGGTTGACGGCCTCGCCGACGGCGCGCCGCACCAGCGGTTCGACCTGCTCGATCAGGGCCGGGACATCGATGACCTCCAGCTTCAATTCCTGACGCCGCGAGAAGGCCAGCAACTGACGGGTCAGGCGTTCGCCTCGGCGCCCGGCGGCCAGGGCGGCCTCGGCCAGCCGCGTCACGCGCGGGGTGTCGGTGGGGCGCTTTAGGATCATGTCCAGCCCGCCGATCACCACGGTCAGCAGGTTGTTGAAGTCATGCGCGACGCCGCCGGTCAGGCGCCCCACGGTCTCCAGCCGCTGCGCCTGGGCGAGGGCGGCCTCGGTCTCGGCGCGCTCATGCAGGCTTTGCTCAAGCTCGCGGGTGCGTTCGGCGACCCTCAGCTCCAGATCGCTGCGTGACTCGACGATCTCGGTGATGTCGCTGGAGGTCCCGAACCATCGATGAACGCCGCCGGTCTCGTTGCGGACCGCCGCCGCGCGGCCGGCGACCCAGCGCCAGACCCCGTCATAGCGACGGAGCCGATACTCGATGTCGTAGGGCAGCCCGCCCTTCACGGCCTGGCTCCAGGCCTGCTGGACGCCGTCCCGATCTTCGGGGTGGACAGCGTCCAGCCAGCCGCTCCCGAGGTGCTGTTCGGCCGGGCGGCCGGTGAACGCCGCCCACTGCGGGCTGAGATAGTCGCAAGCCCCGTCGGCGCGGGTCGACCAGATCAGTTGCGGCAGGCTGTCGACCAGGGCCCGGATGCGCGCCTCGCCGGACCGCAGCGCGGTCTCCGACTGTCGTTGGGCGGTGACGTCCCGGAAGGTGACCGCCAGGCCGCCGGCCACCGGCACGGCGCTGGACCGCAGGTAATGTTCCTGGCCGCGGATAACCCGGCGAACCTCGACGTCGTCGGATCCGCCGCTGTGCAGGACCGCGGCGAGTCTCGTGAACAGGTGCTGGTCGTTCTCGTCGGGATAGATCTCCAGGATACGCCGGCCCTTGAGACCCGGCAGGCCGGCCTGGGCCATCCGCTCGGCCGCTGGGTTGCCGTAGGAGCAGAGGAAGTCGACCAGTGCGCCCTCGCTGTAGATCGGTTCGACGATCACAAAGCCGTCGCGGGCGTGTTCCTGGAAGATCCGGAAGCGCTCCTCGGCGGCGACGCCGCGCAGCACCGCGATGCGGATCGCCCGGCCGATGAAGACCGTGGCCGCGGCGCTGGCGACGAACATGGCGAGTTCGAGCAGGTGAGGTTCGGGCAGCCAGAGGGCCCAGACCGTGCCGGCGGCGGCGAGGGTCGCCAGCAGGCCGCCGCGCGCGCCGGCGACTAGGGTCGCGAACAGCACCGCCGGATAGAAGGCCATGTAGTTGGGCGGCGAAGTCATCAGCAGCCCGGCCGCGCCGCGTAGGGCCGCCGCCGCGCCGACCGCGCCAACCGCAGCGGCATAGGCGAGAGTCGGACGCTCGATCGCCGTCGCGAACCGCTGCGCCCATCGTCCCATCATGGCGCTATCAGAGCCCCCCACGAAGTTCCGCCGATACGGAACCCCCAAAAGGCCGCGACGTAAAGTGTCGCTGAAAATTCATGAAGGCCGCCGGGCCCCGGCGGCCTTCATGGTGGAGCTTAGCGCGGCGCCATCCGGATCGCGCCGTCGAGGCGGACGTCTTCACCGTTGAAGTAGCCGTTGGTGATCATGGTCAGCGCCAGCTGGGCGTAGTCTTCGGCGTTGCCGAGCCGCTTGGGGAACGGAACCGAGGCGGCCAGGGCTTCCTTCACCTGCGGCGGCGCGGCGTTCATTAGCGGGGTGTTGAAGATCCCCGGCAGGATGGTGTTCACGCGGATGCCGTCGCCGGCCAGGTCGCGGGCGATGGGCAGGGTCATGCCGACCACGCCGCCCTTGGACGCCGAATAGGCCGCTTGGCCCATCTGGCCGTCTTCAGCCGCCACCGAGGCGGTGTTGACGATGGCGCCGCGTTCGCCGTCTTCCAACGGGGCCAGGTCCAGCATGCCCTTCGCCGACTTGGCGATGCAGCGGAAGGTGCCGACCAGGTTGATCTGGATGATCAGGTTGAAGGCGTCGAGCGGGAAGTGCTTGGTCTCGCCGGTGGCCTTGTCGCGGCCGGCGGTCTTGATGGCGTTGCCGGTGCCGGCGCAGTTGACCAGGATGCGTTCCTGGCCGTGGGCCGCGCGGGCCTTGGCGAAGGCCGCGTCGACCTCTTCTTCGGAGGTCACGTTGACCTTGCAGAAGACGCCGCCCACTTCCTTGGCGACCGCTTCGCCCTTGGCTTCGTTCATGTCGAAGATGGCGACCTTGACGCCATGGCTGGCGAGCGAACGCACGGTGGCTTCGCCGAGGCCGGAGGCGCCGCCGGTGACGACGGCCGCAATGGAGGAATCGAGTTTCATGGACGCTTGGCTCCCGTTCACGTCTAGTATGGTCTCGTTATCTGAGGCTTTAGCTTGATGAGCGCGAACTCAAAAGCGTCACCCCACGTCAATGACCCGGCTTTCGATGCGAAGGACGCCTTGAATCCATCGCGAGCGATGGTTCCGGCCGTGGCCCGCGTCAACGAGCGACGGGTGGCGCGGGGCTTCTGGCCGAAGATCCGGCGGGTGGCGGCCAAGGTTCCCTTCGCCGGCGACGCGCTGTCGATCTGGTTCTGCGCGCGCGATCCGGCGACGCCGGCGGGCGCCAAGGCGATGATGATGGCGGGGCTGGCCTATTTCGTCGTGCCGACCGACGCCATTCCCGACTTCCTGGCGGTGGTCGGCTTCACCGACGACGCGGCGGTGATCGCGGCCCTGCTGGCCATCGTCGGCAAGAACCTCAAACCGCGCCACAAGGCCGAGGCCCAGGAGCTGTTGGCGCGGATGGTGCGCGAGCCTGAGTGAGCGCCTCTAAGCGGTGAGGTCTGAACTCGCCGTCGCGGCGGCGGCCTTGGTCTTGCTGATCTGATGCTCGCGCCAGGTGATGAAGAGGGTGGAGACGACCACCACGCCCGACCCGACCACGGTCCAGATGTTGGGGATCTCGTGGAACAGGGCGACGCCGACGATCACCGTGAACACCAGGCGGATGTAGTCGATCGGCGCCATCGCCCCGGCGTCGCCGATCGACATGCCCTTGATGTAGCAGCCCTGGGTGATGGTCCCCAGCACGCCCATCGCCCCCAGCAACACCAGGTCGAAGGGCTCTGGCCAGCGCCAGGTGAAGAAGGCGCCCGGAATGCCCATGAGCAGGCCCAGCGTCGCGGCCCAGACCAGCAGGACGGTCGGTGAGTGGTCGCGGGTCATCACCTTCATGCCGGTGATGGTCAGCGCGAACAGGAAGGACGAGGCCAGCATGGCCGCCGCCGGCCAGCCGATGGCGAACTCGCCCCCGACGCCGGGCCGCAGCATGATCAGCACGCCGATGAAGCCGATGACCGCGGCGCCGATGCGCAGGGGGCCGACGGTCTCGCGCACCACCAGGGCCGCCAGCGGCACCAGCCACAGGGTGCGGGTGAACGACAGCGCGTTGGCGTCGGCCAGCGGCATCTTCTGGAACGCATAGAACGACAGGATCATCCCCAGCGTCCCGGCCGCCGAACGGAAGATCAGAATGCCAGGCCGGGTGGTGGCGAAGGCCGCGCGCCGCCGCTTCAAGATGATCGGCAGCAGGATGATGAACCCGGCCAGCTGCCGATAGAAGGTCTGCAGCGACGCCGGATAGTCGTCGCCGAGATACTTGATCAGGGTGGTCATGGCGGTGAAGGCGACCGCCGAGGCCACCATCCACAGCGCGCCTTCCAGGTTGCGGTCCGCGGCCGGCGCGGCAGGCTTGTCGTCGTGGCTCACGAATCTGACCTGCGCGCCGGCGATGGCCTGCTCAAGGTTGGGCCGGGATCATGTCGCCCAGGATGGTCGCGAACGGCGAGACCTGCGTCGTGTCCCAGGCGTGGCGGCTGCCGACGGTGATGCCGCCGTCGACCACCAGATGCGTGCCGGAGACGAAGGCCGCGGCGTCGGAGGCGAGGTAGAGCGCCGCCTGGGCGATGTCGTCAGGCAGGCCGGCCTTCGGCACCGGTTGGGCCTTGGAGGCGTTCTCGGCCACCTGGGCGGCCATTTGGTCGGCCACTTCGCGCGGCAGGCCGAAGGAGGCGCCGAAGATCGAGGTGGCGATCAGGCCCGGGCAGATGGCGTTGACGCGGATCTTCTGCGGCGAGAGCTGGGCGGCGGCCACGCGGCTCATGTGAATGACGCCGGCCTTGGCGGTCGAATAGGCGATCGGGCCATAGCCGGCCTGCAGCCCGGCGATCGAGGCGGTGTTGATGATCGACCCGCCGCCGCGCTCCAGCATCAACGGCACGGCGTGTTTCATGCCCAGCGCCGGACCGCGGACCAGGATGTCGAAGATCCAGCTCCAGCCTTCGGCGGTGATCTCGGGGATGGAGCTCATCCGGTCGGAGATGCCGGCGTTGTTGAACAGGATGTCGAGGCTGCCGAACTCGGTCTTGGCCTTCTTCACCGCGGCCTCGATCTCGGCCTCGCTGGTGACGTCGCAATGGGCGTAGACGACCTTGCCGGGGAAACGCTTCTCGAGCATCGCGCCCTTTTCGTCCTGGATGTCGGCGGCGACCACCTGGGCGCCCTCGGCGACAAACAGTTCGACCGTGCCCAGCCCGATTCCCGAAGCCGCGCCGGTGATCATCGCCACCTTGCCGTCCAGACGCCCAGCCATGTCTCGCTCCCGTTATGTTTTTATATGATCAGCGATCACTAAAGCGGCTTCGCCTCGGCGTCGAGGCGCCATCTCCTGAAGTTCTTTCCTCCGCTGCGTAGCGGGGGAGCAACCATGTTCAGGCTGGGGGTTGTCGCAGCCATGGCTG
>ERZ1292645.102-Hain-H14-02um-R2-102-length-39397-cov-7_pt1 | contig 39397 bp, 41 predicted proteins | sample MGYA00564401_ERZ1292645 | MGnify/ENA primary metagenome ERZ1292645 (study PRJEB36523, sample SAMEA6512644) | groundwater metagenome | collected 2019-01-09 | study: AquaDiva: Metagenomics assemblies of 32 groundwater samples | reverse complement strand
CATCATAAGTCTTTTTATATATAGTCAGTGCCCTTAGTTTATCCAGATCTCTTTGCGATAGCTCCGGTGGTGCACGTTTTGTAAGCCTGTGAGCTCCTTTGGCAATACTAAATACTTTCATAGGGGGGGTTCCTCCTTATTTTGAACCCCTCTTTTATACATTATTTTGTCTCAGATGTATCTGGACGAGATCAGAGATGCGGATTTTGTGTTAGAGGCTTGGAATTGAATTACTATATCAAACCATGAGTGGTTTTTTATAAATGCCCTATATGTATTATATAGAACATCCCTATATGGATGGCAGGGGTAGCCATTGTAACCAGATTGTAACCAAATTTATCCTAAAATACATAAAAAGAATAGAAAATATCGCAATAGATAGAATACCGGAACTATTTGCAATAAAAGGCATCTATTGAAAAATGTCACTTAGAAGACCTTTTTCTGAAAATTCCCTAAAACGCTCTCATAACCCGGAGGTCAGAGGTTCAAATCCTCTCCCCGCAACCAAATAACCTATCGATTGTGAGATGTTCTTTCTTGGTGGGGTTAAATATAGTCCCATCCTTACACATATTTGATACAAATATTGTCTTTGTCATAAAAGGTGCACCCAAACCTCTTTGCCTGTGCATCCCGGGACATAGTCATTAGTCCCATCAGCAAGAGAACTATCAATGCCAAGAAACCCTTTTTTAACATCTTAATCACCTCCTCTGGAGGGAGCATTGAAGATTTTATGCTCCCTCCATAATCGAATTCTAATGTCAAAGCATCTACCTTAATCCAGTTCCACTTCTGATTCTGTTTCTGTTTCTACTATCGGCTCAGGCGGATTATCAGCGCCCCTCTTTGCCAAGGCAGCCTCTGGTAATACCATCATCCCCATAATTGCGAGTGTTGCTATTCCCATTACGATCCTTTTAAACATCTTACTTACCTCCTAATTTATTTTTTGTTTATTAGCTGGATCTTCTTAGATCCTTTTGGTAATAGTTATCAGCAAACAATATGCCAGAGAAAGAAAGAGGTCTATAAACTTTGTATCTATCTGAAATATTAGAATAAATCTTATTAAAAAGATTTTTTATCAGATGGAAACCAAGGGAAGACAGGGGGAAATCACCAGCAATAAGTCTTTTGACCCAATATCAACAATGAGTTGAAAAAGATGCAGAGCGGATGATATATTGATTACCTAAAATAGCCTATCTAATTCATATAGAAATTAGATGATTTGGGGAAACAATGGCGAAGAAATTTATTGGTTTTAAAAGCAAGACAATAAAACACCCAATGATCAACGCACTCACTGTAGACCTTGAAGATTGGTACCACATCTGCGGCACATACGAAAATACAACACCCTCAAAATGGGCTGAGTATGAAACGCGAGTAACCAGCAATACAAACAAGATACTCTCCATTCTCAGACAATATAATACAAAGGCAACTTTTTTTGTTCTTGGCTATATTGCTCACAAAGAACCCGACCTTATAAAGACTATTCACAATGAAGGACATGAGATTGCAACACACGGCTATTACCACAGAAGGATATTTGAATTGTCAAGAGCGGAATTTGAAGAAGATACAAAGAAATCAATTGATATCTTGGAGTCTATTACGGGGGAAAAAGTCCTGGGTTACAGGGCGCCTGAGTGGTCCATAAGAAACAATACGCTCTGGGCATTGGATTTGCTGAAAAAATTAGGCCTTAGGTATGATTCCAGCATGGTTCCGCTCACAAGGATGGGAGAGAGGAGCTTTGGACCCTATCCCTACCGTATAAAAACCGAATATGGCAATATTTGGGAATTTCCGCTTACAACCATGAGATGCCTTTGGGAAAATTTGCCCTTTACCGGCGGGCTGCCTTTAAGGATAGCACCATACTGGTATATACTCTCAAAACTAAAGTGGATAAACTACAAGGCTTTCAAGCCAGGACTTGTTTATATACATCCATGGGAGTTTGATGACAAACACCCAAAAATAGAACTGCCCCTTTCAAGGAGATTCATGCACTATTTTAATGTAAGGGCTACAAGGCCAAAGATAGAAGGGCTGCTTAAACATATGAAATTTGGGCCGATTAGAGATGTAATAAGGATGGATAGAGATGATTGATAAATATTTTATAAAGTCTTTTTTATCCATCTCTTTTTTTATTGGGGTCCTCTTTGGTCTTCTTATAGGGTTTTCTTTTTTTTCGGTCTGGTTTGCATGGTCTTTTTTTGGGATAATATTGCTGTTTTTTGTCTGGTTTTACAGAATCGGCATTAAAATCATAAGTTTTGCAGCCAGCATCTTTACTATGCTTCTTATACTAAAAGAAGCTTTTATTCTATTTTTGGAAAAGATGGGGCCTGAAAGAAAATGAGGCGCCGTGTTGTGGTCACCGGAATGGGGATAATAACCTCTCTTGGTCTTGGTAAGAAGGAAAACCTTTTAGGCATACTTGAAGGGCGGAATGCCATAAAGGATATAGCCTCCTTTGAGGTAAGTGGATATAGGGGTAAGACGGGAGGAGAAATAAGAGACTTCAATTTTTCTAAAAAACTTAAAAGATTAAAACCTTCAAGGCTCGACAGGGCTACAAAACTTTTACTGGTGGCAATAGATGAGGCAATCAATGAGGCAAGACTTGTAGAAAATTTGCCTTCAGAAACCCCTATTATATTGGGAACAACTCTAGGAGGTATGTTGTCGGGTGAGTCATACCATAGAGATATAATTTGTGGTCAAAAAGGAAACCCTGCGCTTCTTATTGACTATCTTGCCCATCACCAGGGACTTCACATTGCCGACGAATATGGCCTATGCGGCTCGGCATTTACAGTATCAAATGCCTGTGCATCCGGGGCAAATGCAATAGGGTTTGCCTATAACGAGATACGTTCTGGATGCGCTGAAATGGTGCTTGTTGGCGGATACGATACAATGTGTGAATTTACATTTGCAGGTTTTAATTCGCTTCAGGCTATTACGCAGACGCTTTGCAGACCCTTTGATAAAAATCGGGATGGCCTTGTGCTTGGAGAGGGCGTAGGGATTATGGTATTAGAGGAGATGGCTTCCGCTGTCTCGAGAAATGCGCCTCTCCTTGCAGAGATTATCGGATATGGCGAATCGAGCGATGCCTTTCACATAACAAGACCTGATCCTGGCGGAGAAGGCGCCTCACTTGCAATATTCCGTGCACTTAGTGATGCAGGTGTCGGTTCAGGCGATATAGACTATATTAATGCCCACGGCACAGGCACCCCATTTAATGATGTGACTGAGGCAAAGGCCATTCAAAAGATTTTTGGTCCGGCTTGCAAAAATATAGCAGTAAGTTCCGTAAAGTCTATGATAGGACACCTCTTAGGCGGGGCAAGTGCTGTAGAGGCTATTATTACCATCATGGCAATGAATGAGGGTGTACTGCCGCCAAATTTAAATTACGAAACCCATGACCCCGAATGTCCTCTGAATATCGTTGACGGCCCGGGTCAGAGGGCTCTAATAAGAAGAGCGGTTTCGAACTCCTTTGGTTTTGGCGGGACAAATGCCGCAATAGTCTTTCAAGGTATTAATGCATGACAGAAGAATTTGTTATAACCGGAATAGGCATTGTAAGTGCGGCCGGCATAGGAAAAGATGCGTTCTGGGATGCCCTGATAAACGGTAAATCAGGGCTGAAAAAGATAACGCGCTTTGATACTAGACACAAAAAAAACCATTTCGGCGGAGAGGTAGCAGATTTTGATCTTGATGCTATTTTTTCTGATAGACGATTTAGAAGGGTTGCAAATATATCAAAATACAGCCTTGGGTCCAGTAAACTTGCAATAGATGACGCAGGGCTTGATCCGTGTAAATGGGATGGCACAAAGGTAGGCCTTGTCGTAGGGGTTACGCATGGTGCCATTAGTTACAGCAGGGAATTTCATGCTGCCCTAGTAAAGGAAGGTCCCATAAACGTAAGTCCAATGCTTTTTTCAGACTCTGTATTGAATATTGCAGCAAGCAATGTTTCAATTGCATTCAGCATAAAAGGCGCAGCCCATACAATTGTTGGCGGAATACCTGCTGGTCTCGATGCTATTGCCTATGCGATAAAGATTATGAAAAATAGTTGCCTTGATATATGCCTGGTAGGCGGCGCAGAAGAGATCGACAGCATCGTTTTTGATACCTATGCAAGGTTCGGACTGCTTTCGCCAAATACAGATATCGGGAAAATGGGTCGACTTAGAAAATTTAACCCACAGGATTTAGTAGAGGGCATAAAGCCCTTCGGCATTAATAGGAATGGTTTTGTAATTGGTGAAGGTGCATGTATGCTTTTAATAGAAAATAAAAGGGCGGCAGTTGCTAGAGGGGCACGGATTTATGCTGGTCTGCATGGTGTTAAAACTACAGTGCATGCAATTTCAGCCAACCTTTCAGGTTTTTCCAGGGATATCTGTAATAATGAAGATACATATATATCCACTGGGGCAAATGGAACCAAAAACGACATTATAGAAGCCGAGATGCTTCAATCACTTTACGACAGAGACCAGACTCATGCCCATTCTATAAAAAAACCTTTTATAGGAAATATAAAACCGATTGTAGGAGAATGTTTTGCAGCAGGCAGCTTGATGCAGGCTGCATCGGCAGCAATGGCGCTTTATACCGGTATTATTCCACCTTCAAACATTAGATCCATCATTCAAGATTCGAGATTCAAGGATTTGGGCAGGTTTAATCCCTTTCCTGAAAAATCTGAAGTCAAAAAAGCGCTGGTAAGTTCAATAGGTCTGAAAGGAGAGGGCTCTTTTCTAATTTTAAAGAATCCAGACTGATGAATACAACAACTGAAAATATCAGGGAAGGCGTTGATGTGTTAAGACAGTTCCTCATTCCGAGGGCCTTTACGGCCAGGCTGATTGAATTTATTAATAAGGAAGGAATATTTTCTGTTATTGGAGAGATGGGAAGATTTACAAAAGAAGATTTTTGTGAGGCTCTTAGTAAGCGGTTGAGATATAAGACAGAAGATAGGGCAAGAAAGAGGATGGTCAATGTCCTGCTCGATTTTCTCGAAGAATGCAGTCAAGTATTTCACCGTTTTTCCCATGGGACACCTGAAATCTATACATACAATAGAGGTGCAAAGCTGCCATCACCACTCTCCCGCACTGAAATAGAAACCATAGAAAAAATCTTTAGTGACCAATATCTATTTTTTGAAAAATGTATAAATTATGCCGGTGACTTCTTAAGGGGGGGTAATTATCTTCATAGTTTTTCTCAAGGAATGGAATCTGTTTGGGACAGATTCCTCGGGAACTATGAATTTAGCTTCGCAAGGGATATCCTCCTTAGGGCAATGGCCATCGACAAAAAACCAGGTTACAAAATAATGGACCTTTGCTACGGAACCGGCCAAGGTCTAAAGGCTATAATAGAGTATTTCCCGGACGCCTATATAACAGCAATAGACTTCACGGATACAATGAGGTCTTTTGCGCAAGAAAGGATAGGTAGCAACGCCGCAAAGATACAATGGGTGGATGCAACCAAATGGGTTGGATTTGGAGACAATCTACCCTTTGAAGATATAACCTTTGACAGGATATTTTTTTCCTGCGGTGACCCATATATACCCCAGCATATGCGTGAAGGCGTTTATAAGGAGATATTCAGGATTTTGAAACCTGGAGGGATTCTAGGAGTTGTTGCATGGGGATATCCTGACAAAGGGAAAAAAAGAATACAAAACAGTTGGATAAGGAGGTCTATTTATATACATGATTTTGCTGAGAGTGTATGCAAAGGCTGGCACGGCTTCAATGATATTGAAAGCAGAATAAAAATGGCCAGGGATATAGGTTTTGCGGAGAGCAGCCTTTTTAATAACTTTTATATGCTTGATTCAGCCATATGGATGTTTAAAAGAACATAAATTAAAAAAATAAGATTAGGGGTTTGCGGTAAGTATTAATTTTAAAAATGGATAGAGAGGTTGTTGTAACAGGTATCGGCATTATATCTCCGCTCGAATCCGGCAGGGGTGTTGAGGCGTTCTGGAAGGAGATCCTGGCCGGTAAGGATGCAATAAAAGAGATTAAGTCTTTTGATGCCAATAAATATGATTGCAAGGTGGCGGGTGAAATAAAGAGGTTTGAAGAGGCAGGGCCCAACAGATGGCTACATTTTCTTGACTTTACAATTCATCAGGCTATAAAAGATGCAGGGATTTATATAGATAGCGTACATCCTGGTTTATGTATCGGCACAGTTTTGGGAGGTATAATTGCAGGACAAGAGGCCTGGTCTTGCAGCGAAGCTCAAGGCGGGATTAATGACAAACACTTGGTGAATGAGAATTACCATCTATTTTCAGGTGAAAGAAACCTGACTGAAAGGTATAATATCAACGGCCCTGTTCTTACTCTATCCACTGCCTGCGCATCGGGGACTGACGCCATCGGGATAGCATATAGAAATATCTTATGGGGGAAGGCTGATCTAATGTTGGCAGGCGGGGTAGATACCCTGAGTGAGTTTGCCTTTTCCGGTTTTAACAGCCTTAAGGCCCTCACAAAAACCAAGGTAAGACCATTTGACAAAAACAGGGATGGCCTTGCCCTGGGGGAAGGCGCCGCTTTTCTGGTATTAGAAGAGGCAAATCTTGCTTCCAAAAGAGACGCAAGGATTTATGGCAGGATAAAAGGCTATGCCTCAAGGGCTGATGCCCATCATCTGACTGGGCCTGACAGAGAAGGCAAAGGTCCGGCACGAGCTATGCGAGCGGCTATGAATGAGGCTAAAGTATCAATAGTTGATTACATAAATGCCCACGGTACTGGGACTGTATATAACGATGCTATGGAAACAAAGGCTATTAAACATGTCTTTGGAAGATCTGCCTATAATATCCCTGTCAGTTCCATAAAATCAATGATTGGGCATAGCTTCGGTGCAGGGGGAGCAATAGAGGCAGCAGTATGCCTTTTGTCCCTAAGAGACGGGGTAATACCTCCTACTATAAACTATCAGGATAAAGACCCCGAGTGCGACCTTGACTATGTGCCGAATATTGCAAGGGAGGCTGATTTAAAAACCGCCATCTCTTTGTCCGCCGGTTTTGGAGGACAGAACTCCGCATTACTCTTTGAGAGGGCTTAGTATCTGATTTGAGGGCTGGGAATTATCTCAATATGATTAATCAGAGATAATGATGAAATGTTACGAATAGTCCTTGTAAACCCCACTTATACCGCCTGGGATGAATCTATCCCTTTGCCAAAGACCCTGGAAAATACAACCCCTTCCTTTGGACTCTGTTGTCTGGCTGCCACATTAAGAGATAACGGATTTGACCCAAAGATAGTGGAGGCAGGGGCGCTCCAACTAACCTCCAAGCAAACTCTAACTTATATCATTAGGGAGCGTCCTAATATTGTTGGATTTAGGGCATCTACGGTTTCTTTTAACAATGCGGCCATTCTTGCAAAGGAGATCAAGGAATATGAGAAAGGGATCATAACTATAATTGGTGGTCCCCATGTAACTGCCCTGCCTACAGAGACAATCCGTGAATTTCCACAATTTGATGTTGGAATTGTTGAGGAGGGAGAGGAGACGTTGATTGAGCTGGCAAAGGTTATCAATGACAAAGGTATAGCAGCACTAAACGAGATCGGACACATAAGAGGATTAGTCTTCAGGCATAATGGAAAGGTCATGCTCTCTGCAAAAAGAGGATATATTAAAAACCTGGATAGCCTACCGATGCCTGCCTGGGATTTATTGGAAGGCTTTCCGGAACATTACCAGCCGCCTCTCATGAGCTACAAGAAACTTCCAGTGGCATCGATGGTTACATCCAGAGGATGTCCATTTCAATGTATATTCTGTGACAGATCTGTATTCGGAAACCTTTACAGATGCTATAGTGCTGACTATATTGTTGGGATGATAGAGCACCTTGTTACAACCTACGGAATCAGGCATATTATATTCTATGATGATCTTTTTACAGCTTCTTCATCCCGGTTGAAGGCCATCTGCAATAAGATTATTGATAAAAGGATTGATATTACCTGGAGTTGTGATGCAAGAATCAATAGTGTATCCCCGGAAAGCCTGGCATTAATGAAAAAGGCCGGATGCTGGGAGATTGCATACGGAATAGAAAGTGGTTCCCAGGAGATACTCGACCTTTTGGCAAAGGGGATTAAGCTGGAGGAGATAGAAAGGGACGTGCGCTTGACGCATAAAGCTGGCATAAAGATAAAGGGGCTTTTTATGATGGGACATCCCTTGGAGACCATTCAGACCATTAAGGAAACCCTTGCCCTTGCAAAGAGGCTTCCTTTTAACATTATCAATATTAGTAAATTTACCCCCTTTCCCGGCACAGATATATATAAGGATATCCACAAATATGGACATTTTAACCCCGACTGGAAAAGGATGAATGCCAATACATTTGTTTTTATCCCAAAGGGCTTTACTGAAAAAGAGCTGGAGTGGGAATATAGAAAGGCGATTGCTGGATATTATTGGAGGCCGCAAAAGATCCTTTCTCTTTTAGTTGCCCTGCTCAGAGATCCCTCTGGGATTAAGAGACTTTTAAGGGCCTGCTATGATATTTCAATATTTTTTATTTTTAAAGGAATAAGTAGATTGAAACGGCAGGAAGAGGTGTCGAGAAGTTGAGTCTGGGGGTTTTCATAACAGGGGTGGGATCATGCAAGGAAGTCCCGGCCAATATAGAAACAATAAAGTCAGTGAAGACCGTCTTGAAGGCAGAAGAATTGGCCTTGGCTGCAACATCTATTGCCTTGAAGCAGACAGGATTCTCGCTGGTTCAGGCTGCAAATCTCAACCAGCATTGTGGCATTATCTTCGGGATAGACGATGCTATTGATAGGTGCAAGTCAGATTTTTTTAGAGGTCTCTTATCGGATGGCCCCCTCGGGGCAAGCCCCTTGCTCTTTCCCTATACCAGCCCAAATGCAATAACCGCCCAGGTAACAATTGCCTTTGCCATAAAGGGAGAGAATATCACCATCACCAGTGGTCCATTATCATTTTTGAAGGCTGTAGGATATGGATTTGAACTGATAAATAGAGGTGTTATGCAGTCAGTTTTTGTTGGAGGGGTCTCAGAGAACGAGGCCATGGTTATTAAGCTGGAAGTTCTTGATAAGAGGAAGATTGTAAATAGATCAGTAGTTGGAGAGCTTATTGTCTGTAAAGATGCCCACCCGGAAGATTTGGGGTCAATAGTCTCAATCGAGGACTCTTTTCGCCTGATGGAGAATGCCCTTAAGAAAAGAGAAAGTTTAAATCTGGCAGGTTATATGTTAAGAGTAAAAACTTGAATCTTCCAACTTTAATCTTTATATTATGGCTATGAATTTCATAAATGATATAGACAGGAAGGAGATAACGGAGATATCCAGCATCCAGGGTGAGCTCCTTAAAGAGACAGTTTGGTATCTTTACAAAAACTCTCCATTTTACAAAAAAAAGCTCTGCAACAAACCGGATATTGGAGGGATAGAGGATATAAATATTTTACCCATAACCAGCAAAGAGGATATCCAGAAAAATAACTGGGGTTTTTTGTGCGTTGAAAGGGATAAAATAGCTGAGGTTGTTGCCACTACAGGGACGACCGGTGAACATGTATTTATATGTCCTACCAGAAGAGATTTGGAGAGGCTCGCAGAAAATGAAAAGAGGTGTTTCTCATGTGCAGGGGTTAATCCTAAAGACCTCTTTCTATTATCGGTTGCGATGGATAATCTATTTATCGCCGGCATGGCATATTACTCGGGCCTTCAGAGGCTTGGGGCAGGTGTTGTTCGTATTGGGCCCCATAGTCCAAAAAAACAGCTAGAACTCATACAAACCCTGAACCCAACAGGCATTGTAGCCGTCCCATCTTTCATAATAGCTATTTATAAAGAGGCTGAAAAAGAAAATATAAACCTTTCGACCTCAAGCCTCAAGAAGTTTGTTCTGATTGGAGAGGCTATAAGAAATCCAGATTTTTCCTCGAATGCAATGGGGAAGATGATTGAAAGACTAGGTTCGGTTGAGATCTATTCCACATATGGCCTTACAGAGGCTCAAGTCGGATTCTCTGAATGCCGCTACCATAAAGGGCTACACTCCAACCCGGATCTTGTTTATTCGGAGATAGTGGATGAGAAAGGAATGGTGCTAAAGGATGGAGAGATCGGTGAACTTGTTGTAACCACCTTCCAGGTAGAAGGGACGCCACTCTTAAGATACAGGACAGGGGATATTACATTTATGATGCATGGCGAGTGTGACTGCGGAAGGACGTCTCCCAGAATAGGACCGATTATCGGACGAAAGGCCCAGAAGTTAAAGGTCAAAGGCACCACTCTTTATCCAAAGGCCATAGAAAATACATTACTGGAAATAGAGGGTATAGAAAATTATGTTATTGAGGCATACACAGGCAATGATCAGGCAGACCATGTTATTGTGAAAATCGGATCAAATAATGGCGGGGCCAGCCTTAAAGAGACTATCATCGAGAATATCAGGGCAAAGGTAAGGGTTGCGCCTCAAGTTCAAATCATGCTGCCCCAAGAGGTAGAGAAGATCTTGTATGAAGGGGGCAGGAGAAAACCGATGACATTTATTGACAGGAGGCAGCGTCGTTATGATCCTCAATTATGAGGTTATGCATGAATTGGATTTTACTAGCGAGGAGATAAATTCCTGTCTTATGCGCGGAGGCCTTTTAACCCTTGAGCTGGAGTTCAGCAAGCACTGCAACTTTAAATGCATATATTGCTATGCAAATGCAGGCAAAGCCCTAGATAACGAATTGACCCTTCCTGAGATAAAGGCTGTTATAGATCAGGCCCAGGAACTGGGGGCAAAAAGGATAATCCTCCTTGGCGGTGGAGAGCCTCTCATGTATGAAGGGCTTAGACCAGTAGTAGAATATATCTATGCAAAGGGGCTTCAACAGAGCATTTTTACAAATGGAACCTTTCTTACAAAGGCCCTTGCCGAGTTTTTGTTTAACCACCAGGTACTTATAGTTATAAAGAACAACAGCAATATCCCTGAGGTTCAGGATATGCTGGCCGGCGTTAAAGGGGCCTACAAAAAGATAAGACAAGGACTTGAACACCTCCTGGAGGCAGGGTACCCTAATGGTGCCTCTCAACTCGGCATCCAGTCCATCTTATGCCGGCAGAATATCAAAGAGATATCTGGGATGTGGATTTGGGCGCGGGAAAAGGGCATAGTACCTTATTTTGAGATTATTACAACCCAGGGAAGGGCAAAGGGACACAGTGAGCTTCAAATCTCAGTGAATGAGATTATGGATCTCTTCGAGGAACTCAAGCGGATAGATGAGACAAGGTTTGGCCGTAAGTGGAGCCCGCATCCGACCATTGCCTCATATACTTGCAAAAGACATCTATATTCATGTCTTGTTAATTCACAAGGATATATTCAACCCTGTACCGGCATTGATATGCCTGTCGGCAATATCAGGCAAGAAAGACTAAAGGATATCCTAGAGAAAAGTCCTGTTGTTCAAAAGCTAAGAAATATCTATTCCAACATTCAGGGTCGATGTAAGGCATGTAAATTTGCATTTGACTGCTATGGCTGCAGGGGAAATGCTTATCAGATGACAGGCGATTATCTTGCCCCAGATCCTGCCTGCTGGCTGAATAAGATTAGGGGGTAGCGTCTATTCATGCAAATCCTCCTCATATCTGCCAATAGGGAGAAAAGTCCTTACCCTGTTGCCCCTCTTGGGCTTGCCTATGTTGCGTCTCTCCTTTTAAAAGATAACCACACTGTTGAAATCCTTGACCTCTGTTTTGTGAAGAATATAGATTCAAGCCTGCAACAAAAAATAACCGGATTTAATCCTGACATCATCGGTATATCCATAAGAAATGTCGATAATTTGACCTACCCTAAAACTATTTTTTATCTCCCTGATATAAAGGCTTTTGTTGATAAACTAAAACCTCTGAAAATCCCTATATTAGTTGGAGGTTCTGGATTTTCTCTCTTTCCTGAGGCCATATTGAGATACCTCGGGCTTGAATTCGGCATAATTGGTGAAGGGGAAAATGCCTTCAGGGAATTTATAAAAAGATACGAGGAAGGCAAGGATGTTTATAACATTCCGAATCTTGCATATTTAAAAGATAACACCTTTTATAAGAATCCGATAGGCCTTGCAGGGAATTTTTCCGGTCCTGCGAGAGAACTTCTTGATAATGACAAATATTTTGAGCTCGGAGGAACGGCAAATGTCCAAACCAAGAGGGGATGTCCCTTTAAATGCGTCTACTGCACATATCCATATCTTAACGGTAATCGTATAAGATACAGAAGCGCGAAAGACATTGTTGACGAGCTTGAAACTTTAAAAAATGAATATTCGATTGATTATGTATTCTTTATTGATGATATCTTCAATCACCCCGTAGAACATGCGATGGAAATTTGCAAAGAGATTATCAAAAGGGGTTTAAAGATAGATTGGACATGTTTTGCAACCCCTAAAGGTATGACATCTGAACTCCTTGACCTCATGAAAGGGGCCGGTTGCAAGGGCATTGAGTTCGGCACAGATGCTGCCAGCAATGCGACAATCTCAAAGATGGGAAAGTCCTTTACTCTGGATGATGTGAGGAATGTATCCCATATGTGCGATGATGCAGGACTTGAGGCTGCTCATTATCTAATCCTTGGTGGTCCTGGAGAGACAGAAGAGACACTGAAACAGGCATTTTCATTTATGGAAGAAATTAACCCCAGGGCCGTTATAGCTATGACAGGTGTCAGGATATATCCGAATACGGCTCTCTGGAATATGTGCCTGGCCGAAGGCATCATAAAAAAAGGGGAGGATATCTTATTGCCCCGTTTCTTTATTTCACCCCAGATAGGGGAGGAGAGGCTTTTGCCCATGGTCAAAGAACATGCGCTAATTCAACCCAACTGGATTGTTCCTGGTCTGGATATCAGGAATTCAGACGAGACTATGGCTATTTTAAGGAAATTCGGTAATCGGGGGCCGTTGTGGAATATGCTTAAAAAAAGGTTATAGGCTAGAGATCCCATAATCCATTTTCATTGCCTTATGAAGAAACTTATTAGCCTCATCTCCCTTTTATTCTTATTACAGGTCCTCTTTTCTCATGCGGCCAACATCGACACCTCCTTTGAATTTTCCACCATAGAGACAGAACACTTTGCCATACACTTTCACCAGGGTCTTGAGGATGCAGCTCAAAAGGCTGCATCTATTGCCGAAGACATGCATGAATCTCTTGTTAAAGAATTTAAGTGGTCGCCAAGAGAAAAGACCCAGATGGTCTTGATAGATGATTCAGACTTTACAAATGGCTTTGCAAGCGTGCTTCCCTACAATACCATCTATATCCAGCTTGTGCCGCCTGCAATAGATATGACCATAGGTGAATATGAGGACTGGCTCAAGATACTTATAATTCACGAATACAGCCACATACTCACAATAGATCCGGCAAGGGGCTATTCCAAGATCATGCGCAGCATATTCGGAAAACCTATTCCTAGCGGCGATCCCCTCTCCCTGCTCTTGTTCATAGTTGCAGGACCGCCGAATATTTTTTTACCGCTCTGGTGGCATGAGGGTATTGCGACCTGGTCAGAGACAGAATATACAAGGACAGGAAGGGGCAGGGGCACATTCTATGAGATGATACTCCGGATGGCGGTAGCGGAGAACAATATCCCGGCAATTGACAAGATAAACGGCGACCCTCCATATTGGCCTGATGGAAATATGCCTTACATCTTTGGCTTGAGGCTCCAAAAATATATTGCTGATAAATATGGCAAAGATGCTCTTGGGGATTTGAATATAACCCATGCAGGAAGATTTCCTTATTTTCTAAATGGTGCACCCGGAGGGTTATTTAAGGGAAAAAACTACGTCTCGCTTTACTGGGAAATGATTGAGGATCTAAAAAGAGAGGAAAAGAAGCGGATAGAGATATTGAGTCAGGCACCTTTTACGCCGCTAAAGACACTTAATATAGAGGGCGAGCTGCTTACAAACCCCAGGTATTCACCTGATGGCAGCATGATCGCCTTTAATAAGCGCGATCCCCATGGTCACGAAGCGATAATGATAGCGGAGAGGGATGGTGGAGGTGCGAGGGAGACCGTAAGAAGACTTGCTTCAGACCACAGTATCTCATGGTCTCCTGATGGAATTCATATATATTTTAGCCAGGCGGAGATCAACAGGGGTTTTAATATATATCACGATTTATACTCCTATGATATAAAGAGGGAAAAACTTAAGAGACTCACATACGGCCTTCGCATAAAGGAGCCTGATGTATCACCCGACGGCAAAAGGATTGCAGTTATTGTAAGCGAGAGAGGCAGCCAGAATCTTGCAATTCTTGACCTAAAGGCCGAAGAGCACCCATCTGATGGGGATGACTACAGGCTTGAGAAGGTAACTAATCATAGGCTCGTGAGGGTCTCCGGGCCAAGATGGTCTCCCGAGGGTAGATTTATTGCCTATTCAGTGACAGACAACAATGGGAGAAGCGGGTTATATATATATGATACAAGTGAAAAAACAAATAGACAGATCTTTGAAGCGGCCTTCAATATTGCCTACCCAACATGGTCTAAGGACGGCAAATATGTTATATATACATCAGATGAGACAGGGGTCTACAACATCTTTGCTTATTCGGTAAATACCCACGGGCAAGCCCGTAGGTACTTACCTAGCGAGCAAGGCGAGCGAGAGGGGGAGGCTCCAAAGGCTTGGCCTTTGGAGGGGGCGACGCAAGCCCCTATGATGATAGAGGAGCACAGGCGTTATCAGGTTACACACCTTCTTGGAGGCGCCTTCCAGCCGGATATCTCCTCTGATAGCAGGGAGATCATCTTTTCAGGCTACGACTCTAAGGGCTTTAAGATCGCCCGCATCAGATATGATCCTGATAAATGGATGACCACCTTTGGCCCAACTATCAAGCCCTATTGGAAGGATGATAACGAATCATTCAAGCCTCTGGTTTCCGACCTTCAGGAAGACGATGGCCTTCCTAATAACAGATCCTTTAAACCCTATTCTTCAGCAAAGACCCTCCTCCCCAAATTCTGGCTTCCAACATTATCCGGCGACCATGACGGTCCGGTATTTGGTCTATTTACTGCCGGGCAGGATGTGCTCGCTTATAATACCTATCTTCTTGAATTTGACTATGGCGCTTCCAGCAACAGGGTATACTATAATGCGGTCTATTTGAATGATTATGCATATCCGACCTTTACTGTTAGGACCTATTCAAGTCCTGTCCTCTATTCGGATTTTCTCCAAAGGGGTGACTATTTCGAAATAAACAGAAGCTTTGTAATTGGTATGTCTGTACCCCTAAATTATTTAGAATCGAGATACAGGTTTATAATCGGCTATCATTTACAAAAACAGGAGGCCTTAAGCGACCTAACTAATAGCCAGTTTAATGGTGTAGCAGTATTCCAGGGCAGGAGAGACAATATATTTGCAGGTATTGAGTTTTCTAATAGCCTGAAATACCCCTATTCCATAAGCCATGAAGAGGGAAGAAGGATAAGCCTCTTATTTAGATATTATTCCAGAGATATCGGAAGTGACCTTGATTCAAAGGAGTATATCGCATCATATTCAGAATATCTATTGCTCCCCTTTTCAGGCCCAATAATGAGACATAATGTTATTTATCTTAACTTAAAAGGCGCCATATCAGAAGGTGAAAGGATAAATCAGCAGGCATTTCAACTTGGAGGCATTCCCATGCAGACTGAGTTCCCCTTACGCGGCTATCCCTCCCGATTTTCAACAGGACAATATATAGCAACGGGCACATTGGAATACCGTGCTCCTATATGGTATATCCTGAGGGGCAGAAATACAAAGCCCTTTTTTCTGGACAGGCTGCATGGTGCCCTTTTTACAGATCTGGGAGAGGCATGGGATAATAACATCGGTTTTTCATCTGAGAGGTTAAAGATCGGCGCGGGCATAGAGGTAAGGTTTGATATGACCCTGGGTTATTGGCTTAAGATTACGCCAACACTCGGGTTTGCCCATGGCTTTAATCAGGACGGAGAGACAAGCGTATATTTTACGATATATTCTAATCTGTAAACTTCAGGAATATGCAATAGTTGACGGTTTTTGAATGTTATCTTGCAAAAATAATTAGGGGGATTATTGACAGAATGTCGTTGTTTCAGTAGTATAAGACTAAAATCTTCCGCTTAATGGAGGCTTAAATTCAATTCTATAGGGATTGCAGAAAAAGGCATGACAAAGGAGCAGATATTAATTGCCGTTGGGGTTCCCGCTATTATAGAAGGGAATCAAAAGACCTTCAATCTTACACTCAAAGAGGTTATGGCAAGCAACACCTGGATATTTTTTTACAACAGGTTCAATAAATGGCAAATAAGATTTAATAACGGTATCGCCTCAGCTATAGATAATTGATGGACAAAAGAGTCGTACTTGTTACAGGGGGGAGCAGGGGGATTGGTGAGGCCATATCCCTTGCATTTGGAAAAAATGGGGATATTGTTATTGTCAATTACCTTTCAAATAAGGAAAGCGCAGAGGGTGTTGTATCAAGGATTAAGGACCTTGGCGGAGAGGCAGCGGCAATAAAGGCTGATGTCTCAAAGCACGATGAGGTTTTCAGGATGGTGGACGAGGTTGTTGCAAGATATAACAGGCTTGATGTGCTGGTCAATAATGCCGGTGTGGCAAAAGGCGGTCTGTTGATGCTTTTAAATGAAAAGGATTGGGACTCTGTTATTGATACAAATCTTAAGGGCGTTTTCAACTGCTGTAAGGCTGCAAGCAGACAGATGATTGCACAGAAGAAGGGCATTATAATCAACGTCTCTTCTCTTAGCGGTATTACAGGGCTTACAGGCCAGAGCGACTATTCCGCATCCAAGGGGGGCGTAATAGCCTTTACAAAGGCTATTGCAAAAGAACTTGCCCAATTCGGGATACTTGTTAATGCCATCGCACCGGGCATAATAGATACCGACATGATCAGTAGTATCCCAGAGGCATCAAGGGAAAGGTTTAAAGAAATGATACCGTTAAAGAGATTTGGCGTGCCTGAAGAGGTAGCCGGTATTGCGAAATTCCTTGCTTCTCCAGATGCGAGTTATATAACGGGAGAAACTGTTATGGTTACCGGAGGGTTGCCTTGATGTAGATACCAACGGGAAAGCCCGTGGGTATCTACCAAGCGAGCAAGGCGAGCGTTGAGGGGGAGGCTCCATCCGGCTTTGCCGGTGGAGGGGGCGACGCAAGCCCCTGTAAATTGAGCCCTAAAATCACAGGCTAAAGGCCGGAAAAGATTTAATAAGAGGAAGATATGTCGGACTTAAAAGAAAAGATTAAAGAGATGTTAGTGAGAAGGTTGAAACTCAAGATCGCGGTGCGAGATATCAAGGATGATTCCCCGCTTTTTGGAGAGGGTGGGCTTGGTCTTGATTCTATAGATGCGCTGGAGCTCGTTGTTGGGCTACAAAAGGAGTTTAAGGTTGCGATAGACGATAAGGCAGTAGCAGAAAAGGTTTTGGTGTCTGTAAATACAATTGCGGAATTTATCGGGATGTACGCCCCCGGCAAACCTGTCCGATGAAGAGGGCAAAGGTGAGATATACGATCTATAGCCCTGCCGAAGGCATACGGCCTTATGTTCATAATGAAAGATGACCCGCTGGACAGCTTACCCCATGTCTATCCATTTAGATTCTTGGATAAAATCCTGGAATTAAGCGGAGAAAAAGGTATTGCAATAAAAAATGTCACAGTGAATGAGGCTTTTTTTCAGGGTCATTTCAAAGGAAATCCGATAATGCCTGGCGTCTTGATTGTTGAGGCAATGGCACAGTTGTCAGGACTTGTGATGAATTACGGCAAGCCGGAAAATAAGATAACCTACCTTACCCAGATAAAGGAGATTAAATTTAGGAGGTCTGTCATCCCTGGTGACCAGCTTAAGATTATTGCAGAGAAAATAAAGAATTTCGCCTCAATGGCAGCGTTTTCCGTAACAGCATCTGTCGATAATAATCTTGTGGCAGAAGGTGAACTGGTGATGACAGGTGGTTAAATGATCTATTCAACTGGTATAGACATCGTATCAATCAGGAGGCTTAAGAAATATATTAACGACGATGCCTTTCTTGATAGACTTCTCACAGATAGTGAAAAGGAGTATATATTCACCAAAAGGCATCCTCACAAACATCTTGCAGGCAGATTTGCTGCAAAAGAGGCTGTCATGAAGGCAATGGGTACTGGCTGGGACAAGGGGGTCGGTTGGAGGGACATCGAGGTAGTGAACAGATCTGACGGCAGGCCCTCAGTCTGTTTACATTCCAAGGCCAAGACCATTACGAAAGGCAAAAAGGTCTTATTAAGCCTATCATATGCAGAAGAAATTGCCGTAGCCTTTGCCATTATAGAATGATCTGATGAGTTATTTAATAGTCATACCTGCCTATAATGAAGAAAAATATATTAAAACCCTATTAAATAGAATATCCAGCATCACAAGAGATATTGTTGTTGTTGATGACGGTTCTGAAGATGCCACATATAGGATTGTGAAGGAGATGGGCATCTCTGTACTACATCAGGAACACAAAGGAAAGGGTGCTGCCCTTAAAGCAGGTTTTAAATATGCTGTTGAAAAGGGATATAAGTGGGTAATTACAATGGATGGAGATGGCCAGCATGAGTGGCGGGATATTTTTCGTTTCATTGAGGAGCTATCCAGGGGGAACGGAGATATAATCGTCGGCTCAAGGATGGCTGATATTGCTACGATGCCTTTAATAAGGAGGATCACGAACAGATTTATGTCCGGCCTGATATCAAGGTTGATAGGACTCCGCATATCAGATACGCAGTGCGGCTTTAGGGCTATAAGTTCCCAGGTTTTGAAGAATATTAGACTTGAAACCGCCCATTATGACACCGAGTCGGAATTGCTTATTAAGGCAGGGAAGGCAAGATATACTATCTCATCAATTCCTATAAAAACCATTTATAATGGTTCACAGGGCAATATAAGTAAATTTATGGATACATTACGTTTTATAAAACTTGTGTGGAAGACATTATGACATCATTTGAAGATAGGCTCCACCATGTATCCTGCAATATATGCGGTTCCTCAGATGAAAGAATAATCGCAACCCAGAATTCCTGCCGCGTTGTAATGTGCAGAAATTGCGGTTTTGTGTATGTAAACCCAAGACCTGATAATGAAACCCTCAAACACCTTTATTTAAAATATCTACCGAGTAAGATTGAAGACCCCTTGTTATGGGATGCGTATATGGAGGATGTCTTTACAAAAGCGGCAAACATTTTGATGCAACGATTTCCAAAAGGGGGACGGGTGCTGGATGTAGGCTGCGGTTATGGTTTTTTTCTTTCGCAAATGAATGCAAAGGAATGGCAAATATTCGGTATTGATGTGTCTCCAACAGCAGTTTCTTATGCAAAAGGGCATGGTCTAAACGTAACATTGGGGACATTGGAAGATATTAAATACGAAGATGACTCTTTTGATGCCGTAACGCTCTTCTATGTGCTGGAACATCTGCCGGACCCATTAAATACACTTATGGAGATAAGAAGGATATTAAAACCGGATGGATTATTAGTATTACGAATACCTCATACAACCCCTATTGTAAGAATATTGTCATTCCTTGGCATAAAGAATAATCTCTATGACCCACCATTCCACTTAAATGATTTTTCTCCAAAGACTATCAAGGCCATCTTGAAAAAGGCAGGTTTTAATAAGGTTCACACAGTTATTGGAGGTGTCACAAGACCGCCTGATATGATTGTAAAAATGGTGACATTATCTTTTGGATTTATGGCAGAGATATCATACAGGTTAAGTTTTGGAAGATTCCTTTTTCCAGGTGTTGCAAAGACAACTATCGCAGAGAGAGGATAAAAAAAGAGGCTAATATCTTTTTTTTATTACACCTGTCTTAAAATCTCTCTGGCAGTAATAAATCCAGAATATGTTGCTGCTATTATACCGCCGCCAAGCCCATGCCAATGTCCTGCAAGATAAAGATTTTCAATCCCTGTTTTTATCGGCCTTACCCCAGGCACAGGCTGCCAGCCATATGCAGCGCCCCTAATATTGGCAGTATATCTCTCAAGGGTAAATGGGCTGGCAGACTCTATATGAACCGCCTGATCCCTAATACCCGGTATAACCTTTTCTGCCATCCTTATGATTACCTCGGAAAGCCTTTTCTTCTCCTCTTTCCATGACTTGGTATATGCATAGTCTGTCAGGTGGTGGACCATAATAGAATGGCTATTCCTGGGCGCCATTGAATGGTCAGATATGGTTGGTATGGTAAGCCCGATCGGAGTTGTCTCTGTAAATGAATTTTTAAAATCAAAAGCCCCTTCCATATCAAAGGAGGGGAAATATCCTATGCTGGATGAATTGCCAAGAAGACCCAGATCTGCTTTCGTGCCAATATACAAGATAAAGAATGATGGAGAAATTCCATATTCATTAAATTTTTCCTGTGCCTCAAAAATATATTTCTCACCCAGCATAGAGAATGTATTAATGTAATCAATATTAGAGACATAAAAATCTGCGCAATATTCTGTTTCGTTGGTTGTCATTACACTTACAACCCTGTTACCCCTTCTGTTAATCCTCGATACCTCGCTTTTAAATATGATCTGCCCGCCTTTTTTCTTTATACCTGCAACCAATAGATCTGAAAGTTTCTGGCATCCTCCTACTGGTCTGTACGCCCCTGACATAAAATAACTCATCAATAGTGATATCATACTGATGGCAGATATTTTAGATGGTGGAAGGCCAAGGAAAGAACATCTGTCAGAGAGGATAGACTTTAGTCTTTCGTCATAGAGATAATCATCCATTAGATCTTTATAGGTAAGCCTTCCATATTTCAAGAAGATATTTGTAAAGTCTGTATTGCCTTCCTTAAATTGTATAATTCCGGATGCCCATCTGCTGATCTCGCTATATATTTCTCCCATCTTTTCGAAAAAGCTATCTATCTTCTTTTCTGATGGAAATAATGTCTTGAGGTCTTCTATGTATCTGGACACACTGCTCCAGGTTTTTACCCTTATTCCCGGGAATATGCTTTCTCTGATAGGATCGACATTAATGAACTCTATTTCGCTCTCCAAACCCAATTCTTTGAGCAGACGCCTAATGGCTCCTGACTCATCCAGGCCGCTGAAGCAGTCCACTGCACTATCAAAAATAAAACCTTTCCGTTTAAAAGAGGTAAGGTAGCCTCCAGGGCCCTGATTTTTCTCAATCACTAAAACGTTAAGCCCTTTATTGGCCAAAATCCCCGCACAGACTAATCCCCCTATGCCGCTTCCAATTATTACTACATTATAGTCTTTCATTTCCCTTCGCAGGGTTTATTATCAATATAATATATGAGGACCGGAAGAAGAAATAGGGCGGATATCAGGCAGGCAACAACACCTATCGTGATAATGGCTCCAAGCGTTGCTATGCCTTTAAATTCCATTGTCATTAGGGAGCCAAAGCCGGCTATTGTCGTCATGGCGCACATGATAACAGCCTTGCCAACATGCTTTATAGATGCCTCTGTGCTTTTTTCTCTTTTCTCAAGGTGCTCTTGCAGTATATAAACACCATAATCTATCCCTATACCAAATAGCAATGAAATGGCCCCTATATTTATATAATTGAATTTGATCCCGGTTAATCCCATAAAGCCTATGGTCAGGATAAACCCAAAGAGCAACGGGACAAGAACCAGAAATACCCACTTTAACGCCCTGAATTGAATGTATAAGATAATAAATATTATTATGAATGCAATGCCTGATGCATATATGCTTTCCCGGATAATAGAGGATTTAAGGTTCGTAAACATTATTTGGGTTCCTGTCAGTTTAATCCCATTCCCAAGCCTTTCAACTTCTTTTTGAAGCAACGAAACCGTTTCATCATCCCAGTTCAGATCCCTGGGATAAAGGTAGGCAGCAATCTTCAGTCTTTTACTATTGTAAAAATATCTTATCTTTTTATCATTTATGCTTTCAAGTATCTCTAAGCCGAGGGGTTTCTCTGTTTCGAGGGCAGTCTGGATCCCTTTGATATATGGAGCATATTGTTCGCTGACCACAAAGTCATTCTCCTTTAATCCCTTTAAAAACATCTTTTCCATATCATTTAAGTTAAGAGATCTCCTTATCTCTTTTAAGGTTGAAATAGCCTCGGCCTGTTTATTCAGAGGCGGCAGATAGAGTCTTAACCCGCTATGGCCGGCTATTATCCCTTTTTCCTCCCATCTGTCGATAATGGTTTCAAGGTCATCATAGCGTTTCATGAGACCCTCTTTGTTTTCAGCCATGACAGTAATCATTAACGGATTTTTTTGTTTTCCGAAATGTTCTGCAATTTCATTGTCCATGAGCATCACCTGACTTTTCTTTGGGCCTAGAGATTCAGGGTTATTATCAAACCTTATACCTGATAATCCTATTAATGACACAAGCATTAATAAGACGCCTGTAAAAATAATAGACCTTGGAAAATCTTTTATGATCCCCCCTATGCCTTCCATGCTAAATTTTTGCTCTCCGCCTTTAAATAATAATCCTTTTTTATAGTTTTCTATCACAATGATCAAAGACGTCATAACAAGGAGGGTAGAAAAAAGAGAGGCAAGAACACCAATGCCTGCTACAATCCCAAGTTGATAAAGTCCCTTAAAACTTGTTACCACTATGCTGAAGAATGCAGCAGATGTTGTTAAAGCACCTGTAACAACACCGGGGCCAGTCCTAGTAATGGCAATAGTTAATGAATGCTGCATATCTCCGGTCTTTAAGAACTCACTCTCATACCTGCTGAATATATGGACAATGTAATCTATACCAAGACCCATAAGCATGGCGGTAACAACACTGCTTGCAATGTTGAGACCCCCGAATATCAGATAGGCTATTCCGAGTGTCCAGGAGAGGGCCATAAGGAGGGTCACCCCGGCAATTGCCAGGACAAGGAATTTTTTCTTATACACAAATTGAAACAAGAGGAAGACAAGCATGGCAGAGGTAACTGCATTTATAAGGACATCTTTTTGTACAGTTTCATGGGCCTCTATGGCAAAGGCACAAGGACCTGCCAGCCCCATTTGCAGATCATCATTTTTCCCATACTCCTTTACTATGCCTCCAAATATCCGGTCTATATCCATTTTTAATTTTTTTATAAATCCTATATCCCTACTTGAGCCAAAGGGTTTCACGAAAATAAGGAGCATAGAGTTATCACCGCTTATATAGTAACCCTGCCTGGTGTTTATCTTGTTTGACCCGCCAAGAGCAACAGACGAAAGCACAATAGAACGGAGATTCAATGGATCACGCAGGGTAAGCTCAGAGTCAAGAGGCGTGCTTATTGGCGAGAGAAGCTGGATTTTATTTTGACTTATCTGTTTTTCTATGCCTTCTTTTGTGAGCCTCTTCCCTAGGCTATTTAGTGCATATTTATCTAAAAAGAGAGGGAAGTTTTTGGCAAATATCTCTTTATTTATATTTAAGATATTATAATCCACATATTCTATAAGGGGCGAATCTTTAAGTTTTTTGCCGATTGACTCTGCCAATTCAATATAGTTATCCACCTTTTTATCTTTCGATTTAAGGACTACAACAAGATTATCTATACTGCCAAAGTCATTAAGAAACTCTACAAAGATATCTATAGTGGGATTTTTTGTAGGCAGGGCATCCAGGATATCAGTCTTTATATCTATCCTGAAAATAAGGATAGTAGTAAAAAGCGTGAGAAGACCTAAGGCTATTAGAATCCCTTTATGGAACCTAAAGACCAACAGGCTTATTTTTTCCAAGATGTATGACATAGTAAATCTTAAAAGGGGGATATAAAAAATATGTTTACAAAAATCTTTTTCTTAAACTTGTCTTAAGAATCGGCGTATTTTTTATAAGGGCACTTAAAAAACCTTTTACTGCACGCCATCCCCTAACATAAAAGCTAAAGTACGCCAGGATTAAAAGTAGTTCCATCACGACAAAAGAGACATTTTCGTGCCTGAATACAAGATGTATCCCGTCATATTTCTCCCATTTCTTGTGCCGCAACCTATCTTTAACTTTTCCATAAAGCGTTGTGCCCGGAAAAGGCGTCAATATTGAAAACTGTGCAACCTCCGTGTTCAATCTTCTTGCCATTTTTATTGTCTTGAATATTGTTTTTATGTCATCATTCAGTCCGCCAAGGATATAGCTTGCAAATATCTGGATCCCATTCTTTTTAAGGAGGCTTACCGCTTGATAGGCAGTATCCTCCTCCAGGCTTTTGTTGAACTCTTTAAGGGTAGCTAAATTTGCACTCTCCACACCTATATAAATAGTCTTTGCCCCTGACCTTGCCATCATGCGGACCATATCCTCGTTCTTTAAAAGGATATTCGGGCTTGATAGGCACCACCACCATATATCAAACCCTTTTTCCAGGATAAGGCTTGAGACCTCTATTACCCTTTTGGGCGAAACTGTAAAGTTATCATCGCAGAAGGCGATTGCGCGATAGCCATACTTAAAGTAAAGCTCTTCTATCTCCCTTATTATTGAATCTGCGCTCCTTGCCCTCCAAACTCTCCCGTAGATCGTTGGGGTAAGACAAAAACTACAAACATATGGACAACCCCTACTCGATGAAATTACAGCAAAAGGTCTTTCACCGCCATACTTATAGCCTATCCTCTTGTATTCCTCAATATCAATCAGGTGTCTGGCTGGAAAGGGTAGACTGTCTAGGTCTTCTATCAACCTTCTTGGCCTTGTTCTAATTATATTTCCATCTTTAAGGAAGCTTATGCCATCTACTTGTCGCAAGTCCTTATTTAGACTTATTGAGTCGAGAAGCGCGGGAAACGTTATCTCGCCCTCTCCTCTTACGACAAAATCCGCATATCCGGCCTTTAAAACCTCTTCATCAACAAAGGGGGGGTGAGTACCGCCCATCACAACACAACATCCTTTCTCTTTAGCCCTCTTAGCTAATTCTATTGCCCCCGGAAATCGTCTTGTATCAGAGGTGATGCCTACAACATCAAATCCCCTAATATCAAACCCTTTTTGACTCTTCCGAGAGATGCAAAAATCGACTATCTTTATTTCATAACCCCTTCTTTCTGCTGAGGCAGCTACATATAATAGACCGAGCGGAGGGAAGACAAAACCGAAGGCCTGAAAGGCGCTTGAGCTTTTTGGATTTGCAAGTAATATATTCATGATACCCTATTCATTATCTAAAAATGAGCCGCCTCATATCTTTGTCAAACAGAAGGGCTAAAATCGATGAAACCCTGCCGATAATAGGCATTGGGTCTGAAGTAGATATAATATCGTCGCCATGGGTCCTTTTAAAGAAATCAAGGCTCAACTTGAATCTTTTAAGGTTTGAAATAAGGTGCAATATATCTCCCGGGATAAGCCAGCGGCACTGAACACCCAATTTATAATCCCATATCGGATCTATATCGCCGTCAACTGCCATTTTGTAAAGGAGATATGGAAAGTCTATCCCGGATAAGATAGCAAGATGTAATGAGCCCCAGAATCGTGGATTTATCTCCATAAGTTTTGGTTTATTATCCCGCGGATCAACCCTGAATTCAACCATTGCCGGCCCAACCCATCTTAATGATCTCAGGAGGTTTATAGCAATCTCTTTTATCTCATCATTTTTGACGCTCTCCCTTAATGTACTTGGCCCTCCTGAGACAGGATATTCCCTAATCCGTTTATAGACAAAGGCAGCCCTTGGTTCTGAATGGAGATTAAAGAGGGCGCCAACGCCAAAGGCCCCCCCATTCGGGATATATTCCTGGACAAGGGGGAATGGATATTTCTTATGAACCTCTCGAAGGGCAGCAAAAAATTCAGAGGGCTTATAAACATAGGCAAGCCCCCTTGAGCCTGAACTTTCCCTTGGCTTAATGACCAAAGGATATTCTATGCTTTGCTCCGAAAATCCCCCCTCACCCTCGCCCTCTCCCGCAAGGGGAGAGGGTAAATAAGGAACTTCCCCTCCCTTCATGGGAGGGGATAAAGGGGAGGGTGAAAGATTTTCATCCCCCTTTGTGAGCCGAAGGCTCGTGTGGGTTTCATCTGAAAATCCCCCCATCCCCCCTTTTTCAAAGGGGGATACAGAGGGAATATACGTCTTCGGGCATAAATAACCATTTGCCTCAGCATATCTTATCAGCCATGCCTTGTCCTGAATATTAGAAATTAGCTCATAATCTGCAAAGGGAAGCCTGGCATATTTTTCAATCTCATTCCTGTTTTTAAGGATTAGAAGCTGCGTGGCAAGTTCTGTGGGAATAATCATATCATAATTATTTTTCTTAATCTCTGTTAAAAGCCAGCCCAGAAACTCATCCGGCAGGGATAGCGGAGAAGGATAGATCACCCTTCTATTGCTATATCTTGAAAAAAGGGCAGTTGCAAACCGTGTCTTTTCACCGACTGTAAGATAAAAACCCTTCCTGCCAAGCGACCGGACTATCGCGAGGGTCTTATTCCACATCCCATCAAGGATTAAAATCTTCGGTTCTTTCAATATGTCAAACCTCCCTACCTTCTTTAATCCCATGTCTTACTGTCTTTTTTATCGTCTGGCGGAAACCAAGGTTCATCGGAAGGAAAAAGTTCCACTTTGAGGTTGTTCCCCAAAGCCGTTTATAGATAGAGGAGTAGGAGTGAAATTGCCTTAGGGCATCATAGTAGCCAAAAAGTAATTTTTCTGCACTCATGCGTTTTGGTTTAAAAACAACATTGTTTGTATTATACCTTGACCAGTCATGGTCTATTATCCTCCCTTCCGAAATAAGCTTGTCATACAGGCCTGTGCCTGGGTAGGGGGTAAGAATGGAAAAATATCCTATCTCAAGTTTTGCCTTAATAGTAAATTCTACAGTCCTTTCAAAAACACCTTCATCATCACCATCAAAACCAAAAACAAATGAGCCATTAATACCGATTCCATAATCATGTACCTTTTTTATAACATCAAAATAATTATCGGGCCTGTTAAAACCCTTTCCCATCCCTGCAAGGTTAACATTGGAGAGCGACTCAAACCCTACAAGAAGCCCCATGCAACCGCTCTTCCTGCACAGGTCCAGTATCTCGTCGTCCTTAACTATATTAACGGAGGTCTGGCCTAGCCATTTTAAATTATACGGAATTATTCGTCTTAAAAATTCCTTAGCATATGCCTTGCTGCTGATAATGTTGTCGTCAGTAAAGAAGACCACATTCTTGAGGATAAACCTGCCGTCAAAGGGCTTAAGGCCCTGTATCTCCCGCTCTACATCATCTACAGGCCTATTTCTGAATTTACCTCCAAAGGAGTTTGTCACAGAACAAAAATCACAGTCATGCGGGCAGCCTCTTGTTGTCTCCACAAAATGGACAGGCAGATATTTTTTGTCCTTGTATAGATCCCAATCCAGCGTAGGCATATTTGCAAGGGATGGGAATTCTGTATGTCTGTAAATGGTCTTTAATTCACCTCTTTTAAAGTCCTCTAAAAGAGTTGGCCATAATCCTTCTGCCTCGCCGATGACCACACTGTCACAATGCATTAGGGCCTCATCCGGAAGTTTTGATGGATGCATACCCCCCATCACAACCTTTATCCCGCGAAGCCTGAAACTATCCGCTATCTCGTAGGCACGATTTACCACAGGAGTCATTGCAGTAATACCGACAATGTCTGGCGACTCGCCCAAATCGAGAGGCTCCACCTTTTCATCAATAATCTTTACTTCCCAATCAAGAGGGGTGAGTGCTGCAACCCTCAAAAGTCCCAGTGTTGGTATGCGGAAATAAAAATCCCCGCCCAAAAGACTTTTGGAGGCAAGGGGTGAGATTAATAAGAGTTTTTTCATAAGATTACAGTTCCCTATTGCCAGCTAGTGTAATCTTTTCGAATATCATCTACCAGATTTTTGAAGATGGTTTCCATTACTACATGTGTACTCTGGCGGATAGCAGATTTTTGTGCAAATGCACCGCCAGCAAAAACCCTTCCGAAACCTGAAGGACCGTCTGCATGATATTTTCTATTGAATATCTCTTTGCCTGATGAATTTACGATACTAAATGTTAAATCAGAATGTGCAGCCTGACCTCGCATATAATAGTTTATGTCGATTACCTTTATTAAGAAATCATAACTTGGCTTTGCAGGTAAGTTTTCGGTTTCATTAAAATCCTTGAAACCATTTTTAAGATATGCAATAGCATATTGATGGACAACATTTCCGATTGGGACATCCCACCTGAAAACATAAACTCCGCTGTGAGTACGTGAGGAATACATTTTATCTTTCATATTCTTGTCCATATAAAAAACCATCTTTAACGGAACAGCTGATTCGTATAAATACAAATCTGGAGATTTAAAATCAACATGATGGGCGCATCCTATTAAAAGAGCGATAACTAATAAAAGTGATCCTTTAAGTAATCTCTTTTTCATAACTTCTCCTAATTATTTATTTGAGCCTCTATTACTATACCACATTATATTCCTTTCTTATTAACGGTCTCATAATTGTAACTACATATATTTAAAAATCCCTCCTGCCCTCCCTTTGTCAAAGGGAGGAATAATACCCCTCTTTGGAAAAGAGGGGTGAGGGGGAGATTTTACAATCAATGTCAATTCTATTTTGAGATCCTTAATAATGGTAGTTTAATGCGTTTGTATTAGAAAACGACATAGATACTAATCATCAAACCATTTGGCTTAACATTTTCTGTGACACTAGTAGTCTGGCTGGTTTTTTTCTCCACTTCGATTTTAGATATATCATAGGCTATCTCCATGCCAAGGCCTACACGCCTTTGTCTTAAGAACTCAATACCGATAGCCCCGAAGGGCCCTGGGGTTGTTCCCTTAACATAATCCCCGCTGGCTATATTATACATCACCCCGCCACGAACATATAGTGAGATATTAGCCCTGGGATTGGAGGTATATCTGAGGTTCAGATTGATGGGGACATTAAAGAAGTAGCGATCAACGTCACCCGTAACACTAATAAACATAAGAGGACCTATATCTATTCCTATACCCTCTCCACGCACAGGGCCGTCATCGGATTGAAGGTAGTAGGGATGAAATGAGAGGCCAAATGGGATCGCCGTAATTTCGACCGGAAGGCCCTCTTTTTCCAGGTTATTCTCGAAGATATCGGCAACATTCCAAAAACCATGTACATATGTAAGTCCGACTGGAAATCTCCAGTCAGCAGCACTTGCAGACCCACTGAAGAAGATCCCCCCCACTACTAGTATGGTATACAGAACTAAAAATGCCTTTTTCACCTGAAAATCCCCGCCCAAAAGACTTTTGGAGGCAAGGGGTGAGATTAATAAGAGTTTTTTCATAGTCATTCCTTCATTTTATCAAGGATCTCTGGTTCTTTCAGTATTTTTTCAATAGTATGATAGACTATACTTCCGAAGGCACGCCCCAGACTGAAGCCTGATGCATCTGTTTCTTCATATTGCTTAGACCACTTGCCGTCACCGGATTCGAGCAGAACCGTCATGTTTACCCTGACCTTGGCAAATCCCTGGAAAAATGCAAAGTTGCTGAGTTTGACTTTAATCTTGTTTGTACTGTTATTTGAAACCCTAACCCCTCTTTTGGTGAGTTCTTTCGACAGTGTATCTATAAAGAACTGTGTCCACTCGTTATAATTTGCATAGTGCGTATGCCCGCCTATTCCTGCAAACAATTTTGGTTTTGTTTCCGGTTGATTGTTTATTAGCTGGACCGAAAGGTTACCTTGAAAACGGTCAATAGTATCTAGTCCTATCTCAGGTGCTTGGCCTGGACTCCATGTGTGTGCGCACCCTGATAAAAGGATTAAGAAAAAAAACGAATGTATTATTAACAAAAGTGATCCATTAAGTAATTTCTTTTTCATAACTCCTCCTAATGATATTATCTTAATTATCTCTCAATATCCTCTTCGGCAAAATTAGTTTGCCAGCCTTGATGTAACTCTTCAGAAAACGATAAAGATACTCGCCATCAAGCCATACGGCCGGATCACTTCTGTGCTCCGAATTAACTTGCTTCCTTGCTTCTTAAATTTCTCCAGTTCTATTTCAGATGAATCATAGGCTATTTCCATCCCGAAGCCTATTGTTCTTTTCCTTGCGAACTCGATACCGATAGCCCCAAAGAATCCTGGCGTGCTCTCTTCAACAAAATCCCCGTTGGCAATGTGATACCTGACCCCACCCCTGATATATGGTGATATGGTTTCCTTGGCAAGGGGTGTATATCTCAAATCCAGACCAAGGGGGAGATCAAAAAAATTGGCATCAACATCACTATTACTCGTGGCAGAGATAAAGGCAATAGGTCCAAGGCTACTACCAACCCCGAGACCATTATCGAATTGAACATATGGGTGAACTGAGAGGCCGACAGGCAAGAATAGCGAGTCAACAACCAAAACTCCTTGCGCTTCCAAATTATTTTCATAAATATCAAAGACATCCTTAAAATTATTAACATAGGTTAAACCGAGTGGAAATCGCCAATCTGCGGCATTTGCAATACTGCTGACAAATAGTAATATCGTAAGCAATTGAACACAAATAACTATCCCCAGTTTCTTCATTCTCTTTACCTCCTTGTGGATAAAAAATCATACCATTTATTCTTATCTTTACCTACCATCTTCAGGTCTTAATTTAGGCCATTGTTTCGAAGCCTTAAGCGTCGTTTCATATTCCATGAGAAGGGCTTTTATTTTTGGTTTTTTTGCATCTTCCCATTTTTTTAAGGCTGATCTTCCCCCATTTTATTCGCGACTCTAAAACCCTACCTTTCCGAGTTGCTTCTCTGTTGTAACATCATCACCTCCTTTCAGAATCCTATCGCAGGATATATATACCGCTCAGAAAATAAAGTCAATGTACTGTACTCGTTCACTACCACTTCATCATCCCTGGTCATGACATTGATCATTTCAATGTGCTCAACCTCTCCTGTGCCTTCTTGCCCCAGGGGCTTTCTGCCGCTATTGAGACTGCACTATCCCATTGCTCCCTTGCCTTATCCTTATAGTCATAAAGGACGAGATAGACCTCTCCCAGTTTATAATGCACCATAGCCTTTGTTTCGTTGTCCAGTTCAACCATGGCCAATGCCTTCTCATAGGAGGTCTTTGCCTTACCCCTGTATGTCTCCATGGAGTCCCTAGCCTCGGCCCTACTTGCCTCTCCCTGAAAAACCGTTATCCCTATCTTCTTCCCCTCTTCGAGATACATATCACCACTGAAGGTCAATGCCTCTATATAACCTGGTTTATAGTAGAAGGCCTTTTTAAGGGACTTCTCTGCCTTTAGAAGGCTATTATTTAACCAGTAACATTTTGCAAAAGAGAGATATACCTCGGGAGAGGATCTATTTTTAGAATAGATTATTCGTAAATCTCCAAAGGCATTATGTATTTTTCTCTTCCAACCGGGGTCATTGTTGGCCTTTAAGGACATTGCCTCGTCTATCATAGCATTTATAGTCCCCAAATTGATTATTATGTCTGTTTGATTCTCATTGGCTACCTTTCTGAAGATATTTAACACCTCTTCCTGCTTACCTTCCCTCAAAAGGAGGCGGGCCTTCTGGTATTCACCTTCCAGGGCTGGGTCAAGTGCCCAGGATTGGGAAATGGTAAAAATAGCTACAATCATAATGCATGCGAAAACCAATCTCTTTACATATCCCATCTTAGATACCTCCTTATAGTCTTTTTTGAAAAATCTTTTTCTCTCTCTGTTCCCTCTGGTTAATGCCATTTCTTACTCATATACCAAATCTACTTCTTATACTTAATTACCGTCCCTTTTATTTTTGTCACATACCCGTTTAGAACATAAGCCCAGAACCAATTTTCACTTATTACAGGGTTTAGTAATGCGTCTCCTCCTCTGCTATTCACAGCAGCATTATATGCCCGCTGGAATCTTGTATTTTGCCCGATTGGTATAAGTTCAAACAACATTATACCCACCGCACTTCCTGACCCTTCTCCAACCACTTCGTATTCCGTTTTACCAATACTTGTGATTTCCAGAGGCACAGAAGCACATCCTAATATAAATAAAACCATCAAAAGAACCCCCAACAGTTTCTTCATAATAAATACCTCCTTTCTTCAATAAACTTATCCACCAGGGAACAGAGAGAATTCATTTTTTCCAATAAACATTGAAACTACCAGATGTTGTCTCTTCCTTTCGTTGAAGTAGGAAGGACGCCCTTGCCCAAATATTAAGCTGCAACCTCCTTTCTGCAAAGATTCTTCTGACACAAAAAACTAAAGGTCAGCACGCATTCTATATTTAACTCTTTCCGATATCCTCTAAGGTTTTTTTCATTGATTCTATAGCTGATGGCATCTGCTCTTCGAGTATCTTTGAGAAATTATAGGATATAATATGTTTGCCCTCTTTGCCCTTTGTTAATTGGTAGACATTGTAATACTTGTCGATTCTAGACCCCTTTAATTCATAAGTCCAGATAATATCGTTAGTATCAATTCGTCTTAGTTGGAGGGTAATATCCAAACTGAATTCATAAGAAACATATGGCAACCCCATAATACGAGTAATCCAGGCATAGAAACTGGAGCCATAATAATATCCTGTCTCCTTGAGGGATGTCTGGTTAAGTATCCCCTCAAGGCGATAGTCTATGCTTGTATATTTGTCCCTTGGTAAAAAAACAATCTTCTCAAAAACCCTGTTTCGCTCAATATTTGTATAAATCGCATGTGCAAAGGCCATCTTGAAGGGGCTTGAATTATAGACAGAGAAACCGGTGTAGGTGTCAGGAATTTCCGATAAAAAATCTATCCACAAGACACCGGGGATAAAACCAACCCACTTTTTAGAATCACTGGTAGTGGCCTGTGGCCGCAGATCAATAAATTCATCCACCCCCAGAACTCCTTTATGGGGCCCTGAAGTATGATTTGGGTCTGTAAAAAAATCTACTGATAGATCAAGCCTTGAAGCCCCGCAGTCAGAAAAGAATATAGATATAATAATTAAAAGGGTCCATAGTCTTATCTTCTCTGTAAGCATAAGTGGCCCCCAATTAAGCAGACTTCAGTCTTTTGAAAATATAGGGAAGGCTCCCAAAAATAAATATTACCGATAGGGAAATAATAAACCCCAGGTTTAACGGATCCAAAATAGTGCTGCCAAAGTATGTATATATTAAACTTGTAGGAACCAGCGCAATAATGCTTGCCTTATAAAAATCCTTGAAGCTTACCCTTGAAAGACCTGCTGAATAACTTACAAGATCCCAGGGAAGGCTGAATAGCCTTAACATCAGGATTGTTTAAAACCTTCTCTTCGCATTTTTCGTCTATTTCAAGAAAGTTCTTTCGTCCCTTTAAGAATCGCTCCACTCCTTTTCTACCACACCACCTTGCCAAATAAAAACCGACAATAGTTGAACCAGCCCCACCCAAAACAACATATAAGGCCCCGTATAGCGGACCGAAGAGTGATCCCGCAATTATTGTAAGCCCCATAGGCGGAAGAAAGAATATAACGGGCCTGATTACGCAGATGACAATAAAGACAAGGGGTGGGGCTACCCCATAACTATTGATGAACAATTTAATGTTTTCAGGGCCTTGAAATGGAACATATAGATAGGCAAGGATAATGAGCAGCAATACTATAACTGCCTTTATTGCATAAGACCGCAACTTAGTAACTCCGGCCTTCATTTTCTGTATTTGTGATAGTTACACCCGCAGGGATATCAAAGTAAAAGGTTTTTTCTTTTATGGGGGGATTTAGCTCTACATCCCGGAACTCAGTAGTTGCGATATCTCCCTTTTTACCGATCACTTCAAATTTATATGGTACGCCCTCGCCTTCCCTATACCATATGTATATTGCACTAAGATATCTCGCAACCATACTAGACTTCGCCTTCATCTCAAATATGAGATTGTTGTCTTGCTTATATGCGAAAACGTCGAAACGCTTGCCTATATCCTCAACAGACATATTTATTATGGATAACAAGAATTCCACTGCCTGCATTGCCATGTATTGTTCCGAAATGGAATATCTCTGCACCTCTTTCAAATCAGGGTGGTAAACCCACATCATCTTACCGTCAATAATCGTAGTAAGTTTGTCAGGGCTTGTTATATCCCAGTGAAGGAGGTTAGGTTTTTTTAATATGATTGTTCCTTCTGTGGCAATATCCTTCTTAAGCAAAGGGTTTTTCTTTTTCTGATATACCGTGGCACGTATAGCATATATATCCTTCTGGAAGTCCTTAATCTTATTTATAGCCTCTATCATTTCCCGAGATTCCAGGGATCTTCCCATAGGATTCCCATCATTGCTATTGGAAAAGGCAGGAACACAAAAAAGGCTGAGAAAGGCAAGAAAGGAGAGAAAAAATCTTATATTCCTATATATCCTTATCATTCGATTCCTTAAAACCTACTTATCAGTCAAGAAATTTCTATTCTACTCTCCGGCTTTCTATTCGGATGGAGGTCTTTTATCTTCTCCTTCTTCAAAACAAATGCCCTTTCGACTTTATTCCTGAATGTATGGCCGACATTGTACGTACAGAAGGGATATATTCTGCCATTTGGAGCGGCATAATGCACAGCACAACGTCTGATCCTCTCAAGGTCATAGTTGTAATTATCCATGAAGTGCATTCCAAGGATAAAGAATGTTTTATATGTATGGCCTTTATACTCTGGAGACCAGGAATACTTTTTATCTGAATATCCGTCCAGGGTCTTCAGAAACCTATGGAATGTAAGACCTGCAGGGGCTTTTTTAGCATTAAAATATTTCCTTATAATACCTAATGTCTTGATTCCTGAAAAATATTTAAACCTTCTCTTTTTTGTTATCTCTGAAAGTTCGTTTATCTCTTTCACGAGACCATAGAGATCAAGAAACTGTGTGGCCGGCACGGCATTTTTATCCTTGTCAACAAAAAGGAGTGTACCCATGACACACTGGTGATGACACGCGTGATTGGTAAGAATACGGCCTGACAGGGCTGAGCCCAACTTTACAAAAGGTGTTATTCCGCTCAAAGGAAACCAGTCCTCATATGTATTTGTGATGCCTGTCTGTCTGCCAACCTCATGTATCATATCCCCAAATGTAAACCTCTTGCTGATTCTCTCCTCATTGGGATATCGGCCCGTAAATACCAGCGGCTGGATGGAGATACCTGTCAGGACATCAAGATTTTCAAAGGCCAGGTTTATAAGAGGTCCTATGTGGCTATCATTTACCCCTTTAACAATAGTTGGAACGAATATTATACGTAAACCTGCCCTCCTTGCAGACTCAATCACAGCAAGTTTTGTCTCCAATAATGGCCTGCCCCTTATCCTTCTAAATACCTCATCATCAACACCATCCATCTGAAGATAGACATACTGAAGGCCGGCCTCCCTAACCCTCATGGCAAAATCAGGGTCAGCCAATCTTATACCATTACTTGCCGCCTGGATATGAGTAAAACCCAATTCCTTTGCAGCCTTAACAATATCCAAAAACCTGGGGTGAATGGTAGGCTCTCCCCCTGTGAACTGAATGGCCTCAGCCGGGGCAGGTCTCTCATTTCTTAGCGTCTGCATCATGTCCAGGATGTCTTCGTAGTCGGGTTCATAGTAATTTTTGTTAGAGTTTGCAAAGCATACATTGCAGGATAGATTGCATCTCTGGGTTAAATCAACATTTGCAAGCGATGTATGGGTTGTATGCATGTTGCAGATACCGCATTGACTTGGGCATTTGCCGGCGTCACTAACATTCGGGTTCAAAAAACCTCTACCGTCGCCAAAATGCCATTTCTCCATTTGCAGAAATAGCTTTGCATCAGAAAAGATGATATCCTCATAAATTCCGTGATCAGGACACTCCTTCTTGAGCATCACCTTTTCCCCTTCTATATATTCAAGGGCGGGAATAACGTGCAAGCACTCGGGGCATATAGAAGATATTGTCCTTGGCAACCCTTTTTTAACAGGAGGCGTATATGCACCCGAAAAAGTGTGTCTATCAACAGCATAGACTGAATCTTTAGAGGGGATAACATCATTCGATGGCATTAAAAACCTCTCCGAAATTAAATTTATATGGCTTTATATCTCTACAAAATTATACCACTGATCAGGATATCTCCTGATGCAATCTTCAAACTCAAATATAATCCTCTTTGCTTGATCCTCCATAGGATCATCTTCTTTAACAGTAATAGGTTTTCCTATTATAGCGTGATATGCCTTTCTATCCTTCACTACAAAACCAGTGAGAATTGTAGCGCCTGTCATCTTTGCAAGAATGAGCGGGCCGGCTGGAAAATGCAATGTCCTGCCAAAGAATTCAATCTCAATAGTATTGCCGATGTCATCCTTGTATCTGTCCACCAACATTGCTACAACCTCATTTCTTTTCAAGGCATTAAGCAGTTCAATTGCCGCAAATGGGGAATCACCAAGAACTACAGTGTTTATATTGTGACCTTTTCTGTATTTTTCCCTAATTTCATCAATCCCGTTTGTTTCATCAACAAAGGTAACAACATTTATCTTTAGCCCTTGCTTACCAAAAAATATCCCCCCCAATTCCCAGTTGCCTATATGGCCGGTAAGGATTATTAGGCCCTTACCTCTCTCTAAGGCCCATTCCAAATTTTCTTTTCCTTCATAACTAGGTATAATATCCGTCAAGAGATCTTTTTTGATAGATTTAAATCTTCCGTAGTCAACTAGATAGATAGAATAATTTCTAAATGTTTCAATAGCTAGTATTGATAGATCTTTTTTAGATAAATCAGGGAAGGCTTTATAGAGATTTTTTTTTACATTTTGTCTTGCTTTTTTATAAATGAGATAACTTATGTCCGCTATTCTTCTTGCAAACCAGTAAGAAAACCATTTTGGTAAATACCCTATGCCCCAGATCCCTATCAGATAAACTATGGGTTTTCCAAGGATATGCCTTCCTGGATCTGACCGATAATCTTGCTGATTCTTCTCTAGGGCCATTTCCACGCCATATATTTATCACAAAAATATACGAAAAACAATAAAAATCAATTATGCGCCATATGATTTGAAGGCAGGTAGAGACAGCTTACCTTTTCAAAAATACGAACAAGGTTGACACAGGAAAGATCTGGGACCTAAAATAAGATATGAACAATGCAGTAAATATTAAGCAGGATTCAAAGATTTTGTCTATTTCAAGGCGAAGTTTCTTGGTCCTTTCTCTTGGAATTATGATCTACCCATTGCTATCATCAAAGAAAGTCTATGGAGAGGGCAAAGCCATGTCTATTAAGATAGAAAAGATTCATAAATCTGAGGAAGAGTGGAAAAAATTACTGACCCCTGAGCAATTTAATGTCTTACGTGAAGAGGGAACAGAGCGACCATATTCAAGCCCCCTGAACAGTGAAAAAAGGAAGGGCGAATATGTCTGTGCAGGATGCGATCTGCCGCTTTTTACCTCGGATATGAAGTTTGACAGTGGAACAGGATGGCCAAGCTTCTTTACATCTATCGAGGGACATTTAGAAACAAAGAGGGATTTTAAGCTGATCTTCCCCCGCACGGAATACCACTGTGCAAGGTGCAAAGGCCATCATGGCCATCTCTTTAATGACGGACCGGCGCCAACCGGCCAGCGATGGTGCAATAATGGTGTGGCCCTTAAGTTTATCCCGGCTTAACAGCAGACCAGAGAGGAAGAAATATGGTGGAAAAGACCCCCTTGGGGCAGGCTGTTTCTGGGGAGTTGAGGCAACATTCCGGAAGGTGAAAGGAGTCGTATCAACCCCGGTAGGTTACATGGGAGGCGCACTTTGCGCATACTTTCTAAACTGCCGACAACCTGCGCTAATATATTGCGACGATTCAATGATTTAGATACCGCATTGGTAGTGTCAATACTTTTGTGTAAATTCCTTTAAGGGTTTCATTCCCCATTGATCATTTAGATGATTTAATATGGCATATACTATCCTTTCAATGCTCTTTGTATTGTTAAAGCAGCTCATGGGCCTTGTCCTTCTCCTTACCTCCCTGAAGGCCCTCTCAATTACATTTGTGGTCCTAAGTTTAATCCTGATTTCAGAAGGACAGGAGTAGAAATTAAGTAGCTCCTCCAGGTCCTTTTCAATGCATCCTACTGCCTTTGGTGATACGGATCTCCATTTGGCTGCCCACTTATTATATGCCCTTACTGCTTCCTTTCTGTCTTTTGCATCGTATAGTGCCCTTGCCTCAGATATGCATCTGTCCTGATGCTTTTTCTTTAGGTAGTTTGATACATTTCTTAGTTTATGCGCCCAACACCTCTGTCTTGGTACATGTGAATATATGCTATCTACTTTAGTTTTCCAGCCCAGGATTCCCATCTGTTATGACCAGCCCCAATAGACCCCCTATTAGACCACGATTATATAAGTTATTGAGGAAGCTATCCCACCTCCTCTCGCTCTCATTTTTAGCCACCATAAAATCTATCAGTTCTCTTCTTCCGTCAATCTTTACCCCATAAGCCACAAGTATCACCTTCTTCTTTGATCCAAATCCTGTCTTTGTCTTCAAGACTATGCCGTCTAAGAACAAATACAGATATTTATCTTCAATCTTACGGGTGTGATATCTGACTACCTCATGGTCAAGGCTCCTTGCTATATTAGATATAGTTTGGGCAGATACACCTTCCCCAAGGATGGGTCTTAATGCCTCACCGGCAAGCCTTGTCGATGCCCCATATAGGAATATCTTCATCAAGGCATTATCTACTTCATCTATTCTTTGCCGATACCTTGGTATTATCTTGCTTTCGTATCCGCCACACCGAATCCTTGGAATCTTAATTTGAAGCCTCCCATCTTTTAAGGTAATCCATCTCATCCAGTAGCCATTTCTGTAATCTTTGCGCCCTTTGGTGCGTTCTCCCGCCTTGCAGCATATCAACTGGGTGCGCTCAATCTCCAGAGATTCCTCTATGAACTTCTTTCTAAATTCGGCTACAGCCATATCATGCATCTCCCGGTAGTCCTTAAAGCTCCTGTTGTATCCCTAAAACAGAGATTGAGTTTAAAAAAAATGGGAAGGCCCTCTTGGCAGT
>ERZ1292645.101-Hain-H14-02um-R2-101-length-39496-cov-13_pt1 | contig 39496 bp, 43 predicted proteins | sample MGYA00564401_ERZ1292645 | MGnify/ENA primary metagenome ERZ1292645 (study PRJEB36523, sample SAMEA6512644) | groundwater metagenome | collected 2019-01-09 | study: AquaDiva: Metagenomics assemblies of 32 groundwater samples | reverse complement strand
GAACGTTCTTCCTTATATTTTTATTTATAAATGAATTTGCAAAAGTTTAGTAATTAATTTACCTTTCGCCATAGCTTCTATGGCTTGGTTAGGGTCTGTTTCCATGAGTAAATTAAAATTATGGGCAATCATATTCCTAAAGTGTGTTAATTCCATCATCTGTACAAAATGTTCTTCAGGAATATTATATCTCGCTGTACAAAACATAATAAGATAATGTAAATCAAGCTCCCTGACTTGTCTTATAATATTACTGTCTATTTCTTTCTTTTCAACCAACCTTATCAATAGATCTTCTATGTGAGTTGCTAGAATAATATTGATTCCTACAGTTTTTAGTGTACTCCGCCAATTATTATTGTTTATTAATTCCGCATAAAAATCTAATATTTGTTGGTCGTTTTTTTGAAGAAGATATTCTGAAATATTAAATTGTATGTCTTGATTAAATGCAGGAGGGATTTTAGAATATAATTCGTCATACTTTTGCTGACCAATTAAACTTACTAATTTTTGCTTTTGATTCAATTTATACACCCCTAGTACACTTTATTTTATGATTCTCTTCAAAGATGGTGATTTTTGAGATACACCTATAATGAACCAAACAAAAGACCCCAATATAAAAAGAATAGCCACCCAAACTGCAGGTCCAAGATTTACGCCTTCATATTTTTGCGTAAAGAAATTGAGTACTAAAACTCCTACCCCCATTAAAAAAAATATCAATGCTTTTTTCAATTTTTCTTTATTTACCATTTTTTATAATTCTTAACATTGTTATGTGCTTTTAATGATTAATTTAATCTCTCCTGAGTTAACTATTTCTCCACTAATACTATCTTTAACAATAACTTTGAGCCTATAGTCTCCTAATGAAGTAATTTTTACCCCATTCAGTTTATTAAATCCGTCTTCCTCATTAAGAAATTGATAAGTAAATGCCCAGTCATCAGGGTAGAATGTATCGTGGTCTTTACTCCTCCAATCAGAGTTAGAGGCATAAGTTAAAGTTGATTTAAACGTTATTTCCCTGTTTTCAGTTGTGTAGATTAATTGATTTCCATCATATAGGTACATATTAATGAATGGTTCAATTTTCTTACAGCCAGTATTTTTTAAAAATAGGGGTGCACCTAATATTTTACCCTCATTTTCACCAGGATACCAAATATTAACAACATCATCAAAAGCAAAATTCCTTATATTTTCTGGGTCATTGAACCAAATATCCATCTTCCTCAATTCTTCATTATTGTCGCAATTCCCTACTTTGTTTATTGAAGAAGTAGCAGTATACTTACATGTAGTTATAGAATCAGCACTCGTTCCATCAAAACATTGATATTTGTAAATGGGTTTATCGACATATACTTCCTTCTCGACTTCTCTGTCTTTGTATTCTATTTTTGCAGGACAATTTATACAATCCAATTTTGGACAGTTGGTTTTACAAATCACTGACGAACAAGAGTTTGCAGAATCAACAAAAGAACCATCAACACATTGATATTTAACTGTGGTTTGTGCTGAACATCCAGCTAAAGCTAAAAATAATAACATCACAATCCCAATTAAAAATTTTGTTCTCATTACCATCTTTGAACATGATAAGTAAATCCTAGAGGATATATAAACATTACGCTAACAAACGACGACGAACGGAACTCCCCCACGACTAACGAGCGACTAAAAAGAAATGTCCCTAATGATTGTTCATGACTGCTCACTTTGTTTGCAGTATTGAACAACGAGCCACTAAAAATTACTTTTCGGAACGAAATCCGCCAGAACCCCATTTCATTCGTAGCTGGCGGAAAATATAACAAGCGGTCGCATATGTTATACGCAATTTTTTTGCCACTAAATTGGGAATGTTTTTAATAAAAATAACGCAATTCTCCTTGCCCTTTATTATTTTACAGTACTGAACTTCATTTCTGATTAACGTCGGACTCATAATGAGAAATTTATTCCCTTATCTTTATCTTAGCCATTATCTGCTCGTGCATTCTCCTCACAAACTCTACTTTGTCTTCGATTTTCATTAGGTCCGTGAATCCCTGAAGCACCAGATTGAATGCAAAAGGCGAAGGCATGCTTGTATTTATTTCTTTGACCAAAATCATTTTTTTCTGAATGCCCTCGATAACTTTTGCTGCATTTTCAATGTCCATCAAATCTTCCAAAACCTCTCTTCTGGCCTCTTTTAGAATGCAAAAATTTTGGTCGATCCTTTTGACTGCATTCAGCAGAATCATAGAGCTTACCTGCTGCCTGCCCACTCTTTTTTCATGTCCTTTATAACGCCTCAAAATCATCATAGCCCTTGAGGCGCAATGCCTGAATCTTCTCTTTAAGACCTCTGTGTTCTCAATTGCCATATCCATTACTTTTCTCATTTCTTCCGACTTAATCATATTGAAAGCCTTCATCACATTGACGCTTTTGTCAGATGCAACATAAAATCCGTTGTCATTAATCCCTATTTCAACATCCCTGTGCTGCGTCCTTGCAATTGCAAATGCAACAGCCCTTGACAAACAGTCATTAACCCTTCTGCCGTAAAGGGTGTGAAATGCAACATATTTTCTTTTGCTTTTCCCGTCAGAATAATGCTCCACTATAATCCTTGAATGCGAGGGAATTTCCGCAAAACTATACTGCTCCATGAAATATTCATAAATAGATTCTGCTGCATTTTTATCAACGTAAAGGAACTCATTAATAAAACTCAGGATGTCGCTCTTTGATTTGGATGCGCAGAATAATTCATTCATTAATTTTCTAAACCTGCCTATTTCCAATGCAAGGTCAAAGCTCAATGGCAGCATTTCAGAAAACCACGACGGAATTGTCGGCGGCCTGTAAACAGAAGCATTTACCTGCGCAACCATCCCCTTTGCATAAAGAAACTCATATCTTTCGCCTCCTAAAACGAAGACATCGCCACGATGCAGCCTTTCCAAAAACGCTTCATCAATAGCCCCGATTTGCTGTTCGCCGACCTTCACAGTGATGTAAGATTCTTCCGGTATTGTTCCGACATTCGTCATGAAAATGACCCTGCTCATCTTTCCTCTTCTCCCAAGTTCGCCTGTTTCCTCATCATACCATATTTTTGCGTAGATATGCCTGTCCTCAAGTGAAATGTATTTTCCTGAAAGGTACTCGACTACTTCTATAAACTCCTTCCAATCAAGTTCATTGTAACAGTAGCTTTGCTTTATCAGCTCAAATAATGCCTTGGCATTCCATTTTTGCTCCAATGAAACAGCATGCACTTGCTGGGCCAAAACATCAAGGCAATTTTTCGGAATGTGGATTTTATCGATTTTCTTTTCAATTGCAGACTTCAAAAGAACACCGCATTCTACCAAGTCGTCCCTGTCGAGGACAATAATCCTGGCTTTAACAGTATCATGAAGCCTATGGCCTGATCTTCCAGCTCTTTGCAGGAATCTAGCAACAGATTTTGGCGAGCCAAGGCAAATGACTAAATCAATGTAACCTATGTCTATCCCGAGCTCCAAAGATGTGCTTGAGACAATAACCTTCAACTCGCCTTTTCTCAGTCTATTCTCAATCGTGTGTCTCAGGTTTTTTGACAACGAGCCATGATGTGCACCAATATTTTCAGTATATTTTTTGGGAAATTTTTCTTTCAAGTGATGAACTACCCTCTCTGTTGCAGACCTTGTGTTTGTAAAAATCAGGGTTGTCCTGTGGCATTCAATTAAGTCGTCAATAAGGGAATACATTGAATTGTGTATTATTGCATGCTCAATGTCAATTAAATCCGGAACAGGGGACAAAACTTTTAAATCCATATTTTTAATGAACTGAACGTCAACAATTTTGCAGCTCCTTAAATTCCCATTTTCATATCCGACCAAAAATTTTGCGATTTCTTCCAAAGGTGCAATTGTCGCGCTTAATCCAACCCTTGTCATTGAAGGTGATATCCTGTTTAATCTTTCAACTGAAAGTGAAAGGTGCACTCCTCGTTTATTCTCTGCCATTGCATGAACTTCATCAGCAATGAACCACTCCACATTTTTCAGCAATTCACTGAATTTAATTGAAGTTAACATGATGGCCAGGCTTTCAGGCGTTGTAATCAGAATATGCGGCGGATGCTTGAGCATTTTTGCTTTTTCTGAAGCTGATGTGTCTCCTGTTCTTGTTGCCACTCTCACCTTTAGCTTTTTGCCTGCTACCTTTTCCATTTCCTGCAGCGGCTCGACTAAGTTAACTTTAATATCTTCAGACAATGCCCTTAGGGGACTGACATAAACGCAGTAAACTTTATCATGAAGGATACCTTTTTCGCTTGAATCTATTAATTCATTAAGGATAGATAAGAATGCTGTCAAGGTCTTTGTCGCGCCGGTTGGAGCGCTGACTAAAATATTATTCCTTGAATGAATTTCCATTACCCCATACAATTGCGGAAGTGAAAATTCCTTAAACCTGGTAAAGAACCATTTGTCTATTATAGGATTCAAGATATGCCTGATTTGCTCGGGCCTGTACGGCTTTTCCATATATTCAATCATTTTTTCTATATTGAAAATAAGAATATAACTTTCAAATGCCATTAATGATAATGCGCAGAAATTTATAAAGTCTTTGGTTGGGGATTAATCTCGTGTAATACTAACTATTTTTACATACGACTTAATGTCCATGCTTCTTCTAAATCCCTTACTGCCCTGTAATCTGAGACTTGATATTCAAGTGGTAGGATTTTAAACTTTAGATTAAGGAGGCGGTTTAGGATAAGTTTTTAAAATACTTCTTTTACCCTTAGGTAGTCACAAACGGTGATTAAAAATCAATCTCGTTGAAATCATAAAGAATGTAGATCCTGGATTAAATACGTTAATGACTGTTGATGAGTTAGCACATCTTGGCTTAAATGTTATAGTATTTAGAGAAAGTGTACCTACCCGTATCATCGATAATAGAGGGAAATATGAATTGGATCAAATAGTTAGAGACTATACTTTGATAGATTCTAAGTGGATTTTCAATCACAGGTTAGGCGTGTCATCAGATGATTCGCCATTGAAAGCAGAGATTCAACGGGCATGGGAAATGTGGAGAGCTTCTTGGAAAGACTCTGCTAATGAAGCTGATTTTTGGGACAATTTTAAGCAGCATGATAAGATGAAATATCAGTATGAAACAAAAAAAGTTGAATATGATAATTTTAAGCCATCAGTTCTAACACAAAAAATCAGAGAAGCCGATGTTGTCGTTGTACCAAGAGGATTAATTAACAAGTTAAGAGCAGAGATTCCAGACGCAAGACTCGCTGTGCTTGAAGATGGAAAAACCGGAAATTTTCAACTAACAGTTCCTGCAACTGCGGAAAACCATCCTAGAGTATTAGTGAGAGCTCTTCCAAGTGGTTTTGATGAGCCAAGAATTGATGCAACAACTATTAATTTTCTATTTAAGGAAAAGCCTGAAAAAAGAGCTCAAACATATTCTGGATTCGAGATGTCTTATTTTTCTGACCCAATTGACCCAAGATTTTACAAAGTAGTTGAAAATCCATCAGCTCTTGCATTCATAAATCCTGTTGAAAGAGCAAGCATGAAAGTACGTGTGCCTTATGTTGAAAGAAGAAGTCGCCTGGATGAACTTTTTTTTACGGCTAGTGAAAATCAAAAAAGAAAAATTGTAAAGGATAAAGGCATACAATATGAAGAGATTGAAATCCCCCTTAATAATCAGGGATTGGGTGCAAAGGTTAATGGTTATCGTTCTGGTAGTAATGGTCTCTTGACGGATTATAGGGCTGGCAAAATTAAAAGAATAAGACAGGTGTATGGCTCATTATGGATTCAACCTCTTGATTCTATTGAAGAAATTTTAGACAGGCAGAAGAATATAGGCAAACTTGTGGATGATCCTGAATATTATAGGTTTATGAAATCCTTGGAGGAATCGATTAACCAACTTCTAGAGCCGTATTTACACCTTTCCAACATGTCAAAATTGATTTGCACTGTTTTATTGCGCTCGAAATGGGGGAGCCCTATAGCAAATCAAGCATTTTACGATGATTTTACTCGGATTGCAAAGGACTTCATAAGATTATACGAACGATTTGCAAGCCATTTAGATGCTTTGAGCCCAGAATCAAGAGAGCTTAAGGTACTACTAGCTCCAATTAGATATATAGCAGGAGAGGGTGGCAAGTTGCATGAAGCTTACCTGTTCTTGAAAACCGTTGAAGGAAGTAAACCAAGAGACTTTGATGAGTTAAGAGGCATTTTCTTTAAGAGATTGTGGCATGCTGGTGCTTCTCGTATTAAGGAACTTGAAGCTTATAATCCATTGGAAGATGATTCTCTGGAAAATGTGCGAATTAATGAAGGTGTAAGAGACTCAATGCTTGAAAAATTGAAAGAAACTCATGGTAAATTGATGGCTTATAATCCAACCCAAATCTATGAACTTAAGGGTATGACCTCTGAGAAGAAAGAAAAATTGAAGCGAGCAATTGAGCGAATGAAAACTAGTGGCTATAATCCCTTAAAAGATAGAGAGGTACAAGATATTGACCGAGAATTGCTTGCAGCCATAGCATCAAAAGTTAATAAGCTAAAATCCCAAGCTTTCAGTCTTGATGCCCGCAGGTCCCCAAATCTCGAGGCGTTACTAGCAAGATTTCATTCCCAAATGCCTGTATCAGAAGCAGATAAGGAAATCGCCTACTTAGATTATGCGGGAACAAGGCTTGCTGCTTATAATGCAGTTGCTAGATTTCTCAAGGGACAAGGATGGACAAAGCCTGAGATTTTGTCGGGTGAATTAGGAGTTGTTGATATACAGCAAGGATGGTATCCCTTAACTAGATTACAACAAACTAAACAGTATGTTAGAAACGATACGGTTTTGAATGGGAGCGAAAGAGTTGAAATTATTGATGGCACAAATGCAGGAGGAAAAACAATTGATGTAAGAAAAACCATGTTTATTGCAACCTTAGCGTTAACAGGTTTATATGTTCCAGCTGAGTATGCAGCAATCTCATTTTTTAACAGAGTAAGATTTAGGCTTAAGCAAACAGGCATGTACCACACAGGCGCTTTAGTAAGTGAGCTATCAGATATTGGAGGTGTCCTCAAAGGATTAGGCACTCCAATCTTGGTCGGCTTAGATGAAACTTTTACATCAACTAATGATATAGAAGGAGAAGCAATGACTTATTCCTTAGTCAGAAGATTAGCTGAAATTAGTAATGCAAGAGCAATTGTAACTTCTCATTATCCATCACTTCATGACATCCAACATGATCCAAGAGTCACTGGAGTAAAATTCTCGCACTTTATTTTTGAGAGAGAAGGTGGGAGACTAAGATTTCCTTACAGAAAGTTGGCAGGTGCAAACATAGAAGGAGATTATGCAGTTGCCATTGCAGAAAATGAAGGTATCCATCCGTCAATAATTATGCATGCTAAAAGACATTTGCAAAGAACCAATGAAAAATGAGAGAGCAAGAAAAACAAACAAAGGAAGGAAATCCTATTTTGGATGAAAGGACAGCAGACCTTTTATTCAGAGGGAATGATATCGAAGATATTTTATCTAGAATAAAGTCTCAATTAGTATCTGGTACTGTAACGCTTGACGACCTAATGAAAAACCCACTTTCAGACATTGCAGCGATTAATGCGAGACTTGATACAATTGGGGAACTAGTGTGCAATCCTGACCTTAGAAATAGATTAGCTGCCATTGTTAAAACTTTTGGCATAGACTATGAAGAATTTTACAAAAAACTGGATGAGTATATCAGATTAAAACACGCAGAGTCTTATTCTAAAGGACGAGTAGCAAAGCAACTTAGCAATTTCATTGATTCTATCGCTGAAGCGGCTGAACAGCTTCCGCTTGATTTAGGAAGTAGAAGATTTCATTCCAGAACATTAGAGGAAATTTCTGCAAAATACGCTGCTTTATTTGATGAAACTCATCTCCATAATGCACGACAATTCTTTGAATATGTTATAAACCTGAGTGAAAGAATGCAATCACTTAGACTAAAAAATGATGAAGGTAAAAAAACCGGATTTGCATCAATTTTTGAGCAAGATGTGGGAATAACTTATGAGCAATTGAATGCATTAATTGATGTCCAAGAATTAAAAAGATTTAAGCCGTTGGTAGAAACTGCAAAGATAATTGCTTTAGCAGCATCACCATATTTAACACTTGCAGAAAGAGCATTTGAACATAAATACTCATGTCCGGAGATTGTTCCAAGGGAAGATAATTGCTTAATAATGACATACTCCCAAAATAAATCCAGCTAAAGCTGGGGGTTTCTCAACGCAAACCATTTTACTTAAACTTTTCCCTCTTACGAGGTCGCTTACGCTAAAAGTTTAATGTATGGTTCGCTAAACGAGAAACACCCTAACAATACAAGCAACCACCTTTAAAATGAGGTGGTCGCAATGACTAAAAAACTATATCCGCACTTTAATCCAGAAGTGCACAAGATTGAGAGTAAAATAGCAACGGTGAGGACATCTCATCATTGCAAGTACAACATCAATTATCATATCATATGGATTCCAAAGTACAGGAAACCAATTTTGGTAGGCAAAGTCATAGAAGTTTTGAAAACAATTATTGACGGACAATGCCAAGAATTGAGTTTAAACAATCTTGCTTTGGAGATAATGCCAGACCATCTGCACTTGTTTGTTGGCGCAAAGCCGACAGTAACACCTTTCAAGATAATTCATAAACTGAAGGGCAATACTTCAATTCAATTAAGGCGAGTATTTCCAGATTTGAAATACTTGGGTTACAAACAGCATTTTGGAAAGGGTTTTGATGCTCTCTGGGCAAGAGGGTATTATTGCGGTTCTGCTGGGCACGTTTCGCAAGAGCAAGTCAAGCGTTACATTCAGGAGCAAATGGGAAAGGGTGTTTTTGAATATGATATTTATGGATGTCCTGCGAACTTGAAAGGACAGTTGAAGATTGGAGATTTTGTAAACGATAAAAATTGTTGAACTTAACTTATAGAACTTTATTGACTCTTTTTAATTTCAATTACTTTTGATTTAGTAAACTCTATATAACTTGTTAAACCGCCTTTCTTATAAGTTACAAATTCTCCAGAAAACACAAGAGTATCTCCGATGTTAGCTTTTAATAAATTATCTTTTTCTTCTGCTGGAAAGAATGCTTTAACATAAGGCATTAAATTGTATGGATACTCATACATCTCCATAGCTACATATTGTGAAGAAAGAGAAGCTTTATCAATTTTAGAAACGAAGATAGTAGTTTTGATTTGTTTTCCCTTAAATTCTTTAACTTTTTCATCTATTTGAATTTCTGATAATTCACGAAACTCATCAAATATTTGTTCTGCCGTCATCTCTAAAACAGGTTCTGTTTTTTGTATATTTGAATTTGATGAAGGGGATGAGTTATCACTCTCACCAAAAAGATTTCCTAGAATGCCTATACCAAAAATGATAAATAAAGTTATTGCCCACCATCGCTTATACCAGACTTTTTTGGTCTTAGGTTTGTCCATCTTAAATTAAATGAGATATGGTGTATATAAAGTTTTCTTTTTTCGCTTATAATATGCTAATAGATTGTTGAACTTATTTCTTATATGTTATTTGTTGATAGATTGCTATGGAATTGCTAAAAGCCATAGGTTTCATAAAACGAGGAAAAAATAGGAAAGAAATTTTTATGAATTTAGATAAACCTATGATGCCTTCTGAATTAGTGATGAAGATTTATAAAAGTAATAGTAATACTTATTTTAATCTTGTTTCGAGAGCATTATCTGAATTGAAAGATAAAAAGTTAGTTGAGGTCGTAAATCCAGAAGATAGGACAGGAAGAATTTATAGGAGAACAAAAGAAGGTGAGAAAGTTGTAAAGGAGTTAAATGATTAATTTTTCCCTTCGATTTTTTGTTTTAATAAAAGTTTGTAGAATCTATTTATTATTTGGTCAGTTTTAGAAAAACATTCATCAAAATAGTCAGGCAATTGAAAAACATCCCCCTCTTGCTCTTTATCTTTTCGTATATTTAAGTTTCTCTTTGAATAAGTGGTAACTCCTTCGTCTATATTATGATTAAAATGTGTTGAAATTCCTGCAATTGTGTCATGAGTTAATCTGTTTCTTCTATTGTTAAATGTAACAAACCAATCCAAATGATCAGAAATTAGAGACTTCATTATATCTTCATCAACCCAACTGCCTATTTCTCCAAAACCTTTATGCGTTGTTTCAGGGAAAAGATACCTTATCACTTTTAAGATTGTATCAAAAATGGTTTTTGTGGAAAAAAGGAAATATTCACATTGAATTAAAAAATTAGGATGATACTCATTTTCATTCTTTTTTAGAAGTTCTATTTCTTCATTGGTAAAAACTTGTTTATTTTCACAATCTTTTGAAATCTCAGAAAGGCAAATGCGGTTTAGATAGTTTCTTTTTTGGATTGTATCTAAATGTGCCTTCAAATTATAGAGATTGATTTTGTTTTGATTAACTAACACATATTCTTTTCTGCTCATTGAAGTAGTAGTTCCATTTTTCGTTTCTTCAATTTCAATTATCGGTTTCAAACTTGAAATGTTATTGAATAATTCTTCATGTGGAGTTGTCATAGAAAAACAATTCCTTATTAGAATAAATACTTTTCGAGTAAATCTACAAAATTCTCTTTGTAAATACCTCATTCACAAACCAAAGGTTATTTAATGTCCACCTCTTACACAAATACTAGAAAGAGGCGACGGGCTTCATCCCACAGATAAATCAGTGGGTATTCGCCCTACGATTTTATAAAAAATGGAAAATATGAATATGCAAGGGAACCAGTTGGAAATGATACTTACCTCGGTCCAGAGGTCAGGGTAGAAGTATTAGAAGGTGTTAACAATGGTGGCAAAACATTTGATATGAAAAAAGCTTTCAGCTTAGCAATCATGGCTTTGTCAGGCTCATGGGTTCCCGCGGGTTATGCACGAGTTTCAATAAGAGACAAAATAATCTTGAGGGAAAAAGGTCAAGGTGATGTTATTTCAGCAATGCAACAGGATTGCAGAAATGTTAAGGAAACCACACCATCAGATGGAGGATACTGGTTAATAGGATTAGATGAAACCTTCACATCCACAGAAAGAAAAGGCGGCGAAGCATTGGTATATGGGACAATACAAGTATATGGAGCATTACAATTAGTTCAATCAGTTTTAGGTCAAGGACAATCGTTGTTGATAATGTCTAGTCATTATTTGGGATTGAGCAACTATTTTACTGAGGACCAAAGAGTTACTTTCAATCATTTTCCATTTAGAAAGGAAATTGGTGTAGATGGAGCGACTAATCTTGTTTTTCCGTATAAAAAACAAAAAGGACCTTTACAAGACCATGCTTACGCCATTGCAGTTGCATCATCTAAAGGTTTTGATCAGACTATTCTTGAATATGCAAAACAAAGAATAGAAGAAAGAAGCGGTGAATTCTAATTGTTTTCATATCCCTAAGGTGGGTATTTGACAGTAATCTCTTTGCATTTAGAACAATAATGTTTTTAAATACAGCAAAATTCCATCATTATGTGCTAATTTAATTAGCCATTCTTACACCGCAAGGTGTGAATGAAATAAAATAATTTGTATATAATATATAAATTTAATCCGTCGCTTCGCGACAAATGTTACACTCGGCAAAAATTGCCCGAGTTGAACGCGAGCGTGCTCAAACGTGAGTGTTCTCGCACGCAACTCACTAATTTTTGCCTCGAAAAATTCAATGATTGAAATTAAATAACTTAAATTTCAAAAACAAAAATGGCAACAATGTATGATGTTGACGCACAGGAGTTGATTGCGAAGGCTGCTGAAGAGCTGAAAAAAGTTCCTGAAATCAAGCCGCCTCTGTGGACTCCTTTTGTTAAGACGGGAATGCATAAGGAAAGGCCGCCTGTCGATAAGGACTGGTGGTATATGAGAACTGCCTCTGTTTTAAGGGCGGTTTACCGTCTGGGGCCTATCGGGGTGTCAAAGTTAAGGGCAAAATACGGCGGCAAAAAAAACAGGGGAGTTAAAAAAGAGCATTTCTACAAGGGCTCGGGCAATATCCTAAGAAAGTCATTGCAGCAATTAGAAAAGGCTGGATTTATTAAATTTGCTGAAAAGAAAGTGCGCAAAGGCAGGGTAATAACCCCGAAAGGGATATCCTTTTTGGACAAGATTGCAACTCAAATTCAAGGTATGAGCCCCAGGCAGGAAATCAAATCATCAGATATAAAGATTGAAAACAACGAGCAATAACTCCATTATCTTTTAAATGAATGCCGCATGCCCACTCTAGACGAAATAAGAAGAAAAAAAATTGAAGAATTAATGCAGTCTCAACAGGGAAAGTTGCAGCAACAGGTGCAGGAGCAGGCTCAGGTTCAGCAGCAAATTGAGCAAATGGAGTCTATTGTCAAACAGTTTTTGACAAAAGATGCTCTGGCAAGATACGGAAGCCTAAAGACAGCGCATCATGACAAAGCACTGCAATTGCTGATGATATTGTTTCAGGCAATTCAAAAAGGGCAGATTCAGAGCGAAATAGACGACCAGGTTTTGAAAAAGATTCTTGGGCAGCTGATACCAAAGAAAAAAGAGATTAAAATCAAGAGAGTGTGAATCAATACACTTAATAAAATCAATACTATTATAAATTCAAAAACAATAAATTCAAAAATACGAAAGCGACTTTTGAAAGAAGGCATGATAAAAGTAAACCGCTTGTAATTGTTTTAATGAATAAATTGGCGAGGCAAAAATTTAATGACAGAAAAATTTTGCCAAGCACTAGAATTTGCGAAGCGGATTTAATATGTCGGAAATTGCAAAGGCGTACACCCTATTAGCTTCAGTGTAGGGAAAGCCAGCGATTTCCGAGCATGCTCAAAAACTCCGCCACACGCTCCGTACTTTAGTGCGGAGTTTTTGACATTTTAAAAACTAAAAACAAAATTTTACCTGAAAATTGAAAATGGCACGATACAAGCATCCGAGCAGAAAGCAAAGACTGGCAAGATTAAGAAGACAAACCAGATGGGCGCCATTTTGGACAGTCCCTAAAATATACGGAAAAACTAGAAGAGTTCATCCAGGAAGGCATACAAAATTAAAGCGAAGCTGGCGAAGGACAAAAACAAAGGCCTAAGATGAAATTTAATGATTTTGACAAAAAACCCCCTGAAGACTATATTTATACAATAGAGTACAAAGGATGCCTACCTGGGTATCCCGATACAATATTTTATGTTGTTCCATCCAGGGTTTTAGATGGCTTAGAAGACAAAGTCCTTGTAGTCATTCAGGACCCAAATATTAGGCCTGTTGAAGCGATACCCGAGGAAATCAAAGGTTTCATTTCCGCAAGGATAAAGGAATTGGGAATTGGGCACTTGGGATTGATATTCCCAAATCCTGGCGATTCATTATTGGAGATGTGAAATGGCTAAGAAAGAAGAAAAATCAAAACCTGTATTGGAGAGGGTATATAACATTCCGCTTAGAAGGGAAACTCTGAAAGTGCCGCCTTTCAAAAAAGCAAACAAGGCTGTTAAAACAGTAACGCAGTTTATCTCGAGGCACATGAAAACAGATAATGTGGCTATCGGCAGGTATCTAAATCTTAAGATTTGGGCACATGGCGCAAAAAATACCCCTCATCACGTTAAGGTTAAAGCAGTCAAAGACAATAAAGGCAAGGTTTTTGTTGAATTGGTTGATGCTCCAAAAGAAAAGCCAAAAGTTGAAGAAAAGAAAAAGGTAATCAAGAAGGAGGAAAAAGAAATAAAGGCAGAAGAAAAACCAGAAGAGAAAATTGAGAGGAAAGTGGAGGAGGTTAAGGAAGAAAAAGCAGAGGAAGCTAAGAAAATTGAACAGGAAGAAATTAAAGAACTAAAAAAAGAACATCCAAAAATACACGCGCCTAAAGTACCGCCAAAGCCGAAGATGCAGGAGGCAAGGCCAACTGCGCCGCGAAGTGTTTAATAATAATTAAAATTCTCCGCATCAATAAATAATTTTATTAACCCGTTAATTTTCTGCATTAACATGCAAAACCTATTGCCATTTGAAAAAATAGAAAGAAATGAATTAGTCAGAAAAGAAGCAGACACCGATGAAAAATACGGTTGCAGGCCTGAAGAAAGAAAGACAGAGGAGATAATAAATTATGGAATTGTAAACATTGACAAGCCAAAAGGCCCTACAAGCCATCAAGTATCGGATTATATTCAAAAAATTCTAAAAATAAACAAGAGCGGACATTCCGGAACATTAGATCCGGCAGTAACGGGTGTTCTTCCGGTTGCTCTTGGCAGAGCCACCAGAATTGTTCAGACACTCCTTACAGCAGGCAAAGAATACGTTGCAATTATGCACTTGCACAAGGAAATTGAAGAGGAAAAATTAAGAGAGACAATCAAAAACAAGTTTATTGGAATAATTCAGCAGATGCCTCCATTAAAAAGCTCTGTTAAAAGGCAGTTGAGGCCAAGAACAATTTATTATTTTGATATTTTGGAAAAGGATGGTAAAGATGTTCTCTTCAAAGTCGGCGTTGAAGCAGGGACATACATAAGAAAACTAATACATGACATTGGAAAAGAATTAGGAATAGGAGCCCATATGGCTGAGCTAAGGAGAACAAAAGCAGGCCCATTCAATGAATCAAGCTTAATAAAATTGCAGGAGCTAATTGATGCATATTACTTCTGGATTGAAGACAAAAATGAGAAGTTTTTGAGGCAGTCCATACGGCCAGTTGAGAACGGCATTAAACATTTCGCGAAAGTCTGGGTTTTTGATGCAACCGTTGAAAGCTTATGCCACGGTGTTGACTTGAAGGTGCCTGGCATAAGCAAATTAAACGGCAATATCAACAAAAATGAAATAGTCTCAATTATGACCCTAAAAGATGAGCTGGTTGCCTTGGGCACTGCTAAAATGGGCTCAAAAGAGATGACTGGAGAGAAAGGAATTGCTGTCCAGACTGAAAGAGTATTTATGCAGCCCGGGATTTACAAAATGTCTAAACCGCATAATGAATGATTGGCAAAATGTACGGTTTGTTCGATGTGAATTTTGATTTAACTTCAAACTAGGGATTAAATGTGATTAAAAGTGTGTATATTGGTTGTTAGGTTCAATCAGAAGTCGCCTAAATTTGAAAAAGAGATGGATTTCAGCAAGACTGACATTGCAAAAGGAGCTGAAATTTCCAGAGCATCATTATTCAACTATTGGGCGGAAATTGAAAAGCATGGCATTGTGAAAACAACAAGAAGCTTTGGCAAGACAAGATTGTACACTTTAAACAACAAAAATCCAGTAACACAGAAGATTATTGAATTGGAAAAAACATTGATTGCAGAGGCATTGGAGAAAGCAACAAAGAAAGAGATTATTATTGAACACTAATTTTTATTTTCTAAAACCAGAAAAAATGACCACAGCTAAACTTTTTACATCTCTGCCGGCTTTTTCAACAATTTCCGCAATATTATTAGAATTCACTCAACAACATTATCAACAATTTTTTGCCCTCTTAGTTTATTAAATAATTCAAATGCTTCATCTGGTGAATAGTTTTCATGCACTACAGCCCTAACAGCTTTTATCATTGCAACTGGATTTTCTGACTGGAAGATGTTCCTGCCCATATCAACTCCGGCAGCGCCTTTGCTGATTGCACTCTGGCACATTTCCAGAGCATCTTTTTCAGGTATCTTTTTGCCGCCTGCTATCACAATCGGCACAGGACAGCCTTCGACAACCTTATCAAAATCTTCAGCGCAATAGTAAGTCTTAACCATATGCGCGCCAATCTCTGCTGCTATCCTGCAAGCCAATCCAAGGTATCTTGCATCTCTTGCCATCTCCTTCCCAACAGCTGTAATTGCCAATACGGGCATTCCGAACTCTTCCGCCTCATTAACAAGTCTGCCCAAGTTTGAGATGGTTCTGTCTTCGTTTTTTTCTCCCACAAAAATCGACATGCCGACTCCAACAGCATTCAGCCTTAATGCCTCTTTCATTGATGTAGTTATATCTTCATTTGATAACTCTCCAAGAACACTTGGGCCGCCGGAAACTCTCAAAAAGATGGGAGTGCTTGTTATAGGGCTGATGCAGTTTCTCAAAACTCCACGGGTTACAAATAAAGAGTCACAATAGGGCATTAAAGGGTTTATTGTTTCTCTCGGTTTTTTCAGCCCAGTCGTTGGGCCCTGGAAATATCCATGGTCAACAGCAAGCATTACAGTCTTGCCACTCTTTTGATTAAAAATTCTCGCTAATCTGTTGTTGAATCCCCAGTTCATATTAAACACCTTAAGCATATTATAGAGCAACATTTATAAATTTTTTCAATTAAGTAGAGTCTATGAAGGAAAAAATTGCAAAAATATGTAAAAATATAGAAAAAGAAAAAAATATAAAAGTATTATTTGCTGTTGAAAATGGGAGTAGGGCATGGAAAAGGGAATTATTCATAATATTTCTGTTATGGATAAGGACATTGAATCATTTTTGAAGGATGAGAGTGAAGCACCTACAGAAAAACCACATGCAACATTGAATAAACTTAATAAGGAGTTAAGGAGGATCGTCTTGGACAAATAAATCGACAAGTTTATAAACAAATATAGTATAAACGGTTATATGATAACAAAAATTAAATCGAGTGATTGGAAAAATATTAAGATTAAAGAGACTAATGAAATGAAGACTGGGCAAGGCGATATTAGTTGGGTTTATGAATTCTTAGGGTGGGGTAGAAATGCCAAGCGAACCTGAAGAGATAGGTAGGTTTGCTTTTGGAATTAGGATTTATCGTTACTCTGATGGCAGAGTAGAGTATGATACCCAAAGCAGAAACGAGGGTGTACCAATAGAAATTGTTTTAATGCAATTAAAAGCTTTCTTAAGAAATCAAGAGAATGAATACTTTGATAAATATGACAGCAGTCTATCAAAAGCTTCTTTTAAAGGTGATGATGAGAGTTAATTTGCCTGATGATAACTATAAATTTCTTCTTTCAAACACAAAACCAACCATTGTTTTATTGTCTAGAACTTTTTTTTCATAAATTTTAATATTAATGTATCCTTTTTCCTTCAAATAAGCAATTTATTTGTTCCTCACAAATCTTTCAATCTCTTCCCTTGCTGGCTTTATAATACCTTTCTCAGTAATAATTCCGGTAATATATTTTGCAGGAGTTACATCAAACGCAGGATTTTTTGCAGAGCTTTCTTCTGGGGCAATTCTTATTTTTTTTATTTGGTTATTTTCGTCAATGCCTGAAATGTATAAAATTTCATCTTCATGCCTTTCTTCAATTGGTATGTCGTCACCGCTTTTAGCATTTGTGTCAAATGTCGATAACGGGGCAGCAGCATAAAACGGAACGTTATTTTCCTTCGCCAAAACAGCTTTTGAGTAAGTGCCGATCTTGTTTGCGACGTCGCCATTCATTGCAATCCTGTCAGCTCCGACAATCGCTAAATCTATTTTTTTGTTTTTCATGTAAAAACCAGCTGCATTGTCGGCAATGATTGCGTGGTTTATTTTTTCTTGCGCCAATTCCCATGCAGTCAACGAACTTCCTTGATTTCTTGGTCTCGTTTCATCAACATAAACAAAAATGTTTTTTTTATTATAATGTGCTATTCTGATTGGGGCTAATGCGGTCCCAAAATCAACGCAAGCAAGAGCGCCTGCATTGCAATGCGTTAGTATGCTTGAGTTATTTATTATCAATTTACTGCCATGTTCGCCTATTTGCCGACAAACTTCAGCACTCCAATCAGAGTAATTTCCTGCAGCTTCGAATGCGCGCATCTTTGAGTGGGCTATGCTTGAGTCTTGAAACATTTTTCCATTGACAAAATCAATTGCATATGCCAAATCATTGGCTGTTGGCCTTGTTGCTTTCAGGAATTGCGATGCTTTAAGCGTATGCCCCTTAAATTCTTCAAAATTTTCGCTTTCAAATTCCAAAATCGCCTGTGCAAACCCATAAGCTCCAGCTGCCCCAATTGCAGGAGCGCCTCTGATAATCATTGTTTTTATCGCATTCGCTGTCTCTAAATAACTCTTTGATCGATAAATCTCAAATTTATGAGGAAGAAGCTGCTGATTTATCATATAAACTGAAGAGTCCTGCATCCATACAGTCCGATAGTTTTTGTTGTTGATGAGCATTAAAAAACAGAAAACGTAATGTAATTTAAAAAGTTTATTTAATACAGAATTGTTAATTTGACTTTAATCTATCTTCGACAAGGACTGGTGAATAACTCTGGTTTGGGTTTGTATTCCCAAAATTTATATTTATTCTCCAAATTCGGTATTTGCCATGTCCGTAATCATCTTTAACTTCAAAAAAACCATCTGGAATACTTCCACGCAATATTGTTGATTGTGCACCACTTGTATTCCATTCTCTACCTAAGCTTACAAAGCCATTTTTAGGATTGTAGATTAGTGAACTTTTTCCTGATGTCAGTTCATAGTCGCCATTTCGATTTGGTCCCCTAACAGTTAGTTGTTTGTTGCCGATATGAATACGCCCTGATTTTTCGTTAAATTCTTGTTTATATATTGACTCTAACAGTATTCTATCAATAAATTCTTGCAAACTACTAAAACTGCTACTCATATTGCCTATTGTATAACCAAAATGAGCTTTATTGTCTCTAATTCCAAATGGATTTAAATTAACAAGTATATAATCAGAGGCAACTCTTCCAAAAAGACTACTCTGGGCGAATTTTTTACCTAACTTATCCGATATTTTTAGATACCTTCCTAACAAAACTTCAATATTAATTCCTGTAGGTAATTGAACTTTTTCTCTATAAATTTCTCCGACTCCATCTTTTCGTACAAGTAAAGTGTCGGATTTGGTGTCATATTCAATAGAAGAGGGAATATCATATAGTTCATTATCTTGAACCCATCTCCTTACAAATTTATCAGGCTCATAAGTCCAAGTTGCTTTTTCATCAATGCCTCTTAATTTGCTTTGATATTGAATAACACCTCTTTGCTTCCAAACTTCCATAACAGCTTCTTCTCCATGGGAAGTTCTAACATGAACGCTATTAGTTTGTGGATTATATCTAATGTCAGTGAAATGGCCCGAGCCTCGAGAATATTTGTTGTCAGGCCTAAAAGAACGATTTTCTAATGCAGGAGTCAAAAGGACCGTAAGATTATCTTCTTTCGCTAATTCAAAGCCCAAATCCTTCATAGGCTGAGGTATATCGAGAATTTCGTGATTACTTGCTAAAGCTAAAGGTGCAAGTCCTAATGTTGCAGCAGACGCTACAGCGCCCGCACTTCTTCTCAGGAAATCCCTTCTTGAAAGTTGCTGTTGTGCTATTTGTAATGTTGCGTCTAAACTCATGTTATCGAACCACCCATTAATCTTTAATAATAACTAATATTTAAATCTTTCGATTTTTTATTATTTTCAAGTAGTTAAAATATAAGCTCAATCTTTTTATATAACCAATTAATTCATTTAACTCATGAACCTAAAGTCAGCCATTAGAACAATTCCGCATTGGCCTAAGCATGGCGTAATGTTTAGAGACATTACCACCTTACTGAAAGATGCGAAGGCTTTTAATTATGTAATTGATAAATTCTATGAAAGATATAAAGATATCCCCATTGATTTAGTAGCTGGAATAGAAAGCAGGGGCTTTATTTTAGGGGGAGCTGTTGCAAATAAATTGCGGAAAGGATTTATTCCAATAAGAAAAGAAGGGAAGCTTCCGTATAAAACAGTGAAAGAAAGCTATGATTTGGAGTATGGCAGAGCTATAGTTGAAATCCACGTCGACGCCATTCCAAAAGGTTCAAGAGTTTTGCTTGTTGATGATTTGATAGCCACAGCAGGCACATTGGTTGCCGCGACAAATCTAATAGAAAAACTTGGCGGCAAGGTTATTGAATGCGCTGTAATAATAGAACTACCTGATTTGCATGGCAGAGAACTGATTGAAAAAAAGGGCCACAAATTATTTTCGCTCATTCAATTCGAGGGAGAATAATACCTTTCTTTATTTGTCTTGTATCTCCCCGTAACCTATCAGCCTAAACCTGTTTACTATTCTTCTGGAAATGGTAACCCTAGAGCCAGCATCAGCGCAAACTGGCAATTTTAATCTGCATCGCACTTTATTTTTTCTCAATTCAATAACCATGCCTACAGTTGCTGCAGAATTTACGTTAAGCATCAGGGGTTCGCCCATCTTTATTGGTTCTACATTACTTTCTTCTTTTGTTCCAACGACACGCTGAAGCAAATGAACATACAATATTAGTTCATTCCAAACTTTTGGAAGCTTTGCAGGCTGTCCAACCACAGAGCCGGTCAGCTGATCTGATTTAACGATTGAAGGGTCCAAAGAGGTTAAAACCCCTATCGAGCCGCTTGGCCCTACCGATTCCAGAGTTTCCCCGCCGGTGTTTAAGCTTACAATTTCAGTAGTTAGTGGTTTCCACACTTGCTGGTTTTTCTCAACTATAACTCTCCCTGGCCTTATTTCGATTAAATCCCCTATTTTCAGCATTCCTTGCTTTAAGCTTCCTCCTAAAACGCCTCCAACTAATTTGTCAGGAGTAATCCCAGGTTTATTTATATCAAAGCTTCTGGCAACCAGCATTATCGGTTCCTTAGTAATATCCCTAACTGGCGTTGGAATATTTTCATCAATTGCCTGCATAAGAAAATCTAGGCCTGCCCTGTGTTGGGCAGAAATTGGAATTACTGCAGCATTTTCAAAATCGGTTCCCTTGAGAAATTGCTGTATTTGCTCATAATTTTTTATGGCAGTCTCCTCGTTCACCAAATCAATCTTATTTTGGACAACAACCACATGCTTAACCCCAATAATCTGTAAGGCCATTAGGTGCTCTCTTGTCTGGGGCTGGGGACATTGCTCATTAGCTGCGACCAAGAGCAATGCACCATCCATTATAATAGCGCCGCTCAGCATTGTTGCCATTAATGATTCATGGCCTGGCGCATCAACAAAGCTAACTTTTCGCAGCGGCATTGCCTTACTGTTGCATATCAGGCAGGTTTCTTTAGTTGTGTACGCTTTGGCTCCTTTGCACTTTTCGCACTTCCTAAACATGGAGTTTGCATAACCCAGCCTTATCGTAATTCCGCGCTTTAGCTCTTCAGAATGAGTATCTGTCCATTTCCCGCTTAATCGCTCAAGCAAAGTTGTTTTTCCATGGTCAACATGGCCAACCATTCCAATATTAACAGAGGGTTGTTGTGGCAAATCTTGCTGCTCATCTTTCTTCTTTCTAGCCATCTTTAATTGAAGTTTGATATAAGACCTATTCTTTTTTCCCTTCTTTAGTCTTTTTCTTTTCTTCTTTTGCCTCTGATTTTTCTTCTTTTTTTGTCCCTTCAGGAACTGAAAACATTTCCGCAAGCTTTTTCGGGCCTTCCTTTGTAACCTTCAAATTAATTTGCGATATTTTTTCATGTATCTTGTGGCCGCAAACTGTTTTCCTTCGCTTAATACCCTTTGTATGGCTTCTAAAGCCCACTCCCCCATAAATCGATATTTTTTTTCTCAATCCTAGGATCCCTTTTCTCATTGGAAATCCGCAGTAATCTGAGCCTCCGGTAACCTGAAACTCATAACCGTCAATATCTATACTCTCACCTTTTATTGATTCTCCTATATTAAGGCCTATAAAAGGTCTTGCAGAGTCGTCCTTTACTTCCCTCTGGAAAGTTTTTCCAGTAGAGGGCTCTGAAATGCATAGTTTAAAGCTGGTCATCTTTTCCTCCAAAATAAGCTTGCATTTTGCAAGAAACAAGGTTTATTTAAATAATTTATGCCTCAGATTTTCGCAATGGAAACGCTAGAACCGTAACTCGGAATTTGATGTGTAGGCCCGTCAATTAATATGATTAGCCTATTCATATAGTAGAATGATACCAGTAAAAACACAAATGGCATTATATTTGCCCATAGGTTTAAATTAAGCGCAAACATTACAAAAGGGAATAGCGACGCTGAACAAAGGAAGAGCAATGCGATTAATAAATTGTTCAGTACCCTAGTGCATTTCTTTAAGTTTCTTGAGCTGTCAACGTTAGTTAAGACAATAGCCAATATGTGATGAATTGCCATAAATCTTTTGTAGATTAAATAAAGCAAATATATCAATAATGCTGCGCTTACAAAATAAAAGAAGTACAGGAAAATTTCGTGGAAGTTGCTTTCAATAATAAATGATATTCTCCTCAGGATAAGAGATGATGCAACTGCAAGTATTGCAAGCATAAAAGCAAATTTCGATTCTGACTTAAGTCTCTTGGTGAAAGAAGTTTCTATCTCAGTCTGGTCAAAGAATTTTCTCATATAGTTGGAGATTCTCTCTAGCCTAAGCCTGGCCCTAATCGGCACTTTTGAATTAATAGTATTATGCAGACTTTCGCTGTAATTAATCCCAATTGACATCGCTATCGCACTAATGAAAATAATTGCAGCTGTTATGCTGACCAAATCAATGCTGACTCCAAATTTTTCACTCTCCTTTGCAATTAGCAAAGAAAATTCCCCTACAGACACCATCGCAATGCTTGAAAAAAATGGCTGCTCATTTTTAAAGTTCGCCAATAGGAAAGTGAAAAGACCTATGGCAATAAATCTTGAGATGAATACTGTAAGAATCAAAATGCCAATCAAGCCAAGATTTGACTCGACGGACTTGAAATCAACTAAGGTGCCCATCGAAATAAAGAAGACTGATGTGAAAATCAATGCGTATGGATGTATGGCCCTTCCATACTCCTTGGAATTTGGCAAGGATGCTATCAAGCTGCCTGCTAAAAATGCACCTGCCGACGGCGTTAATCCCAGATAAAATGCAAAATAACTAAACAATGCACCGATACCCAATGAAAGAAAACTTAAAACAGATTCTTCGCTGCTGTTTTTCAATATCACAGTTATCGAATATTTTAGGATTTTCATAGTGATAAGGTAGGCAACTATCAGCACGGCCGTTGAAAAAATGATGTGTTCAAATGTCGATATTAGGCTGCTGTTAGAGTCCTTCATTCCTGAAAAAAATGTGAGCGCCATGACAGCAAGAATATCTTCTATGATGAGGATTGCAATGAGCAATGGAACTTCTTTTCTCCTGAACATTTCTTTTTGCTCCAGAACCTTGATGACTACAATTGTGCTGCTGAAAGACAGAATAACACCAATAAACAATGCAACCTTTGAGCCGAGACCTAATAACAATGCTGTTTCGTAGCCAAAAAAAAGGACAATCGCGAATTTTAGTAAGCCTATCAATATGGACCTAGCTCCAATCTTGATAAGTTTTGAAATATCAAATTCAAGGCCTATTATGAAAAGAATTAATATAGCGCCAAAGTCTGCCATTATTTTTATCATCCCAACATCCTGAACAAGGTTAAGTGAATTTGGGCCTATGATTGCACCTATTAATAATAAGCCAAATACAGCAGGCTGTTTAAATCTTGCTGCGATAATGCCGCCTATCACAGCACAAAAGAAAAGTATTCCCAAGCTGATAAGTTCCGTTGCCATTTCATTAAATTTCTGGGCGATAGATAGCTAAATCTAATGTCCCAACGTTTATCCACATTTTTAACTATATTAGTATATAAAAATGTATATTAATATCTAAAAAGTTATATTACTTATATTTAAAGATTTCGGTTGGATATATTCAAAATAAGGTGCTTTAAATTATTTACTATATAGAAAATTAATGCACAACTTTATAAAGCCAAAACATTTATAAAGTAGGATAAATAAGATAAGTAAGGTTTTTTAAAATGCCTAAAAAATATGTAACTAAGGAAAAGCTTAGCATTACTTTGGACAAAGATTTAGTGAAATTTCTAAATGAAGAGTGTCAAGAAAGAACTATGAAGCTCTCAAACTATATCCAAAAATTAATCAAAATAGGTTTAGAACATGAAAAGAAGTAAAGCACAAATAACACTGTTCATAATACTTGTAACAATTTTATTATTTGTAGTTGGAATTGGTATTTATTTTATTTCTAACTTACAAAAAGAAAAAATTCAAAATACTCAAGAAAAAATTCAAGAAAGTAATCTTGAGCTTTCTCCTATAAATAGATATGTTGAAGAGTGCTTAAAAAAGGCCTCTATTGAATCTGCCTTTGAACTAGGTCTACAGCAGGGCTACAATGAAGTGCCAAGCCCATATCTCGATACAAACTTTTCCAACATAGCGTATTATTCTCACAAGGGAAATGTCTTAGCCCCAACGACCAAAATTGTAGAGAAAGAGCTTGCCAAAATAATTGAAGAAAATATTTTGATTGACTGTACAGATTACTCAATATTTGAAAAATTGGGCTTTAACATTGAGTTCAATGATATAAACGCTACCACAAAAATTTACAATAATGAGGTTATTATTAACGTCGATTATCCTTTAAGCATAAAGAAGGATAACACAATAAGTTCTGTATCAAAGTTCACATATGCATTGCCAATTAGATTAGGTCATATGCTTGATGTCTCAAATGAGTTGGTTAGTGCTGTATCTGATGAGCCATACGCCTTAGACCTCACGCTGCTTCTGAATTATGACGTAGATATATCTGTAATCCATTATGACAATTGTAATGATGTCTATATTATTGTTGATAATGAATCAAAGACAACGTATGGTGATGACTATGTTTTCACTTTTGGTGTCGGTCTTGAAGAACAATATTGTAAAGTAAATGATAGCACTGAAAAACTTCTACTTAATATTTCTTCTTATTATAAAGAAAATAACAATCCTGTACTAGAGCTTATCCCATACTTAAGTGCTATCACTAACCAAGAATTCAGTTACAAATTAAACGCTTATGACCTAGATAATGATACGCTATTCTTTCTAACTGAAGGTATATTGCAAAACTATACCTATGTATTAAGTGGCGAAATACGGTTTAAACCAAATGAATCACTTAAAGGTATGCATCTAATTAACGCAACAGTTATTGACATTAATTCAGGCTCTGATTCACAACAATTTTATCTTGAAATAAAATGACAAGAAAAATTATTAGCATGTTTATAATCTATTTAGTTTTAGCTTCATTTATTTCTATTCAAATTAACGCAGAACCTCCAACTAAAACTTCAGAGTTTCCAGATAACACTAAACCAGAAGAGCAGGAAAAGTGGATACTGAACAATCCAAACTTGTTTGATTCTAATAATCTAAACCAGAAAGATGCATTTCTGAGAGCGTATAATAAAGGAAAAGTAGAACTTCCTACCCATATTGAAACAGTAAGCAACTATGTTTCTACATTTAGCAATGGTATTCCTACAGCTAAGGATAGAGAAATTGCCAATAAATATGTTTCCTATGTAATAAAGAAAAATGCTGACTTTAATGAAGGAGATATAAGAATTACGATTGACACCAAAACACAGGCATCTCATATAATCACAAGCGACGGAATAAAGCACAGTGTATCTGAGTTAAGCAAAATTAACAACTTGATTGGCATCAGGTCTCGAGCAGATGGTCTTCTAGAGCTGATAACCAATGACAAAGGTGTTATTATACTAATAGGCACTACTCTGAATATGAACAAAAATAATGAGGTTGTATTAAGCAATGGGCAAACAATTAAGTTTGAAGAGAATAAGTACACAACACGAATTGAGGTTAATGAATTTGGCTCTACAGTTACATGTGAAAAAAAGTGTATTCTGAGCAAGGGATATGCAATATTTGAATTAAATGACAATGGCAAATTCTTAAATCATGGAAAAAACAGATTTAGCGTTATAGATGGCACTGCAAGACTTGGCCAGAGTTATCTGTCAGGAGCATTTTCATTTTCACTTAAAATTGGCAAAGATAGCCATACAGAGTTTGACCTCTCACGAATTATTGAGCTAATAAAATTCGGCAAATCTGGCAATTATTTAAAGAACAGCTTCATGCACCTTGAAGATCCTCAAGTAAATGATGGCAAACTGCATTTTGGCAATGTTGATATTGCAACTGGAAGTGGTGGTGCCACAGTTGCGGCTTGCTTTGATTGCAAGGATACAAAGAATTTTGACTTTTATTCTGGTGGTTATGTCAATTTTAAGCCATTTAAAAACAACAACTGCAACTCTGCTTCTTGCGAGACAGTTTACAAAGCTGAAATAAAAGGACTTGTTGCAGCAAGATTTGAAAAAGATGCATTTCATGAAGGTTTTGACAGAAATCTAGTTGTTTCTTATTATCCAAATGGAAAAAATTCGAAAGATGTTGGCACTGGAATTCTTACATTAGACAGTTGCAATGAATGTGAGATTGGCGAAGGGCACATAGTTGGTGTACAGACACTGAATAATAATTTCTTTAGGATAGAGAATGAGCCCTATTCTTCAGAAAAACAGCAGCCGCAGCTTCGCAACAAGCTGGTTGGGATGGCTTCAAATCTAATTCCTTATGTTCATCTTGCAAAATTCAACAAAGAAGGCATCAATTTCTATGATAAAGATGTTTATTACACTTTGGGAACTGATGTTTCTATAGCTGCTATGGGTACATTTGATGCATATAATACAGGAGCTTATAGGTCAACAATACTTGGAGGCTCTCCTGGGAAAAACACCGTGGAAAAATACTTGAGAGAATACTATCAAGACAACTCACAAGGACCTAACAGCAAAGCTATAGGCATTCTAAACGAGCTCAAGAATACAAAATATGAGCGCGACATTTATGTAGTTGATAACACTGCCTTCAAATACGACAAAAATGGGAACAAGGTTAATGTTCAAAATTTATACATCACAACAAAAGACAATAAAGTAATTATAGACCAGATTGGTGTAGTTGAATCGGGAAAATATGCGGATTTCTTCCAACGACAATCAACAAAAGAAATTGTTGATATACTAGATAAAAAAGGGTTAACAGGCAAAGAAAGGCAAGAAGAATTTGAAAGATTAAGACAGTTAAAAAACGATGAAATTTTCTTTAAGACAAGATTACAAAGTTTTTCTGCAATGATAGACAAAGGAAGAGAAATCAGCGAAAGCTACTCTTGGCCTTTTGGAGTTATCAAGAATTTAATTAGTGCCCGTCCATTAACAGATGCTCAGATAGAAGAAGCTAGAAAATACATCGTTGATTACAAGCTAAAATATGATGGCTCTAAAAAAATATTTGAGATGCAATCTAATGGATTGGCTCTTGAAGATGTTTACAAAAATAGCGACAGCTCTCCAGAAATTAAAGCAGCATTTCAAGAGCCATTTTTAGTCCATAAACTAAATCAGGAGATAATTGAAAAAGCTAAATTTCAGTCACAGGACGCTGAAATAAGGTCGGATACGTGGATTAATATTTATTATTTGGAAAATGGAGAACTTAAATCAAAACCTGTAGAGTTAAGAAATGCTAATAGAATTTCTGCCTTAGGCACGTCGCGAGCATATGTGAAAGATACCAGCACTTATTCTTCAGATACAAGATTGGCTTTTGATATATATTCACAACAAATTGCTTCTGAATTAAGCTCAAAAGAAAGCAAAGAAGCATTTGAAAAATATAAACAAAATTTAATTAGCAACAGCAAAGCAGATGGTGTGCAATATAACAGGTATAAGGAGGGCTCTATTTTTGCGTATAGCAATGAAAAAGATTTTGCTGCAGACGGTGTCAAGCCCTCTAATTATATAAAATTAAGTGATGGAAAATACTTTGTCGCTTCTCCTGAAGTTATAAAACAGATAAAAGATGGAAAAATAAACCCAAGTGACTTGATTGAATTATCACAAATTAACCAAAAATATCAGCAAGATGAACGAGCTAAACAGCTTAAGCTAATTGCAGATGCTCTTATACCGAGTAATTATGTGGAAGCTGGAGTTAATTTGGCTACTGGGTATGGTCCTCTGGTAAAAGGTGCTTTAGGTGTGTATAAAGCAAGGACAGTAATGAAAGCAGCACTTGCTGCTGCTGAGCTGACTGGGAATGTTGCTTTGACGGGATTGGTAGGGGTAGCGAGAAGTCCATATGAAGAGCAGAGATTATTGCGACAGATGATGAAGCAATCCTCAAACAGAAAACCAAGTAGTGTCTCATTTGATTTGTCAACAGGCACTACCTATGAATGGAAACTTGCACCTCCAAAAGAAGACCGTATTGCACTTAGTAGAAGTAGGCAAGTTGATGCCGAAGTACCTTTTGGAATTCTTGGAGAACATTCTCATGAAGGCAGAACAGTGACATTTACCGAGACATCTTATGATGTTCCAAAACGTAAAGATATTGCCGTATTTAAAGAAGACACAAGTCGTGCTGAGGAAATACCACAAAATACAATTCTCAAAGCATTACGGGAAGTTAAATATGAATCAGAGAACATTATGAAAGAACTTCATAATGTTGACACCCAAAGAAGTTTTGGTATCACTAAAGAAATTGAAGATATGACTGAAGTAGAACGAAGAGCGGTACTAACTCAAGTGATTAATGCTGATGAGTTTAGATTACCGTCGCAGACTGGAGATGCAGGTCCAAATAGAGTGATATGGATGAAGGACTCAGGAACTGATTCTAAAAATATGAGAAATCAATTTGATTTGGAAATAAGAGTAACTAAATTAAAGGAAGCGCAAAGAAGCCTTCTCGAATCAGATGCTTTACTAAAGCAGCTAAGAATAGACAAGATTACGTTAGATCCGGAATTGGTTAATGAAGGTGCTGTTACACCAGAGCTAATTTTAGATTTAGCTAGAAGAGATGTACAATCAACAAGGTCATCAACTGTAAGCGGTATTTTTTCATCTTCTGTAGTTGATGGACACGTTCATCCTGCTAATAGATTTAATACTGGCTCTGCCACCTTAAATAAGTTATTAACAGAAGCCGTAGGAGAAAACGCTTTTGAATTCAGGATGACAGATAAAGAAAAATTAAAACGTGCTATAGAGGTCGCACCATATGAATTGAGAATAAGTGCCAAAGTCAACGCAGACGACATGGTAGTTAGTAGCCGTCGATTGTTGGATATTTTCACGGCTGAAGACCCAAAAAAAGCATACGTAAAGATACGAGCAGACCAAGCTAAGGAAGCTCTTTCAACGGGAGACAACATATACATCGCAGAAACAGAAAGAGTAATTTCCTCTGATGATGTGCTATGGAACGTTGATCCAATAACTGGTGAGAACATTGCATCTAACCCAAGGAGAAGACTTGAACTATTTATTGAGAATCAAGATATTATTCCACGTAATTACATAGACCCGCAAGCTCTTACCAATCTTCAAGTGGATTTAGTGCTAGATTATATTAGTGCTAATCGCAGAGTTGAAAAATCAAGAGAGCTGCTGAAGAAAATAGAAGAAGGAGCAACATTTGAAGAATTATTTTTTAGTGCTATTGACCCCGGGGTGTATCTCCCTTCAACAATGCCAGGTGATTTAAGTGTTTTGCTCCTTAATCCACAGAAACTAGAAGGACTACCTACAGGAGAACAAATTCGAAAATCCAAACTACTTTACCCTGCTGGTGTTTCATACGGACAAACATTAGTCTTATATGAAGAAAAAACTGGACTACTACACATAAAATTTGTGGTTGGAGATAAGGTCATAAACGAAGGAACTGTCCCGTTAGGAGAATTTCTCAGAAAAAGAACTACGGTTGTAGGTGATAAAATATCAAAAGAAGAACAATTGTTTGCAAAATTAGAACAGCTTCAAGCAGAGCAAAGCAAAAAAATAAAAGTTTCTCATGAAGTCGGATTACGTCTTGATCGGGAAGGTCTAACTCAATATTCACCAAATGTACAGGAAGTACTAAAATTCAGTCAAACAAATGATTTACCTATTGACGAAATAGTTTCAATGTCTAAAATCACTGAAGGCATGACCTCTTCTCAGACCAAAGAGGTAATCAAGGCATTAAAAGATGGAACTATTGAACCTCATGATATAGACTTATTAAAAGGATTTACGGATTTTGAGCGAATAGTACGAAGTTTGAATAATGGAGAAGTATCATTAACTACAGTTAAATCATTAGCACAGGTTCAAAATATTAAGGAATTCAATCCAGAGTCGTTATCGAGTTTAGCTAGGTATTACGAAAAGACGGGCGATACACGGGCTGTAGAAAAGGTAGTCGATGTAGCTGGGGGCAGAAGTTTCGTTGAAGTTGAAGAATTAATAACGTCGCTAGAAAAAGGCGTAATTACTCTTAGCGATATTGATTTATTGAAAGACTTTAAAGACCTATATTTGCCTGTTTCCTTTCTCAGAAAAGGGTATATAACGATAGACGGAATTAAGCTAGTGGCACAAATCGAAAACGTCAAGGAAATTGAATCTGTAACTTTAGTTAGCTTAGCTGAATATCTTGATAAGACAAGAGACGTTCAAAGTGCAACCAAAATTCTTGATATTATAAAACCATTAGATTACAGTGCACAAGCTGATTTAGTGAGAAACTTAGAAGAGGGTAGGATAGACTTGACTCAGTTGGCTTCTATTGTTGAAAAACTAAAAGAATTTCCATTGAACAAACAAAGAGATATGGTTTTGAGCTTAATACGAGAATTTCGAAAAGACCGCTGAATGAATCTAAAACTTACATATTCATCCAAATTCATTCAATTTATATCTCACCGGATTCAAATCTCTTAATCTCTCAAACAGATTGTGATATTCTCCAAATATGTGCAATACACCCCCAAAATGCATGAAATCTCCAGCTCCTCTAGTTCTTCCTGTTTTGTACCATAACTCTCTAATTCTTCTTTCCATATGTGTATCACGCATTTCGGTTTCAGTTTTCATATTCTTGTCTCGAATCCTGCTTGAGCTAGAATATCGATATTCATCTATCCGTGCTCTTGTGGAATCGTCATACTTTGCAAGTGCTAAATAAGTGGAAAGCAAAGCAGCGATTGAATTACTTAATTTTATTCCTTGAGTTAAATGCATAAATAAAACATGTCTCCACTCATCCATCTCTCGTATTATATCAGGTTTTTCTTCTGGTTGTAAATATGAGGATATGTCAGAAGGGTCAAGCTTAGTTTTTGGAACAAAAGTGTCAACCAAATAAACTTTAGGCGTCCATTTTCTTTTCATTGCTTCTGCAACTTTTAATTCAGAACCATACGTACCCAAATATTTGGCAAATCTTTCTAAGTTATCATCACTCAATGCTAAACCTCTATAATCTCTGATTAAACCAACAGTCCCATCAATAGTTCTTTGAGAAAATTGCACACTGTCTTCCAAGGCTTCAACACTAAGATCAGAAGGTCTAAATTGTTCTATTGCTCTAACTAATCTTGATTCACCTTCAACATCGGTATGAATTCCACCGACTAAGATAAGTTTTCTAGTCATAAAATTTAACCTCATAAATCTTGTTTATATTTACGATCGCTCCTCCAAAGGTTAACTTCTCCAAGCATTTTATCTGCTGCTCTAATTGCTTCACCTACTGTTGCATGATATAGAAATTGAGGTTTAGGGTGTTTTCTCATCAAATGTTTCGAAAATTCTGGGTCGCTAGGAACAAATTCACCACAAATATCAAAACTTTGCGGGTTCGTTGGATAGTCCCTTGCACGAGTCGGTTCAATCGCTACTACCCACACAACTGCTCTCTCAGCTGCGTTAGGCACGCCAGAACGTCCTGTAACTACTATTTCTTTTCTATACAATCCATTTGGGTCTTCCGGTCTAACTATGTCTGATATGTCTGCCATTTTATTTTTACTGAGGAGTAGTATATTTTGTATATAAATCTTTCGATTTTCAAGAGTTTTTAGAGAAAAAACAATTAAACAACCTCTTCTGCAAATTTTTAACTAGACTAAATCTTGAGTATTGTTTCTTATTCTATAAACTTATCTTTATACTTTAACACTTCTTTACTCGCTTTTCCATATTCATCTTCATGTTTTGCGAATTCTTCAAGCTCTTTAAGTACAGAAGAGGTTGTTACTATTTTTGTCAGCTTCAAAACATTATCAATTACTTTGACAACTCCTAAACTTATTAAAGCAGAAGTGTCAAAGATATATTCACCCTTTTCTGAATTTTCTTCCAATTTCAATTCCCTTTTTAACTGATTCTATAGCTTTTTTCTTTATAAATTCCATCTCATCAGCAACTTCTTTTCCGACCATCTTCTCTATCTTTCCTTTGTTAATCATTCCATTGGCGTACAAAGTGCTCAATTCCATTAAAAGCTTATTCTTTTCCTCATGCACTTCTTCAGCTAGTTTTGTCTTTACCCATTCTGATTTATTCACTTTTAGCAGTTTTGAAATTATATCTAAGTCATGCACTAAATCCTTTGGCATTCTTATATTGAATTGCTCGGTTTCCATATTTATCACCTGTATAGTATTCGATAGCATTTGATATATAAATCTTTCGATAGATTTTTGGCGTAATGCAGATTAAAGTTAGCTGCTCGTCGAGACAGATTTTTGAGGATTTTTTCGTGTCTCGTCGTGGCAAAAATTTTCAGCTAAAACCATTCTGCATTACGGATTTTTGGAAAAAATAATGCAAGATATAAACAAAACCTATGCATGTTTAGCAGAAATTGGCATTGCGCCTTGTGCTGTTGCATAATTTGTATTTTCTTCTTTAATCTTATTCTTTCTTCTCACAACAGACTCCACCACAGCCCAATAATAGTCTATAAACTTATTTACTACTGGATTTTTAGGGTTTAGTCTGTACATCTTTGCCTTTCCAACAACTCTTGTCTGTATCACTATCTTTTTTTCCCTGAATTCTTTCCATATTTCTTTTAATGTGGTATAGCCCACCTCAGAATATCTGGCTATATCCTTCATTGAATAATCATACTCAGAATGGACTATCAAAAAGCTCCATATCCTGTTTTTGGGAGTGTTCCCCTCTTCCTGTAAAAATACTGATTTTTGCATTGTAGAGATTATGAATATTAACATATATTTAAAGGTTTCTATTTAGGCTCATAAGGGACTAAATTTAGACTATATGTTTATATATCGACTAATCCTTAATCTGTTTGATGACAAAAGTAAAGAAGAGCGAGTATATAAGGATTAGCAGGACAATAGTAAAAAAATTATTTGACTCAAATTGCTTTGGAAAAGGCTCTGTTTACATTCATGTTTTAAAATCAGGAATACCTAAAGAAGATTTAGATAAAGTTGAAATCGTTCTGGAAGCTCTAATAAAACAAAATATCTGCTGCAAAAAGAAGAAGAAGCACGGTTGGAAGTATTTTCTTAATATGGAGCGTTACGATAAAATCAAGGAGATTGTCAAAGAAAATGGGAGTACATCAATCATTCCAATTTTATTGATGCTTTAAGTAAAAATTAGTAAGTGACATTAATTTTTAACTTAAAATCAAATATTTTAATCCGTTGCTTCGCAACAAAAGATACACTCGGCGAATTTTGAGTGACATGTGAGCGAGTTCGCTACTCGCTCACTCGCAAGTCACACACTAAAATTCGCCTCGTATTTATTACAATAAATTAGCGAGGCGTTGCGATGTGGAAAACAGCAAAGCCTCGCAGTAAAATTTGTGCCGAAGGCACGGATTGAAATTTGAAGATAAAAAATAACTTATATCGCTTACTAAATCCCCAAAAAATATTTAACCTACCAACAATATTAGCTAATTGTGCCAGAGCAAAAATCCTTTTGGAGGAAGCATGAGTTTCTTATAATTGCAGCAGCCACCTTATTTTTTATTTATATTTTTGTTGTTTTTAATCAAAAAATAAATTTTTTATTGGGAAATGAGCTGATTATCCACTTAACCACAAGTCAAAAATCATTCAAAATGCATTATGGGGATACGAGTAAAGTGGAATTCAATATTTCAATAGAGAATGTGGCGTACTGCAAAGCTGTCTGCTCTTATTCATTTAACGACAGGAGCACAAGCGATATTCTGGATAATGGCGATTTTGAGATTAAGAAGGGGCAGCAATTTGCCAGGCGCTATGATTTAACTGTTAAGCACTTAGGAAGCGGACAATATATTTACAGCTTTGACGTAAAATGCAACAGCGTACGCTCATTTTTTTGCCTTACCAAAAGCGCTGAAAAAAGCAGGGCTTCCCTTATCGTAGTGGACTATGATCTCACTGAAACAGAAAAAGAGCTGAAAAAGGCATTGAAGCAGAATGTAACCCAATTATTGGAGCTTCTCGCCAGCGTTGATGTATCGCATCAGGAGTTAAACCAAAAATATTACGAATTGGCTCACAAAATAAACCTTAATAAACTTTCAAAATCTCGAATTGGAGTCAATGACGCATACGACAAACTCAGGATTTCAATTGAGAATCTTAAAGCTGTGTGGTCAGTTGAAAATTACGTTAAATTAAGCAGGCTGCTTAATGAAAGTTTTTTCGAGAATCTTAGCAGCGTTAAAAAATCGATTGAAGACATAAACAAATCGTTTGACAGCACTGCAAATCTTCACAACAGCATTTTATCAGAGTTAAATGCGTTAAACAAAGAGTTATATGAGCTGAATATTTTTACTGTGTTATTAGGAAATGATGAATTTTTAGATAGCTTAAATTCCAGTATGGAAAATTTTGCCGCCACTGCAGCGTCTTTAAATGAAAACAGGTTTGATGAATACAGCCAAATAAAAGAAAGTGTCGCTAACATTTCAAGGAACCAAAAGTCATTATCGGAAAAATCACGAATTGCGTCATCAGCTTTATTTTTTAATTTAAACTACTTTTTAAGCTTTGAAAAAGACTTATTATGCAAACTAAAGGGTGAATGCAATAAGGAAAGCCAGATTGAAAATATCGCAAAAAGCACAGAAGAATTTATGCAAATTTATCCGAACGCAAGTTCATTAATTAAAAGCTGTGAATTGCTAAAACTATTAACTCAAACTTATTTAATAACAAATGAAGATGCATTAATGTCTATTAAGAATAATAACATAAGCTTTCCATCCAGTGATGAGTTTTTTGCTTTGGCAAATACTTTAAAGGAGAATGAATTTAGAAAAATCAATAATTCTTACTATGGCATGTTCGAAAAATTGATTGCAGAGAATAATACGGGCCTGGATGTAATTAAGATTGCAAATTTAACATTGCCGAAAAACAGAATAGAATTAATGCAGCTTGCTTTCAATAAATCATTAAACATTTCTTTGCATCTTTTATCAAGGATAAGCCCTTCTGACAAAATGAATGAAATGCTGGACAAATGCGCCAAGATTGACAAATTCCAAGGGAAAACTACAAATTTTGATTTTCAGCCTGTAAGTATCAATATCACCTTCAGCCATATTTCAAGAATTGACACTACCTTATCTGATAATCCACCTATTTGCTGCGTGTTTAACGACTGCAAATCCTGCTGCAGGGATGATTCCTGCGTGAAAGACCCAAAAACATTTCCCATAATAATGCTGCACGGCCATTCTCCATCCAGGGACAACTCTCCGGAATTTTCTTTGGACACCTTTAACAAGCTGCAGTTGAGACTTCAGGAAGATGGCTATTTAAGTGCGGGCACTGTCTCATTGTATTCCCAAAATGAACCAGCACAGGAAGGGATTTGGGGCAAATCTGGGAAGCCGGTCACGGTGAAGGCAAGCTATTACTACGATGCTTTTAGAGAAGAGGATAAATACATAATTATTCCGACCAAAAGTGAAAATATAGATACCTATGCCCTGAGGCTGAAAGATTTGATTGATACAGTAAAGCAAAGAACAAGCAAGCCGAAGGTGCATATTATTGCGCATTCAATGGGCGGGTTAGTGGCCAGAAGGTACATACAAATATTTGGTGAAGACGACATAGACAAACTTATCATGATAGCTGTTCCCAATAAGGGTATATCCGGTTCAATAGGCGAATATTGCGGATTAATTGGAGAAAACAGGGAGTGCCAAGATATGCATGAAAATAGCTTGTTTATTAATAAGCTAAATGATCCTTTAAGGCAGCCTGCCAAAATTAGGAAATATATCTTATTTGGTGAGGGCTGCCCTATGAAGATGGGAAATGGCGACGGAGTTGTGTTATCTGAAAAAGCAAAGTTAACAGATGGAAAAACATTCCAAGTAAATGGAACTTGCCCGGGATTTGGGAGACTTCTGCACACAGAAATTCTTGATATTGATAAGTATCCCGAAGTCTATAACATAATAAAGGAGATATTAATTGAGTAATTATTCCTCCTTCCTCAAATAAACAACTCTGGTAGGGAATGGAATGCCAATTCCTGCTTTCCTTAAAGCGTTATAAATCTCTTCTGTTGCAAGAGCCTTTGTGTCAAACTTGACGTCAAAAGTTTCAACATAAAACAGTGCCATAAACTTTAAAGCAAAATCTCCCATTTCAATTAGTACAATCCGAGGTGCGGGCTCTTTAAGCACGTGAGGAATTTCAGAGATAGCGTGAAGAACAACTTTTTTTACTTTGGATGTGTCAGAGCCGTATTCAACTCCAAAATCCAGCGCTATTCTGACACTTGGGTCCGGCTGCATAAAGTTCAGTATTCTGGAGTCGGCTAACTTGCCATTCGGGATAGTTATAAGCTCATTGTCCCATGTTTTTATTTTTGTGCTTCTCAACCCAACATCCACGACGGTTCCCATTGTATCGCTGTCCAGCTTTATTTTATCTCCAACCTTAATGCTCTTATCCAAAATCATGGACACGCCTCCAAAAATATTGCTTAGGCTGCTTTGAAGAGCAAAAGCTATAGCAACTCCGGCAATTCCCAGGCTAGTAAGCAAAGGGCCTATTTGAATGCCCCACACAGTGAGCATAAACAAAATCCCGACTATTGAAATAAAAATCCTTGAAAACTTATGGAATACGGGAATAAGCTGGTCATCTAATGTGGACTTTGTTTTTTCAGCTACTTTTTTGCCCCAATTATCAATAATTATATCGAAAACGACAATTACAATATAGGTTACCAGAACAACGATCAATGAGGAAAGCGCGTGCTCCAGCAGATCCATGACATTTTCTTTTATTCTCAGCGGCACTAGCGCAAGCCGGATGCCAACAAAAATTAATATTATTGAAATCGGCTTATTAGTCTTATTTACAATCAAATCGTCAATATCTGTTTTTGTCCTTTTTGTCAGTTGAAGGATCACCCTCTTTGAGATTAAAACTATCAATTTGGATAATATGTAAAAAGCAGCCAGGATAATTAAAGAATAGACATACTTGTTTTTTAAAGAATCCACAAACCTGTTTTCCTGCACAAATACAAGATAGTCATGGAGCGGCATTTTAAAACTGCAAGCTTATTTTTTCTCTACAATTTGTATTGCGCATGAGCACGGGAGTTTTTTGGATGCTCTTTTCAGTGCCTGTTTCGCGATTTCAATGTTTTGCTTGTTGACATTCACTTGAAAAATAGTCTGGCCCTTTTTTACTCGTGCGGCAATGCCTGCCGGCTTTCCAAAGGCATGCGCCATCCCTGAGCTGAATCTGTCAGCGCCAGCGCCTGCAGCGAGCGCGTGCTCTCTTAATACATGATAAGGATACACTTTAATTTTTATATGAAACCCATTTAGTCCAAGATAGGACTCAAGCAGCTTGTTTGAGGTTTGCCTCGCGCTTTCCAGGGCATTGTCCCTAATTTGGAGATCTGACTTTGACAAAAGATTTAGGGTGCATTCAAAGTTATTGCTTGGGCCCCCTCCATCAAACCTCACAACTTTTACATTGGGAGTCATCCTAATGTAGGCTTTTGCCTTAAATTTAGATGTCCTTGTATACGGCCTTTTTAGCTTTCTGTAAGAAACAAACTTTCTAAGTTTTACCATGATAAAACGGAAATTCTCCTCATTTTTAAATGTTGTTGTTTAGTGAAAAAATTCGAAAGTTTTATAAAGATGTTGTGTGCATGATTATTCTGTTGCTTAAAGCATCGCCAGAAAAGAGGTGAATTAATGCTATCCAAAAAGAGAGCTTCTTTAGAAATTTCAATACAGGCAATTGTGATAGTTGTTCTTGCGATGACTCTTCTTGGTTTGGGATTGGGATTTATCAGGGGAATGTTTAGAAATATAGGTGATTTGTCGTCAGCTACATTTGACAAGGTTTCTGATGAATTGGGAAGAAGCCTTACAACCAGCACTCAAAAATTGGTTTTTGCCCAATCAAAGATAGCAATCGAGAGAGGTAAATCCATCCTTTTGGGTTGGGGCATCAAAAACGAAGGATTTCAGAAAATGAACTACTGGGTTGAAATTACACCCGTAAAATGCCCTGGAACTACTGGCTCAACAGGCACATGCCCAACTGTTAATGAAATAAACACCGATTGGTTCACTTTTAAATATAGGCCCGGAGGAGGAGGCTCAACTGGAATTCCTTATTCGGTAGATGCTGCGAGCCAGCAGGTAGAAAGGATTGACTTGACTGTTCCTAAATCAAATGTTAACCCAGGTTTGTATCTTTTTGAATTGGCGATTTATGATGGCGTAGGCACATCCAACAAGTATGCAACAGCAGATATTTTTTTAACAGTGTCTTGAATGTTATCGAAATATAAAAAATGAAAAGACGATTATCAGAGCAGCAGGAATTCGAGATTATGAAGCTTGTCTTAGACAAGTTTCTATGGCTGGGATTTGGAATCATGGCTTTTGGATTGTACCAAATGTTCAGCAATACAATTCAGATTGGATTGTCATGGATGATTGCTGGTGCTGTAATCTTATTAATATTCAGCTGGATTATAGTTAAGGAATATGAGATTATAAAATAATACTTCTAGGCTTTTTATAAATTAGATAGCCTTTTTTATTATTTTCTTGAGATTGCCATCAAATTGCATGAATTTCTGCGAAGCAGACTATCGTTCGTAATTGGGGGATTTAGTTCGTATGGGAAAATTATTTTTTTTTAACCAATTTTTCTCTTTTGTGTTTGTCATTGACATGACCTTCTAATGATTTAACGTGTTTGTTGCAATATGGGCATTTTCCTTCAGTTTTTTGTGCTATATATTTTATCGGATTATGCCATCCTCGTTTTACTTTGGACATGACATTTATGTTTTTGTTCGGTTTATTTAAACTTATCTTTCTTGAAAATAATTTGAAGGACAGTATTACGAAACATATTTATATATTTGTAAAGTATAAATAAAAATATGACACAAATAGGATATTCAGGTACAAAACGCGTTGAAGCACTTGTTGATGGCGTCTTCGCGATTGCTATGACACTTCTTGCATTTGATTTGAGAGTTTCAGATATATTCCAATCCATTTCTAATTTTAATATACTAAATGTGATCTCCAACATCTGGCCACACTTACTTATCTATGCCATTAGTTTTATTATC